>Ga0056135_10000076_pt1 | contig 33971 bp, 36 predicted proteins | sample WorMetG1aBELIZE1_FD_67481 | JGI IMG/M metagenome (GOLD analysis project Ga0056135, IMG submission 67481) | Marine gutless worms symbiont microbial communities from Max Planck institute for Marine Microbiology, Germany - Inanidrilus... ...
GCTGCCGAAGATCAATCCCGTACGCCCAGCCCATGAAAACCTCCCTGGCTAAAAACACCAGGGCAGGGAATCAGACATCGGTTAAAAAGGATTCAACGTTCGTCAAATGTGCTCTAGAGTCGGTCTGCCCCGTCTTCGAAGGACGCGGAGCCTCGCATGGAGATTAGGTTGCAAGAAATGCGGCTCAATCTGTTCGATCGATTGCACGAATTTGGGTCGTCCATCTGTTTGATCGACGACACCGGGACTTCGTTAACCTACGAAGAAATAGCTCAGCGTGCCGATGACATCGGATCCTGTCTCGACGGCCGTTGCCTGGCCGTTGTCGTTTGTGCGAACACCATCGAGTGTATTACCGGGTATATCGGTCTCGTTAGAGCGGGTGCCGCCGTGCTCCTGGTCCAGGACTCCATAAGAGCGGCACATTTTGCTGATCTGCTCGCGCGCTTCCGGCCGCGTTACGCCTACGCCCCCGCTGGATTCGCGTCACTGGATGACGAGTGTGCGGCCTGCCGCGACGTCGGCGATTATCGATTGTGGCGCACGAGGTACCACTCCGACTATGACCTGCATCCCGAACTTGCGGTCCTTCTGACGACTTCTGGCTCGACCGGCACACCGGCTTTCGTTCGCCAGTCCTACGAAAACGTTGAGAGCAACGCCCGGTCGATCGCTGAAAGCCTTGGCATCAAATCCGATGATCGACCGATCACGACGATGCCTATGAGTTACACCTACGGACTGTCGATCCTCCATAGCCATTTGTTGAAGGGTGCGTCGATCGTCGTCACGGAAGCATCGCTCGTCAGTCCCGGATTCTGGAAGGTGCTCAAGGCGAGCGACGCGACCACCTTCGGCGGTGTTCCCTTTATCTACCAGATGCTAAAGCGCCTAAAGTTCGCCGACATGGATCTACCCAAACTGCGTTACATCACCCAGGCTGGCGGCAAGCTCAGTATGGAGTTGACGGAGGAATTCGCGGAAGTTTGCGAGGCCAAAGGGATCGACTTTTTCGTTATGTATGGGCAGACCGAGGCGACGGCACGAATGTCCGTCCTGCCCGCCGAATTCGCTCGCAAAAAAGCCGGGAGCGTCGGCAAGGCCATACCTCGTGGCGAGTTTTGGTTGGTCGATGAGAACGGCAATACGATCTCCGGGTCCGACCGCGAGGGCTACCTGATGTATCGTGGTCCCAACGTTATGCTGGGGTACGCCGAGGGCTGGAACGATCTCTCCAAAGGTGATGAAAATGGCGGCATCCTTGACACCGGCGATATCGCTCGGCGGGATGGCGACGGCTTTTATACCATCGTCGGGCGGCGCAAACGGTTCCTCAAGGTATTTGGTCACCGCATCAACCTGGACGACGTCGAACGTGTCATCAATGACGCCGGATTCGAGTGTGCCTGTGCCGGCGACGACGATGACCTCAAGATCTTCGCCGCCAACGGTTGCGATGTCGGTGAACTGAAAAAGGCCGTTAGCGAACTGACGACCATTAGTTCCCACGGTTTTAGAATCATTCGGATCGACGAAATTCCCCGCAACGATTCAGGTAAGGTGCTTTACTCCGTTCTCAACGAAGGTAAGTTCGGGTGACATGAAGACCGGCATTCAGCACTATCTGGACGAACCGGCCTTCTCGCTGGCGAAGTCCGAAAAGGCCGCTCTTTTCCTAGAGCGGTTCGCGGACCTGACCGACCACCACATGCGCCATTGTGGCGAATACCGCAAAATGCTGGAAACTCTGGGCGGGGATGTCGGCATGGCGGAAGGGCTCGAGAGTGGCTTTTTCCTTCCTGTCCGCCTATTCAAAGACTTCGAGCTGCGGAGCGTTCCCGAATCCGAGGTGTTCAAGACGCTGACGTCGTCTGGGACATCCGGTGGCAATGTCTCCAGAATCTTTCTCGACCGTTCTGCGGCGACCATGCAAACCAAGGTGTTGGCCAAGATCGTCTCCGAGTTCATCGGCTCCTCGCGCCTTCCAATGCTGGTCATCGACGGACCGGCGACGATCAAGGACCGGGCGCGGTTCTCCGCACGGGCAGCGGCCATACGCGGATTCTCGATCTTCGCCAAGGGACAGACCTTCGCCCTCGACGACGAATTGCAACTCGACATGGATGCGCTCGAAGCCTTCGTCGAAAAGCATGACGACAAACCAATTCTGGTCTTCGGTTTTACGTCCATCGTTTACAAACACTTCGTCGAGGCATTGACGGATCGCGGTCTCGTATTGAACCTTGATCAAGGCATCCTCATCCACGGCGGCGGTTGGAAAAAACTCCAGGACATTGCCGTCGACAATGCGACATTCAAGCGGCGGCTGCTTGAAGTCTGCGGAATTCCAAAAGTCCACAATTACTACGGAATGGTCGAACAAACCGGATCAATCTTCCTCGAGTGCGAGGAAGGATTCCTTCATTGTTCCAACTTCTCCGACGTGATCATCCGGGATCCGCACTTCGGTGTTTGCGCGAATGGGGACGCCGGTTTGATCCAGCTGTTGTCCTTGCTGCCCGAGAGTTATCCTGGCCACAATCTCCTCTCGGAAGATATCGGCAAGATCGTTGGCGAGGACGATTGCGCATGCGGACGCAGGGGCAAGTACTTCCTCGTTCACGGTCGGGCCGAACAAGCGGAAATTAGAGGCTGTAGTGACACCATTGGATGAGCCAACGGTCACCTATCTGCTCGGTTCACCAGGAACGGAAGCACGCCCGCGCGAGCCTTTCGACGACGTCGTCTGCGAGTTTCTTTCCGAGTTTTCGGCGCGCCTTCGTTACGACAAGGACGCCGTCGCACACAATGATCTTGCGGCGTTGTCGTTCTGGTGCAGACGCGCCCATATCCGGCAATTGAAAGAACAGTTCGCGACCGGTGAGGCTCGCCTCGGTCTCGGAAAGGTGTTTCATGTGGCGCCCTCGAATGTTCCAGTCAATTTCTTCTATTCCTATGTCTTTGGTCTTCTCGCCGGCAACGCCAACGTCGTCAGGCTGCCGACAAAGGAATCGGCACAAGAAATCATCATCTTTTCCGTTCTCGACGACCTGCTTTCAGAGGAGAAATTCGAAGCGATCCGGTCATCAAGCGTCTTCGTCCGATATCCTCACGACGACGCTGTAACGAGCGTTTTTTCGAAAGGTTGCGATGCGCGGGTCATTTGGGGCGGCGACGAAACGATTGCCGAAATTCGACGCAGCCCAGTTCCGGTCCGCGCCGCGGAGATCGCCTTCGCAGACCGTTACTCATTTTGCGTAATGACCGAAAACGCGGTCCGCGAATTAGATGATCGGGCCCTATCCCAGCTCGTGTCCGGTTTTTACAACGACAGTTATCTCATGGACCAAAACGCCTGTTCCTCACCCCATCTGGTCGTCTGGCTCGGTGGCATGGGGGAGGGGAGCGAGCGGTTTTGGTCGGCGCTAGAGGACGTTGTCGAGCGCAAATACGACCTGGCTCCGGTCCATGCCGTTAGTAAGTACACGGAATTACTTTCGACCGTTGTAACCATGGGCGAGGTCGCCTGCGTCAAACGACACGGCAATGCCGTCTATCGAATAGAACTCTCGAGCCTGCCAGCCGATATCGAATCTCACCGCGGCCATTTCGGTTCCTTTTTCGAGTATGCGGCCGAAGACATTAAAGAACTCGCACCAATCGTGAGCAACAAGTATCAAACCCTGACTTATTTCGGCGTCGAAAAATCGGCACTCTCCGATTTCGTCGTTGCCAACCGCCTCTCGGGTATCGACCGCATCGTACCCGTCGGCAGCGCCTTGGATATCGACGTCAATTGGGACGGGATCAACGTTTTGCAAAGCCTGTCGCGGCTGGTTAAGATTCAATAGCCGCGAGAACGGCGGCGTTCAAAAGGTGGAGAAAATGGAGAGCTTACGGCTCGGTCTCGAAGACCTCATTGAGTACCAGCGGAACCGCCCCCCCTATCTGATGATCGATGTCGCCGAGGAAGTCGTGCCCGGCGTCAGTGCGCGTGGTTACAAGGACCTTCCGCCCGACACCTGGTTTTTTGAATGCCACTTTCCCGGCGACCCGAATATGCCCGGGCTGCTACAAACCGAGGCGCTGGTACAGATGGCAGCACTGGCGACGGTGACCCTGCCTGGCAACAAGGGCAAGGTGCTGTATCTCACGACGGTCACCAAGATCGCGCTCAAGCGGAAGGTCGTACCTGGCGACCGCTACGACATGGAGACGAAGATGCTGAGCTGGCGGCGAGGTATCGGAAAGTGTTGGGGGCTCGGCTCGGTCGACGGAGAAAAAGCCTGCGAAGCCGAGTTTAATATCGTGATGCCCGACCTCCTGAACGAGTTCAAGGTTTCACCAGGAGGATCGTGAGCGCGGTTGATGGACGGGAAGGTGCGGAAACAGAACGAGATGATTGCATGTTGTTGAAAGCAAAAAACACCGTCGTTACCGGCTGCAATCGGGGGATCGGCAAGGCCATTCTGACCCTGTTTGCCGAGAACGGAGCAAACGTTTGGGCATGCACGCGCGGCCCCGATGCGGAGTTCTCCGAGTTTACGGCCCGGCTGGCGAGCGATCATGGCGTATGGATCAAGGAAGTCCATTTTGATCTGGCGGATGCCGATCAAGTCACGGCCGGGGCGAAACAGATCATCGCAGAAAAAGAGCCCATCGACGTCCTGGTCAACAACGCCGGGATCATCGACGTTTCGTTGTTCCTGATGACCAAGCTAGACACCATGCGGGAGATGTTCGAAATCAATTATTTCTCGCAGATGGCCTTCACCCAGTTGATCGCCAGGCAAATGATCCGCATGCGCCGGGGGTCAATCGTCAACTTCTCTTCGAGTGCGGCCATCGAGGGTAACGAAGGGCGGACCGGTTACGCCTCAGCGAAAGCCGCCATGATCACCGCGTCCAAGGTCATGGCCCGCGAACTGGGACCGGCCGGCGTACGCGTCAATGCCATCGCGCCGGGCTTGACCGAGACCGACATGATGGTTGGTAGTACGCCCGAGGACGCGTTGGAGAACACGGTTGCCCGGCTTTCCTTGAAGCGGGTTGCCAGGCCCGAGGAAATCGCCGGCGCCGTCCTATTCCTGGCTTCCGACCTATCCTCTTACATGACCGGCCAAGTGTTGTCGGTCGATGGTGGAATGTGACATGAAAAACCGCGATCAGATTATTTCCGATGTCGATGCCATGGCGCGCCGCATGCGCCGCAATATACTCGACATGGCCCTCGAGGCCGGTGCCGCAAGTTCCCATTTCGGCGGCGGCCTATCTCTTGTCGAGATCACGGCGACGCTATACGGCGAAGTCATGAACTACGATCCGGCAAACCCCCACTGGGACGATCGCGACCGGTTCATCCTCAGCAAAGGCCATGGCGTCCTTGGCTACTACACGGCGCTTTCCGATCTCGGACTGATTTCGCGGGACGAACTCCTGACCTTCGAGAAATCAGGAAGTTTTCTGCTCGGCCATCCGGTGATCAATCGGGACAAGGGTATCGAGTTCTCCAACGGCAGCTTGGGCATGGGATTGTCGCTTGGTATCGGCGTTGCCATCGCCGCACGGAAGCGGGAGAGGCCGTTCAAGGCCTACGTCGTTTTGGGTGACGGCGAGTGCAACGAGGGTTCGGTTTGGGAAGCGGCCATGTCGGCGGCTCACTTCAAGCTCGGCAACCTCGTCGCCATCCTCGATCGCAATCGCCAGCAGCAGACCGGTTCCAACGAGGACATCATGCCGTTGGGGGACGCGGCGCAGAAATTCACTAGCTTCGGTTGGCACGTTCGGGAAGTCGACGGCCACGACGTGGGGGAGCTTTACGACGCCTTGACTGGAGACAGGCCGAACGACCAGCCGCTCGCCGTCGTTGCGCATACGGTCAAGGGGAAGGGCTTTTCCTTCTCCGAAGACAACAACGATTGGCACCACGCTGTGCTGACTAAGTCCCAATACGAAACGGCGATCGAGGAGCTTGGCGGCGAAGGAGGCGTGGCATGATCATCGACAAGAAAAAGGCGGTCATGTATTCGCGCATCGGATCGCGTGCGACCTTCGGCATGGCCATGTTGGAGTTGGCGAAGGACGCCGAGGACCTGATGGTTCTTACGGCGGACACCTCGACGTCCGCCGGCCTCGATCGTTTCCGCAAAACCTATCCGGACAAGTTTCTCGATATCGGTATTGCCGAACAGAACGGCATGGGAATCGCCGCCGGTTTGGCGAGCGAGGGCTTCAACGTGGTGACCGCGACTTTCGCACCGTTTCAGACCATGCGGTGCTGTGAACAGATCAAGGTCAATCTCGGCTACATGAAGCACAAGGTCTGCGTGGTCGGATTGGCCAGCGGTGTCGTCCTGGGAACGCTCGGATATACCCATTGCTGCATCGAGGACCTGGCCGTGATGAGGGCCATCCCCAACATGACGGTGGTATCGCCGGCCGATTGCGGCGAGACGGCGAAGGCGGCCGCAGCGGCTCTCGAATACGATCAATCCATTTATATCCGTCTTACCGGCGGCGCCAACAGCAAGCCGGTCTATCAGGACGACTACGACTTCGAGATCGGCAAGGCGATCACGCTGCGCCAGGGATCCGATGTCGGGATCATCGCAGCCGGAACCATGGTCCGTGCGTCATTGGATGCGGCCGAGATATTGGCGGGCGACGGGATCGAGGCAAGCGTCATCAACATGCATACGATCAAGCCGGTCGATGCGGCTGCAATCGCCGAACTCTGTGAGTCGACGAAAATGCTGGTGACGGTTGAGGAGCATACCGTCATGGGCGGGCTCGGCAGCGCCGTCGCCGAAGCCAAGGCGCCGATTCCGAACGCACCACCCCATTATCTCATCGGCATCACCGACAGTTACGATAAGTCTGGCGAATATGCAGATATCCTTGATCACTACGGCTTGACGGCTGAGAAGATCGCTGGACGCGTGAAGGCGGGACTGGCGAAAGCCGCCTGACCTCAACCTATTCCTTATCTCGTTGAGCGCCGTCGTCTGGCGGTTCACCCGGTACGAATTCGGGTGGGCGTTCCAGCATGTAGTAGGGATCGGCAAGCAGTTTCTCGAAGATCATGTCCTGGACGTCGCGCAAACTGACGAGTTGGGCGTTGACGCCCCTCTCATTGATGGTCGTGATCACGTCCCGCTCGATCAAGTCGCGTTCGACGGTTTCCATGGTGTAGGAGATCCCGTACTTGAGGTAACGGATTGCCGTGATCACAGGGAGGTCGATCTCCTTGCCGTCGACGATGACAGGGATGCGGTGGACCTTATTGTAGATCTGTGGTGTGCCGACCAGGGCTTCGACGTGGTGGATGAAGGTCATGATGAATGGCGTGCCGATGATCAAACAGCGGGCGTCGAGGTCGACGAGTCGCGCCCAAGGTGAGGCGAGGCCGAAACCGTAGGCAGAGGTGTGGGCGCAGATCGTCTCCGCTTGTCGTCCCATGGCCTGTAGGCTGCCGATCGGATTGAGACTGCGCTTGCAGCCTTCGAGCCCGAACATGTGCAGCGGATAGAAACCAAGTGACGTGTCGGGGCGGGAGCGCTCGAGGATGAACGGTTTGCCTTTGCGGGCGTAGTCGTAAAAGAAAGATGGCACAACGATTGTGCCTTCCGGACCCAAGGTCCGGGTCAAGGCTTCGTGCAAGGCCTTGACCGCTTCACTCGGCGGTACGCTATCGTCGCCGATGAGGTTTCCGAGCGGACCGGTTCCCGAATGCACGAGCAAAACCTCGCCGGGCTCCACGCCAATGTGCCCGAAGAGATCGGTAAGGGCATCGGCCAACGCGTTCATGAACGGGACCCGGGACGGATTTGTAGTCTTTGAGTCAGACTTGTTAACCCGGTCACGCGTCTATTTTCAGGGGGGACGGTGCCTCGGGCGGAGCCGCGTCGTCCTTGATGGCGTCGGTGAACTGCGAATCCTCGGGTTCCGCCAACTCGGCTTCGTCATCCGGATTGCCGAGCAGGCCAGCAGCGATGTTCTGGTTGATGTCAATCAGAACGGCGGCTTTTTCCGCGGTCGGGTTCTGGATTGCCCGCATGGTATGGGCGTCGATGAACTTGCAAAGAGTCAAAATGTTCTGGCGAATGTGTGTGGGGAGAGGGTTTTCCCCGACAAGCTGTTCGGACTGGATGATCGTCCAAACCCTGAGGTTCAGACGCAGTGCCGCGCGGAGTTTGTCCTTATCCTCACGCTCATCGAGATTTCCGTATTGGATCACCGAGGCGATGCGGCGAGCGGCCTCGATCAGGGCCCAAGCTTCGTTGTAACGGGGATTGCCGGGGCTCGGGACGAGCTTTTGCTCGTATTGCTGAATGCGTTGCTTAGTTACCAATCGGGTCCTCCAAGGTCTTCATCGGCCTGGAAACCTCGCGGATTGACGGTGTCGAAATGGCGACATTCCGTCGGAAGGCTACCGGCTGCATTTTTGCAGATTCAGTTATTTTTCGCAACGTTATGCTCCAGAAACGATCAAAATCCGCGACCATATTCCACCAAGATTCACGAATTTTATTTCGCCAATACTTAACAAGCTGTGACGAATGCCACATCTTTTTTCAAACAACCGAAACTACCCGCAAAGCGATTCCAGTGGGTCATCAGGATTATCCGCCCAACACCTGTTTCAACCCGTTTACAACACGTTCGACGTCGCTTTCCGTCATGTCTTGAAAAAGCGGGAGGGACAAGGCGCGTTCGTAGTATCTATCGGCACCCGGCAAGGAGATTTCCCCGTATCGGTCCCGATAATAGGGTTGGCGGTTGACCGGAAGGTAGTGAACCTGGCTGCCAATGCCGATCGCGCGAAGCCCTTCCATGACCTGTGCGCGGCTTTTCCCGCTTCGTTCAAAGTCAATAAGAACGACTGCGAGGTGCCAGGCGGGAACGCCATGATCGACAACGGGAAGCGGTTTTACGGGTACGTCAAGCCCGCTGAGGCTCTTATGATACCAGTCGACCATTCGCCTTCGATGCGCGACGAATCGCGAAAGCTTAGCGAGTTGGCTGGATCCGAGGGCGCAGTGAAGGGCGCTGGACCGGTAGTTAAATCCCGGATCATGCATTTCGTAATACCAGGGATTTGGTTCGCCGCGGACGTCAAAGGCTTGGGAGTCGTCGTTGAATTCTCGAGGTATACGGGTCATCCCGTGATTGCGTAGTCTTTCGATCTGCGCGGCAAGATTGGAATTGTTGGTTGTAACGGCTCCCCCTTCGCCCATGGCGACGGTTTTGACCGGGTGAAACGAAAACGTCGCCATATCGCTCTTGGCGCAGGATCCGACGGGCGCCTCGTTGCCATTGTGAAGACGTTGAAAACCGCCAAGTGCGTGGCAGGCGTCCTCGACGAATGCCAGGTCCCGCGTTCCCTCGACCTCTGTCAACGAATCCATATCAGCGACTTGTCCGTTGAGGTGCACGGGGAAAACAGCCTTGATCTCGTCGCCACCCCGATCAAGCGCGTCGGCTAACGTCTCCGCGGTCATCAGTCCGGTATCGGGATCGACGTCAGCAAAGGTTACCTCGGCGCCGACGTACCGGGCTGCGTTGGCCGTCGCCAGGAAAGTGATTGCAGGTACGACGATCCGATCACCTTCGTCGAGGCCAAGGGCCATCGCCGCCAGGTGAAGGGCTGCGGTTCCGCTGTTGACGGCGATCGCGTGTTCAGCGCCGGTTGTCTCGGCCAGTCGCTTTTCAAATGCCGCGACCGCCGGCCCTGTTGTTAGGTAGTCGCTTTTCAAGACCTCGACGACGGCATCGATGTCGTCGTCTTCGATTAGATGGCGCCCATAAGGAAGGAACGGCTTGTCTTCCGTCACCCTAGACACCCGCGTCCTTTGCCGACTGCGCGATCATGTCCATCATGCGCGCCCCATCGAGCCAATCGGGATTGGCGTCGCTGGAGTAGCGAAAATCGCAGGGGACGGATTTTGCTCCATCGCGGACCCCGACCTGTGTCGGGTCGAAGAAATAGGGTTCGATGACGTATCGGTCCGCCATTTCAACGGTCATGCGAGCGTCGTCCTCGGTGATCATGACTTCGTGCAGTTTTTCCCCCGGCCGAATCCCGATGGTCCGATGCGGAAGTTCGGGAGCGAGAGCGTTGGCGAGATCGGTGATCCGCATGCTTGGGATTTTGGGAACGAATATCTCGCCGCCGCGCATGACGCTGAGGCATGATAGAACGAAGTCGACGCCCTGCTGCAGCGTTATCCAAAACCGGGTCATCCTTGGGTCGGTGATCGGGAGTTCGTTGGCGCCTTCGGAAATCAGCCGCTGGAACAAGGGAACGACACTGCCTCGAGATCCGACGACGTTACCGTAACGGACACAGGCGAAGATAGTACCCTCCCGACCGCCCAGCTTGTTGCCGGCGACAAATATCTTGTCGGAAGCGAGTTTGCTGGCGCCGTACAGGTTGATCGGATTGGCGGCCTTATCCGTCGACAATGCCAGGGTTCGCTTAACACCACTCGCGATACTCGCCATCATCAGGTTTTCAGCACCTCTGATGTTGGTGTGGATACATTCAGTCGGGTTGTACTCCGCGGCCGGGACTTGTTTCAGTGCAGCCGCGTGAATCACCGTATCGATCCCGTGAAGGGCCAGCTTCAAACGATCGAGGTCACGGATATCGCCGATAAAGTACCGAAGACACCGATGCACATCGGGGCTGAACCGTTCTTGCATCTGGGATTGTTTGAGTTCGTCTCGGGAGTAGACGACGAGGCGGCGGGGTTTGAAGCGATCGAGGACGGTTTTTACGAAGGTTTGTCCAAAGGACCCGGTTCCACCGGTTATAAGGATAGAACGGTCATCGAGGCTTTCTGCGCTTGGATTCGAGACAGACATGGAGCCGATTCTCCTTTCCAGATTCTGTCACACACGCCATTCTAACGTGCTCCCGGAATTCTACGCCGAACCGCCTCTTTCGCCAACCGCAAACCGAAAAAAAGCCCTGGATTTCCAACCTTTAGTGTCGGTTCGCCTGTTCGGCCTCGGCCGGGTCAGGCCCTCAGGAAGTTCAAGGCGCCGGTGACGTCGGGGTAAAATTGGTTCGGGGTTCTTTCGAACATGATATAGGTGCCGGACAGGCTTTGGTTCCAGTTGTGTTGGCCGGTCAAAAGACGCCCAAACAGCCGGTCGTCCATGTGCAGGGTCAGATTCTGGACGATTTCACCTTCTACGGGTGGCGTCAGTTCGTAGGTCTTGGCGATCTGGCTATCCGGGGAAATTTGCCCGTCCTCTGTCAGGCGCAAGTTGTCATAGAGGTGGAACTTATACCGCCACTTCATGTCGACGGACCTTTTGTCGAGAATCCGAAAGAAGTTTTCACAGGCCGATCCGTACAGGCGGTCGATCTCGTCGGGTGTGAAAGCCGTGTCCCAATAGTCGTAGTTGATGTCCTTGAATTCGGCGAGCGCTTCGGTAACCGTACCGCACCGTTTCACGACGGATTCGCTCGATTTGACCCACTTTTCGCCGTCGTGGGTGAGCGTTTCACCGCCATTGGCGTCGAGGTATTGGACGTCCAGATTGTCCTGGACGTATTTCTTCTGTTCGTCGGAGGAAGGCTGGGCGATAAGATGAGTCAGCATATTATACTTGCCGTAAACGACGTAAGAACCGCCGGCGAAAAACCACGCTTTTGGCTTTAGGGCCTCAATGCGGTGTTTGAAGTTCTCTAGTGCATCGTCGATGAGTTTCCGCCCTTCCTCGGCCCGGTCGATATTCAGGAAACACTGCGGAAATTCACTTCCCGCGCCGATCGGTATGCAACATATGTCCACGTCGGTGTCGAATTTTTCGCTCACGTAATCACGGATATCGCCGAACCCTTTGACCGTCAGTGGGTTGTCAACGTTGTTGTAGAAAACGCAATTCGTGTTCAGGTCGCGGACGATCAACGAGGTGTCGAGGTCGTAGACGATATCGCTTTCATGTTCGGAAATGTTGTTCGAGTCCTGGGGCACGACGGTGACCGTCATGTCGGGCGAAATCTCGATTTCCCGCCAGGGTTCGCACTCGTCGATGTTGCTAAAGCCGAGTTCCCTAATTTGCCCCGCGAGACGATGATCGGGGAAATCCTTGATGATGAAGCGGATATCCTTGTTATCGATTTCGAGGAGGGTCTTGCGGTCGAAATGGTCACAATGCAAGTGACTGATATAGATGGCGTCGGGGCCGATATCGTTGAGGATTCCCGGATTGTCCTTATGCAGGGGATAGGTGATCCATGCGTTATTGTCTTGAACCCCGACCCAGGGGTCGCACACGAGTTTGGTGTCACCGGCGGTTACCAGGTGAAAGGCGTTGCTGTAATGCGTGATTTTCATTTTAAGGGCCCGATTTCAAACAAGTAGGCGAAACTCTACGGACGGCATAAGCGATCGCGCCTTGACGTCGGTTAGATCGCACCCCAGGCACAACTGGATTGGATTCACCAGCCGGCCCGAGGTTATGTTATCTGATTGGAACATGCCTGCCGCCGCAGACGGCAACCGCTCAAGACATCTCGTCTTCCGAGAGTAACAGGCCGTTGGCGAGGTTGCAGTTGATGTCGATTAGGCCGGCGGCGAGTTCAGGGGTCGGCGCCTTCAAGGCATCGGCAGTCTGTTTGTCGACGAAATCGCACAGCTGAAGAATGTCTTCACGCATCTTCTCCGGCATGTCCGGGTTCTCGCGAAGGTTCAACTCGGACTGAAAGATCGTCCACAGCCGCCAATTGAGCTGCAGGGCGTCGTTCAAAGTCTTCCGGTTTCCTTCGTCCTCGAGCGGGCCAGCTTCCAGTGGCGCAGCCAGTCTTTTCGCCGCTTCAACCAGAGCCCAAGCTTCGGTGAAAGTCGGGTTGCCGGGTTCGGGCATGGCGGGGTTTCCGTTTGGCGTGGACATCTGTTCTTGATGCATCATCGACTTTCTCCTTGGTTGGTGTCAATTCGGCAATTCTTGGCCTAGATGAAATTCGTCAGACTGAGTTCGCGGATACGCGCGAACGTCTGGAACGACGCCTCGAGGACCCTTTGGTCATCGAGCAACTTGGTTATGGCCTCCAAGGGGTCCTGGTTTTCCAAGTTGGAAATATTGGATTCGTAAAAACCGATAAGGCTCTTGTGGACGTCGTTGGTGTTGCTGAGCAAGACCCGGTCGAACCCGAGGTCGATTTGGATTTCCTGGATATTGCTGTCGAGTTCGGTGCCGAGCCCCGACGGCGGAGTCTTGCTCACCGTGCGTTCCTGGGCACTGTCGAGCAGATAGAGCGCTTGGTCGACGCGGTTGATGTTACGGTCGAGGCCGCCTTCGGTACCGAATTCGCCCTGCAGGATGATGCTCATGGCGCGGATCGCCTTTTCGAACGCCGGGTCGATGGCGTTGAGTTCCTTGGTCAGGGAGCGGTTCGACGAGACGCGGTGTTTTGTGTCGACCTCGTCGCCGTCGTAGTAGGACGAAGCACTTACTGAGCCGCTGACCGAAAACACCTGGATGCGGGCGCCATCTTCATCGAGAACATCTATGGTAATGTCCTCGGCCACGGTCAGGGTCGAACCGTCGGACGAAATGGCGGTAATCGTATAGGTCGAGTCGGCACCGGTTCCGGTCACGGTGATGGTCTGACCAACCACGAGGTCGTCAAAGGCGTCTGCCAGTGCCGTACCGGCGTCGTTCCGAAGCTGTATCGTGTCCGTTCCGGCAGCACCGACATGATCGAAGAAAATCTCTGTTCCCGACGTATAGGAAAAGGGAACACTTGCAGCACCCGTGATCGTCGCGCCGTCCAAATCGGTGTGATTGGTGACGGCTTCGGAAACAGTGACCGACGAACGGTCGGAGGCAATCGAGGCGATGGTGAAAGTGGTGTCGTTCGCGGTGCCCGTACCGGCAACCGTAAACGTGTTGCCGACGACGAGTCCGTTGAAGATGTCGGGTACGGCCGTGGTCGTTCCCGATTGCCGTACCTCGATGGTGCTTGTAGCCGCGGTGAACTCAATGTCCGTATCAGTGTAATAATCGAAAAACGTATTGCCGCTGGAGTTGGCCGACGTCGTCCCTTCGTCCGTCAGTTTGACGGCGTCGATGACCACGTTCGTTCCGTTATTGCTACTGACCGTATAGGTGCCGTTGTTCTGGCTCGAGCCCGAGATCGTGAACTGGGTGTTGACGGCCAGCGCCGACAATGAGCTCGCTGTCGTTGCCGTCATCGTGTCGCTGGACCGTGTGAACGAAAGCTGGCCATAGGCCGCGGCCTCGATCGTCAGGTCCTTGGTCGGATCGTTGGGGTCAGGGTAGGTGATCGTGGCGCCGCCCACATTGGCTTCGTCGGTGAACATTTCGGTCTTGATGGTGATCGTTCGCCCGTCCGACGACACGCTGTCGACGGTGTAGGACCCATTGTTGTTGGTGGTGCTTGCGACCGTGATCAACGTCCCCGCCGAAACGCTGGAGAACAGGGCCGATGATGCGGCGATCGTGCTCGAGCCCGAGGTCGCCGTGTTGCCGTCGCTGTCCTGGCGAAACTCCAGAAAATTGGTCTCCGTAATGAACTTCTTGTCTTCGTTGTTGGTGTCGGAACTGATCGTGAATTCCTCGAGGTGGGCATCGCGGGTCGTCGGGTAAGTGGTGCGCGTGCCATCGTACTTCGTCTGGAAGGCGGCGACCGTACTCAGGTTGAGTTCGACCGGCTTCGTCGTCACCCGGGACCCGGAGAACAGGTAGCGGCCATCGACTTCCGTGTTGAGGTAATCCTGTAAGGCGACGAGAGCGCGATAGGCTTCGTTCTGGATATCCTCGACGCGTTCCGAATTCTTGGTTTCAAACGTCTTGAACGAGGCCAGGCTGTCGCGGAAATCGCCGAGGGTCGTGCGGATGCTTTCGACAACCGTTTCTTCTACCTGGAGGCGCACGTCCTCCTGCTCGTTGGTTTGGACGTAGCGGTTGAGGAGTGCGCGGGTATTCTCGATATTGACCAGACGCCGTGATTCAGTGGCGATTCCTTGATAGTCCTGGGACTTTTTCTCGCTCGAGACCGCGACCTGGCCGTCCAGGACGCGTTGCTGGGTGCGCAGGGTCTGATTGAGAAGCAGCGTATTGGCTGCGAGCGTTGAGATACGAGTCATCTTACCGTCTCCTAGGATACGGCCCGCTCAAGCGCTTGTATCATGTTCTGAATGACCGACATGACCCGCGCGGCGGCGGCAAAGGCTTGTTCGAATACAATCAGGTCAGCCATCTCTTCGTCAAGGTTGACGCCCCGATTGGAATCCGACTTGAACTGAAGCGATTCCGTTAGCGCCCTTTGGCTTTCGATGGTCCGATCGTTGACGTCGGCAAGACTCGCGTTGTTGGCGAGAATCTCGGCGGCATAATTCGAGAACTTTAACGATACGGATGCGAGGCCACCGGCCTGATCGAAGGCATTTTCCGTCGTGAATACCGAGGTCATCTGCTGGGCGACGGTATCGTCGCCCGTGCTCATGAAATACTCGCCACTGGTCCCCCGGCTCGAGTCCCATTGGGGGCGTCCCGTCGAAATCAATGCCGGCGTATTCTGGATATCGGACCGTACCGACAACACCTGGGAAATGCCGACATCGGCGCGGTGTACGCCCATGTTCGTCAGCAGAGTTTCCGACGCCGCCTGGGTGACCGTCATGCTCGATCCGTTGTCGTGGGAAATCCGCAGTCGGACACCCGATCCATCCGGGATCACCGATGCCGTGACGTTGGTGATGTTGTTGGTGATGTTGGTGGCGAGATCGGTAAGGCTGGTGCCCGTCGTCACGGCAAGCGAACCCAGAGAGCCGGTGCTATCGCGGAAGGTCAGGGTTACCGCCGTCGTCGTGAACGAACTGGCGAGAACGTCGGTTTCATGGACGTTGTCGGCAACGGTGTCGACGAAGAAGTCGTTCAATCCGAAGAAATTCGAGAAACCGCTGATCGTCTCGTCGATGTTGCCGTCACCGTTGGAATCAAATCCGATGGAAGCGTCCTCGGCGGTGCTGCCGTTGGCCGTCGCCGTTTCGTCCCGGAAGGCGAGGTTGTAGGTCGTTGTGTTGAGGTTGATTTGGAGTTTTCCAGACGTATCGATCGTCGCCGTGGCGCTCGATGATACATTTTCCTGGAGCCAATCCTCGACCGTGGCGGCGACCTCGGAAATCGTCCACGGACCATTGGCGGCCTGCACCGCGGACCCGTACATGGAGGACGTCATGATCGTCTCTAGGGTCGTCGTCTTGTGTTGATCGCCAGTGGAGTCGAACAATGTGATGGTCACGTCGTCGGCGCCGCTGGACGAATCGAGGGTCATCGTTTGGGTCGTCGAGGCAATGAAAATTCTCTCGCCGCTCATGGTCTGTGACCCCGGGAATGGTGCGCCCCGATTGTGGACGAGATTGACGGCATCGCGCAGTTCGGCAGCGAATTCGTCGATCTGGGATTGCAGGTTTGGCAGAAGCTCGTCGCGCAGTTCGATCAAGGCCTTGAGTTTTCCTTCGCGGACCTCTTCGGTGATGTCGTTGGCCGCGACCGCGGTGCCGACGAAGATGCCGGTGATGTCGCCTTCGGCGTGGGTCGTCGTCGGCGTTATCGAGGATGCCGCCGTATGGGAAAGCGTCGGTGGCACGGTGTCCACCAGCGTGCGCCCGGCAGTCGTAAACACGACCGCATCGCCGTCCGATCGGAAGAAGTAGCGGATATCGACGATCGCCGCGAGCTTGTCGATTTGAAGATCTCGCTGGTCTTGCAGGTCGGTGACATCACGGCCAACCGTGCCGTTTGAGATGATATCGTCGTTCAACTGGTCGATCTGAGCGGTGATGGTATTGATTTCCGAGATCTCGTCGCTAATCGCGTTGTCCGCCTGAAGACGCAGTTCCTGGATCGTCTCGCTCATACTCTGTAGCTGGTTGGTGACGTCGACGGCGCGACGGACGAATTCCGCCGCCTCCAAAGCCTTGTCAGGGTTCACGGCGAGCAGTTCGGCCGCTTCACCGAGCTCTTCCAGGGTATGCGAGAGCGAAGTGTTGTCGCCGGGCGACCCGAAAAGCTCCTGCATTCGCGCGTAGTATTCGGTCTTTTCGGTCAAAGTGGCCAATTCGCCGAATTCGATGCGCAGGCTTTTCAGCAGGCCTTCGTCGATCTTGCGCGATACCGACGAAATCTTGACGCCCGCCGGAACGCCGGCGACGGCGACGTTTTCGAAGGTAATGACTTTCTTTGAGTAACCCGGTGTATTGACGTTCGAAATGTTGTTGGAGACCGTATTGAGGGCTTGTTGGTTGACCAACAGACCGCTTTGGGCCGTACGTAGTGCTTGGGTGATGTCGCCTATTTTACGGTTCCTTCCTCACCTTCCTCGGTCGTTCTCGCAGCGTCTTCTAGAGCGTTTGATCAATGGAAATTGCGACACCCTGCGCTTCGGCCCGGTGCGCCGATGCACCGGTCGTGCCTTTCGCGCCATAAGTCCCGGCACTGGGCGCCGCCTCCCGAACCGCTTCCGCAATCATGTCGACGACGCGCCGGTTGGCATCGATTGCAACTTTCAAGAGACGGGCATTTTCGTCCAAGAGACCGTCGATTTTCCGACCCAATCTCATGAGCCGTTCGCGCACGTCCGCATCGATTCCTTCGAATTCGCCTTCCTGTTCCGAGAAAGCCTGCATCCGCGTTTCGTATACGCGGCTTAGGGTCACCTTCTCATCGAGAAGTTCATGGATTTCCCGGTTGCGATGGTTTTTCAGCGCGTCGTTCTCACGCTCGAGAAGATCGGCCAGGCGGTCTGTGATGACGATCAGGTCGTCGGCACGATTTTTCGGATCCATGACTACTGAATCTCCTGTTGCTTCAAGATTTCCCGAAACACGTTGTCGGCGAGGCCGATGCCGCCGGCCTTGGCGATGGCCTTCCCATATTCGTCGACCTGCATGCTGCGCCACATGGCCTCCGAGGACCCGCCACCGAACGGCTTTTCGGCGTTGATGTTCTGGAACAGAGGCTGAAGCATCTGTCCGATGAACATGGCCTCGAACTCCTCGGCCGTCTTGCGCGCCTGCTCGATCGTTTTGACTTTGCCGAGGGCCGGAATGTTCCGCCCGGCCTGGAGGGCGTTGTTCGCTTGCATGGCGAAGGAGGTATCGGTGATCGGCGTCATCACATCACCTCGATTTCGGCTTGCAGTGCACCCGATGCCTTGACGGCCTGGAGGATCGTGATCATGTCCCTGGGCCCGATACCCAGCGCGTTCAGACCGTTGACCAGTTCCTGCAAAGATACACCTGTTTGCAGGACGGTGAGGCGCCGTTCCTCGCCTTCATCCACCTGTATGTCCGTACGGTCTACCGTTGTCGTCGTACCGACTTCCGCGAAGGGACCCGGTTGCGATACCTGTTCGGCCTCGGTGATTCGGATCGTCAATGACCCTTGCGCGATGGCGACTGTCGAAATGCGGACGTTCTCGCCCATGACGATGATGCCGGATTGTTCATCAATAACGACACGGGCCAACTGATCGGGCTCGATCCGCAATTGTTCGATGTCCGTCATCAGGTTGACGACGTTGTCCCGGTAACTGGACGGCACCTGCATGACGATGGTGCTCAAGTCGGCGGGCCTGGCCGCTGACGTTCCGAGGAAGGCGTTGATCGCCTGGGCGACCCGGCGAGCCGTCGTGAAATCCGGGTTTCGCAACGTCAATGTCACGCTTGTCATATTGCCGAGGTCGAAATTCAATTCGCGTTCAATGATCGCTCCGTTGGCGATGCGTCCGCTCGTGGGAACGCCCTTGGTTACGGTCTCGGCGTCACCCGTTGCCTGAAATCCACCGACCGCCAACTGCCCTTGTGCCACCGCGTAGACCTCGCCGTCAGCGCCGAGGAGCGGCGTGACGAGAAGCGTTCCGCCGAGCAGGCTCTGGGAATCGCCAAGCGCGCTGACCGTAACGTCGATCCGCGCGCCTTTACGTGAAAACGGCGGAAGCGATGCGGTAACCATGACGGCGGCGACGTTCTTCGAGTCGAGGCCGTCGTCGGTCGGCTTCACACCGAGCCTGTTCAGCATCGATTGCAGGCTTTGCTTGGTGAAATGGCCGGTCTTCAATGTGTCGCCAGTATTGTTGAGACCGACGACCAGTCCGTATCCGACGAGGTGGTTCTCGCGGACCCCTTCGAACTGGACGATATCCTTGATGCGTGAGGCTGCCTGGGAGGAGGTTGTGAACACCAGGGAGGCCATCGCGAATGTTAGGGCCGTAAAGACGATACGGCGGAAAAAACTCCGCCTAGCTGAGGATCGCCGGCCCCGTTGCGTATTTCCCGTTCTTTTCATCTCTCATTACCGCTCTTTCGATTGGCGTATTTATCGGGAGTAAGAGTAGCGAAAATCATGCCAACTTCAGAATTGTATAATTAATTGAAAAATAAGGGAATTTTTTGGGTTTTGTGATCTAAAACCGGTTGCGAGAGGGGCGTTTTCGGCAGCCCGGCATATTTTTCCCTTTTGGTATTGGAAACGAAAACGGCGGCAAAGAGCCGCCGTCCGAAGTCGAGGCTAGGGCCCCCGTCAGGCTTTCAGGTCACGCGCCGTGATCGTCATTTCATCGACGGTTCTGAAAACGGTGGCGTTCGAATTATAGGCATTCTGAACCAGGATCATCCGACTGAACTCGGTGGCCAGATCAACGTTGGAGAGCTCCACCGCGAAGGCATTGAAAGTGGCGACCCCTGATTCGTCGGCGGCTACCGTTCGCGGCGATCCGGACTCCGAGGTTTCGTCGAAGACCATACCGTTTTTCATCTCGAGGCCATTGGGATTGGAGAACATGGCCAACGGGATCTTGTAGATCTTCCGTTGTGTTCCGTCTTCAAAGGAGCCGATAACGTGACCCGTTCCGTCGAACTGAACGCGGCTCATACTGGCCGAAGCCAAGCCATTATGTGAATAAGCGAACGGCGTAAAATCGCCGGCGAATTGGGTCGTATTGGCCAAATCGATCGTGAAACTCGACGTCGATGCGTCGCTCCACGTCGCCGTCAAGGTCAATGGCGACGTCGGCGCCGTCAAACTGCCATCGGCCCCGAAGGTGATGCCTGGTACGGTGCGGGTCGAACTGAACGAGGCTGGCGAACCGTCGCCGACGGCGTCAATGAAGGTTCCGCCGGTTAGAAGCGAGCCGTTCAAGGTGACCTGCGACCAGTCCGATGAAATGGAAAGGATTTCGTAGGTGCCGTCATTGCTGACCAAGCCGCCATCGGAAGAATCCGCAACCGTGATCGAGTCGCCGACCTTTAGACCGAAAAAGGCACCGGGACCGAGTTCGTCGAATTGGTTTCGATGGCAATGGTGTCGTTGCCGCTGACGTTTTTAGTGAAATTGGCGCGGACTCCTGGCGACGGTGTGGTCGCATTGGTCGCGTAAGAGAACGCCGTTCCGGATATGGATAGCGCCGTCACGTTGTCGGCGTCGGGTATGACGGTCCACGAGTTTTCCGTCACGCCGGCGTGGAAATTGAGATTAACGGTACGCTTATTGCCGCCGCTGTCGACAGCATCGATGGCATACCGCAAGGCGTCATCGCCGACTTCGGTCGTCGACGGCAAGTTGAGGCGAAGATCCGACGACGATGTCGCCGTAGACTGATCGACAAATGCGAAGGCATCGATGCGCATGGGCGCAAGCGTTGCGGTACTCGAAAACGTGCCATCGGTTTCCGGCGCCCACCCGAGAACGTAGTATCCGTTCTTGTCGGTGAGATACCCGTTGTTGATCGTGATCGTATTGCCGTCGTCCGCGGTTACGCTCGACGTTTCGTCTGTCGTGCCGATTTGGAAGCTGCCATCCCGCGTATAGAAAATCTCGGTCGTGCTGGTGAGTGACGGGCTGACCTGGAAGAAACCGTCCCCAACGATCGAAAGATCAAGGTCGCGGGACGTGCTTTGAATGATCCCCTGCTTGTCGATTATCTGGTAGTTCTTCGGTTTGACGCCGCCGATGTCCGAGGTTTGTTGGTCGATGGTCTTGCTGAGCACCGTCTCGAACCGTGTTTCGGTCGACTTGTAGCCGCCGGTGTTCACGTTGGCGACATTGATACCGATGGTGTTCAAGGCGTGCGCCTGGCTGCGCATTCCCAGCGTGCTTGGTTGAAAAAAGCCGTATCCGACCATTTCGTGAACTCCGACAGTTTCCGGCCATGACGCGGGCCGATCGTATTTCCCGACTAAAGAAGCAAAATCGATGCCAGTCGGTGTTATTTTTAACCGATTGAAAGGAAAGCGTTTTTCAGAAATTCAACGCGACGAGCGACGCGAATTTTGCCGCCCTCTTTGTACAGCAAGAAAAATTTGCCGGGCCTGAGGGCAATCTACGGAGCCCGCTCAAAGACGAAGGCTTCTCTCGCGTTGATTGCCACGGATATCTGCGACCCCGGCTCAGGCAGGAAGACGCCCGGAACCCGGGCCTCCACGAGGACCTCGCTGTCGACGGAAGTCGAGACCTTGAAGATGACAAAACTCGCCCGACCGAGCGGCCGCGCATCGACGACTTCGAAATGGTTGTGTGTAGACGCTGCCGGTAATTCCGTTTCGTTCACCGCGACCGGCGGCGAGGGACGACAGGGAGTGTCGCCGGCATGTACGGAGGGGGCGGAGCCCAACTCCGCCAACCGAAACCCGTCGGGTCGGACCAAGACTTCCGCCAAGGCTCCGTCAACCAACCCTGGGGCGGGAAAAGAACCGAGCGGTGTTTCAAGTTCGCCGTTACGGATACGGCCGGGAATTCGGTTGATCGGGCCGAACAGGGCGGCAACGAAGTCGTTCTTCGGGTGGAAGTAGATATCGATCGGCGCACCGTCTTGAACCATGCGGCCTTCGTTCATGACGACGATCCGGTCTGCCATAAACATCGCTTCGTCCGGGTCGTGGGTCACCATCAACGTCGCGACGCCGGTATTCTTGAGCAACCCAAGGGCCTGTTCGCGGACGTGTGCGCGACGCGCCACGTCCAATCCGGAAAAGGGCTCATCCAGAAGAAGGACGCGCGGACCTGGCGCCATCGCACGGAGAAGAGCGACCCGTTGCTGTTGCCCGCCGGATAGGGTGTGGGGAAAACTGTCACCGTATGCCGCCAGATCCATCTGCTCCAGGGACTGCGCCATCCACTCGGAGCGGGCCGCGTGATCCGTGACACCGAACATGATGTTCTCCGAAACGGAGAGGTGGGGAAAAAGCGCGTAATCCTGAAACATCAAGCCGATCCCGCGTTTTTCGGGTGGCACGTTCAAGCCAGATGCGCCATCCGCAACCAGCCGTTCACCAATATGAACTTGACCGCGCTGGACCTCCTCGAGGCCGGCCGCAACCCGCAACATGGTGGTCTTGCCGCAGCCCGACGGCCCCAGAAGGCATACGAGTTCGCCGGGTGCGACAAACACGGAAACGCCACTGACGACATCCACGCCCTCAAAGGCGTGGGATAAGTTGTTGATGTGAAGTCCGCTCATGGGCCAGGTTCCATCGCGGTTGAACCCGAACCGGGGCGCGAGTGGACGATGTTCCAACTCAGCAGAATCACAGGGATTATGCCGGCGGCGACGATCGTCAAAGCGCCCAGCGCTGACTCTTCAAGCAATTCGTCAGAGGCATACTGAAACACGAAAGTAGCGAGCGTATCGTAGTTGAATGGCCGAAGAATGATTGTCAGCGGCAGTTCCTTCATGCAATCGACGAAAACGAGCAGCCCTGCCGTAAGCAAACTGCCTCGCATAAGGGGAAAGTGAACCCGTTTCAGGGTCGAAAGAGGACCGTGGCCAAGGGTCCGGGCGGCGCCGTCCATATTGGGCGTAATCTTCGCCAGACTGGCTTCCATGGTTCCGTATGAAAGTGCCAGAAAACGTGCCATATAGCCGTAAATGACGGCGGCGATGGTGCCGCTGATAAGCAGCCCCGTCGAGACGCCAAATGTATCTCTAAAAAAGACGTCGACTGCGTTGTCGAAGGCGCCCATCGGTATGATGATGCCGATCGCCAGGATCGCGCCAGGCACCGCATATCCAATACTGGCAAAACGCGTCGCTGCCCGAAGCAAAGGGTTGTTGCTCAGCCTTACGGCGTAAGCCATAAACAAACCGACGATCACGGAACCAACGGCGGCCGATATCGACAGCGTAAAGCTATTGGCAACGAAGTCGAAGTAATTGGCTGACAACGTCTCTTCGTAGTAGCGGACCGCATATCCCGTCAATACGGCGGCCGGAGCCAAGAACCCGAGGGCGATCGGAAGCAAGCACGCAACGAAGGCGCCGGCGGCGCGGATCCCCGACAACGGATAGCTGGGAAGGGCACTGTATTTGCTCGATGTGTGATGAAATCGCCGTCCGCGCCTGGCCATGCGTTCGGCCGCGATCAACGTGACGGCGAAGGTCAACATGACGGTCGCCAACTGGGCGGCGCCGGACCGGCTGTTCATGTTGAGCCAAACGTCGTAGATGCCGGCCGTGAACGTTCTGACGGCGAAGAACTCGACAGTACCCAGATCATTCAGTGTTTCCATCAAGGCAAGGGTGATCCCGATGACGATCGCCGGGCGGGCCAGCGGGAGCGCAACGCGAAAGAAGGTCTGCCAAGGGCCTTTCCCTAGGGTGCGGCTGACATCGAGGACGCAGATCGACTGTTCGAGAAACGCAGCCCTGGCGAGCAGGTAAACATAGGGATAAAGCACCAGTGTCATCACGATCATGGCGCCGCCGAGCGATCGGATCTCCGGGAACCAGTAATCTCGCCGGCTGGTCCAGCCGAAAAGATGCCGTAAGAAAGTCTGTAAAGTCCCCGCGTATTCGAGCTGGTCGGTGATGACGAACGCCAGGACATAGGCCGGAACAGCCAATGGCAAGAGCAGCACCCAATTGAAGACGTTTCTGCCGGGGAACCGACACATGGTGACAAGCCAAGCCGTGCCGGTTCCAATCAGGGAAACTCCAACACCGACGCCGACCATCAGGATTAAGGTTGTCTCCGTATATTTCCAGAGAACGGTCGAGACCAGGTGTTCCCATATGTCGTCACTGGGGGCGAGGGCGAGAACAATGACCGCGGCGATGGGCACGGCCATGAGCAACGCGACCAGAAGCGCTCCGACCGTCCAAGGATTGACGGCCCAACCGCGTATATCCCCAAACAGAGACTGTCTAGGGTGTGAATAGTTGGGTGATGTCACCGGGGGCATTGGGTCAATCCGGTTCTGAGTTCTCTGCCGGCGGTTCTAGATAGAAAGCGGGGAAAAAGAAAACCCCGCTTTCTTTTTTTGTCCGGGCGCGGGAGCCAATGCACCGCAGCGTCAGTGTCGCCGCCATTATGGCCTAACTGCTGGGTCCGTCGTCGTATCCGACTTTGTCGACGAGCATACTGGCTGCCCTGCGATGTTTGGCTATTTCGTCGATCGACAGCGTGTCGGCTTTGAAGGTTCCCCATGAGGCAACGAGGTCGGACAGAGGCACTCCGTTCTTGACCGGGTATTCGTGGTTGTCCGAAGCATAGATCCGCTGTGCCGTTTCTCCGCTCAGGAACTCAATGAGTGCAACCGCATTGTCGCGGTTCTTAGCGGTGTTGGTAACGGCGGCTCCGGAGATGTTGACGTGTTGGCCGCGACCGCTTTGATCCAAGAACTGCACACGAACGGCGTTCGCCCACGCCTTCTGCTCCGGTTTCTTATCATTGGTCGCCATCTTGCCCATGTAATAGTTGTTGGCCAGTGCGACGTCACAGACCCCCTCGTAGATACCCTTGGCCTGGGCCCGGTCGTTGCCCTGCGGCTTGCGGGCGAGGTTGGCCTTGACTCCACGCAGCCACTTTTCAGCTTGCTCAAGTCCGTCGTGCGCGATCACGGACGCTATGAGAGCGATGTTGTAGGGGTGCTTCCCAGAGCGTGTGCAGATACGTCCTTTCAATTTCGGGTCGGTGAGATCAGTCAGTGATGTGACTTCGTCCGCGGAAACGCGATCGCGGCTGGCCAAAACGATCCTCGCCCGCGTCGTAAGACCGAACCACAAGCCGTCCGGGTGGCGAAGATGTTGCGGTATATTGGCGCGCAACGTATCAGACTCGACGGCCTGCAAGACGCCCGCTTCCTTGAGCTCGTTCAGGCGGCCGATGTCGACCGTAAGGATTGCGTCCGCCGGGTTGTTCGCCCCCGCCGCTCGAATCTTTTCCAACATGCCTTTTTTTGCAAATACGGTGTTGACCCGGATTCCCGTTTGTTTCGTGAATTCGTCGAGCAGCGGCTTGATCAGAAACGGTTGCCGGTAGGAATAGAGATTGACGATGTCCGAACCGGCGGATACCGAAGCCGTCGGGCCGGCAATCCAAACGGCAATGGCGAAGGCGGCGACAGAAATGGAAGAAAAGACAAAAGTTTTCATGGTCCTGGGCTTGTTCTCGAGTGTCCGGGCTATGACGCCCATAATCTCTATAAGTAACTAAGAATTAATCGCATCAAGTGTTGTCCAAGTTATACAAAGGCATGGCGACAAGCACAACGATTTCTCAACCCGGGCTATCTCCGTCGACGCGGGAACCGTTTTGTCGACCCGGTTGCGCGGGTTATACTGTCCGCGCCTTGCAACTGACCGCCAATCGTGGCGAGTATGTCGAGTAGGTCTCGAAGATGAAACACGCGGTTGGATCAAGTCGATGAAGGTTTCGAAAGTCGGTGGACCCGAGGGGCCGCAAGCAACACGAAAGAAGTCGAAGACCGGGAAGACCGACGAAACGTTCGCGGATAACCTTAAGGAAACGCACGCGCCCGAGAACGTCGCTCACGTCGTCGACAGCAGCGCGATCGGTGGCGTCGAGTCCATACTTTCCATGCAAGAGGTTCCCGACGCGACCGAAGAGCGTGCGAGGGCCATACTGAAGCAATATGGTGACGATCTGTTGACCCGCCTCGAAGATTTGCGGCACGGAATATTGGCTGGCGTCTATTCCAAGGAAAAATTGACCGAACTCGCACAGCGCCTGAGGCAAAAAAGAACGGATAGTAACGACCCTCGATTGAACGAGATAATCGACGAAATCGAGCTTCGTGCCGAAGTGGAAATCGCCAAACTCGCACAAAAACATAAGCACCCACTTCAGTAGCAGTTTGTTTCCTCCAATCCTTTCAACGATATAGAGCGGCACGATGGCGGGAGAAATCGGGCTTGCGGTGGCCCGGAGACCCACCTATATTCCCGGCGCCTATTTCAGCGCGTTGATCACGAGTGAGGAAAAAGGTCGCGATGAACGTCACGTTGCCACCGGACTACAAGCCCACTGACAAAGAAGAATTCATGAACGAGCGGATGCTGGAGTATTTCCGGCGTAAGCTCCTGGATTGGCGTGGTGAATTGTTGAGCGCCTCCAATGAGACCCTTCAGCACTTGCAGGAGGGCGGAACCTTGGAGCCTGATATCGCCGACCGGGCTTCGATCGAGACGGACCGTTCCTTGGAACTGAGGACGCGTGACCGCGCCCGTAAGCTCGTCAACAAGATCGACGAAGCCCTCGCGCGGATCGAAAACGGATCCTATGGGTTTTGTGAGGAGACGGCGGAGCCGATTAGCCTGCGCCGTCTCGAAGCGCGCCCGATCGCCACTCTCAGCCTGGAAGCGCAGGAGCGTCACGAACGCATGGAGAAGACGCACCGCGACGACTGATGCCCCGGGTGCGTTACGCCCAATGGCGAAAAAAAGAGGCCGGCGCCATAGCGCCGGCCTTTGAAGTTTCCAGGTTCTGATTTACGCGAACCTAGAACGGGAACAGGATATCCCACACTTCCATGCCCCAACGCGGTTGCTGAAGTTGGCTGAGCGTTCCGCGTCCACCATAGGCAACCCGCATTTCGGCGATTTTCTCGTGGGAAATAGAATTATCCGAGTCGATATCCGATGGCCTTATTACGCCGGTTACCATTAGCTCGCGGAGTTCGGCGTTGACCCTGACTTCTTGTCGGCCGACGATGACCAGCGACCCGTTCGGAAGGATTTGCGTGACGACGGCGGCGAAAGTCAGATTGATGGTTTCCGACCGCTCGATGCTGCCTTCGCCCTTCGTTTCATGAGCGGTGGCGAAGTTAACGATCTGACCGTCTCCCCCGGCCCCGACCGCCCCGGCTATGCCCTGAGGCAGGACTTTTTCGAATTCGAGTTCCAGACCGAGCAGGTCGTTGACGTCCGTGTCTTCGCTGTCTTCCCGTTCGCGCTCGGTGGTGTTGGAAAGCGAGGCCTTGTCGCTCAGTTCCATCTTCACGGTGACGATGTCGCCGACTTCCTTGGCACGGTGGTCTTTGAAGAAGGCCCGGGCATCGGCCCGCCACAGGGAATTCGGATTGTCTTCGGCAAGCTGCGGCGCCGGCATCGGGAGGCTAACCGGTTTATAGTTTTTCTCGGCTGTCGGATTGCGGATGTCCGTCATTTCGGGCGGATCACCGACTTCCGATAGCCGCGTCAATGTTTGGCATCCGGCCAGGGCTGAGGTGATCAACAGGGCCGTGGCAAACCGCTTAAGACCCGGCGCCCTGCGATGCTTTATTTGCGTGTTCATTTCTCGATCTCCGTCTCGGCGCGTGTCTACTGTTGGTTCAAGGCTATGAGCGTTGTCTGGCGGACGGCAACCTGTCCGGCCGCGATGACCTCCGCTTCCACGATCTTGTTGCTTTGGAGGTTCGTGATCCGGATGACGTCACCGTCGGCGCCGTCCTGCAGGGCCTTGCCTTGTGCGGTGAGCAACATTTTCGGGGCCCGGAGTATCATTGTTACCAGACTGCCCTTCGGCACCAGGACCGGACGCCGCACGGTCGAAGAGCGAACCGGATAACCGGCCTTGAGCCCGCGTCGCGGTGACTTGCCGACCAGGTCCACCTCGTCGACGATGATGTCGGTGTGTAACCGGGAAGCCCGAACACGGATCCATTTGATGTCCTCGCGACTGATCACCTCGCCGGCAAGGACCCTACGAGCCGGTACTGGGATTTCCATCGTCTTGTAAAGGCGACCCGATACGCGCACGCGTTTCGCCGACAGGTCGCCCGCGGGTGCGTGAATCACGGCGGAGAAACGTTTGGTCCGTGGTTCGTATTCGGCGTCCTCGACGCCGATACTGGCGGCCTTGTTCCGGGGGACGTACATGCGAAGCGTTCTGTTGGAAAATTCGACCGTCATATCTGGATCGACACCCTGCTCGGCAAGCGCCATCGCGACCTGATCGGCGATTTCTTCGCGGGTGATCAAGGTCGCATTGCGTTGCACGACGACGTTGTCGTGTCGTCCCATGGGCCGCCAATCCAATTTGTAGGCGCGGGCAACCTTAAGCAGCCATCTGGCGTCGAAGACGGCTCGGCTGCCGGGTTCCGGCGCATAAGCGATCGCAACATTGGCTTTTTCACCGACATTGAGAAACAGATCGCCGATGCGTACCGTCTTCCCATCCACCGATACGGATTCCCTGAGCACGACGGGAGCCGTGACTCCGTTCGACGTTGACTCGGCGACGTTGTTGTTGGCCCACGCCGGGTCGCTTAGGGGAAGCAGGAGTAGCGAAAGATACAGGGCCAAAGCCAGGCGTTTGATCATTTCAGCCTCCTACCTGAGCGCCGTCAGCGTGCCCATCATTTCGTCCGAGGTCTGAATGACCTTGGAATTCATCTCATAGGCTCGCTGTGCCGAAATCAGATTGGAAATTTCCTCGACCGCGTTGACGTTTGAGGTTTCCAGAAAGCCCTGCAAGATGGAGCCAAAACCGGTATCCGCCGGGTTTCCCGCTGTCGGCGTTCCGGAGGCCGGTGTCTCCAGGTACAGGTTGTCACCGATCGATTCCAACCCAGCTTCGTTGGCGAAGTTGGCGATCTGGATTTGGCCGATGTTCGAAAGCGCTGTCTGCCCTTCAATTTTCACTTCGACTTGCCCGGAATTGTTGACCGTGACGTCGACGGCGTTATTGGGCACCGAGAGTCCAGGCTGCAGGGTGAAGCCGTCATGGGTGACGATCTGGCCGTTGGCATTCAGCTGGAACGTCCCGTCCCGGGTATAGGCCGTCTCACCCGTCGGCAGCAGGATCTGGAAGAAACCCTTGCCTTGAATGGCCATGTCGAATGTGTTGTCGGTCGCCGTCAGGTTCCCTTGTTCGTGAATCCGGTAGACGGCCGCGAGCTTGACGCCGAGGCCCAATTGCACGCCGGTCGGGACCACCGTGCCGGCGTCGGATGACGTTGTGCCGACCCGTCGCAAGTCCTGATAGATCAGGTCATGGAATTCGGTTCGTCGGTGTTGAAATGCCGTCGTGTTCATGTTGGCGAGGTTGTTGGACACGACCTCGACGTTTCGCTGTTGGGCGAGCATGCCTGTAGCGGCAATATCCAGTGATCTCATTGTTCCCGTCCTTTCTTCATTTGATCCTCAGGCCGTCTTGATCGACTTTCATCCGTGGTTGTGCCTGGGGATAGTTCACGCGACTCTTGCCAGGTCGCGGACCATTTTTTCAAACGATCATCCTCTCGTTCGACGAAGTTCTTCACGCTGTCATATTTGCGGTGCACGTCGATCATCCGCGCCATCTCGATGATGGGAAGGATATTCGAGCTTTCGAGCATGCCCTGTTGGACTTGCGGGTCCTCGACCGCTTGCGGAATGTCTTCCGTGGCGAAAAGGCTGCCCGCTCCAGGACGCAAAACCTGGGGGTTTTCGAAGTTGACGACCGCTAGTTTCCCGAGATCGCCGTTTTGTGTCGAAATGGTGCCGTCCCTGCCGATCGTGATTTCCGTATCCCCGGGTGCGAAGAATACCGGGGCACCCCCTTCGGCAAGGACCGGATGCCCGGCTTGAGTTACGAGCTGGCCCCCTTCGTCCAACTCGAAGCGACCGTTGCGGGTGTAGCGGTCCCCCTGGGGAGTCCTCACCGTAAAAAAGCCGTCTCCTTTGATGGCGACATCCAAGGGGTTGCCAGTACCTTCCAGTGGACCTTCGCTAAAATCTCGAAGCGTGGCGATATCGCGGACGTAGGAGATTTTCGTCCCGATCGGCTTGTGCCCGCCGCGGCTTCTCACCAGATGTTCGACAAACATCATCTTCTCGCCCTTGAAGCCGGTGGTGTTCATATTGGCGAGGTTGTTGGCGATGACGTCCAGCTGACGGCGTAACCCGCCTTGGCGGGACAGTGCGATATAAGTCGATGCTTCCATTTTTGGATTGTTCCCGTTCCACGTTCCACACTCATCCGCCAACACCTGTGCACGAGCTGTGCCAGATAGATAAATTCATAAAAATCAATCGGTTATCGTTTACCGAGGCGGTGAACTCAGGTGCTAGGTGATGAAAAGGCGGAATTTGCTCGGCATTTATTTCCCGCTCGAGGGGCGACCCAATGGCCGGTCGATCAATATCCGCGGCAAAAGTTGCTCGCATACCACTCGATTTGGTATTGTTCGATTCGTCGGCGCCGCCTTCGAACCCGCGATGGTCTTGCGATTCGGTCGGGTCGGCGGGTTGGAATTGGCGGTGCGACGATCTTTCGTTGAGAAGATGCCGGGAGCCGGCTTTCAATGAGTTGTTAACCTTGTCTTTCTATACTCCCGGTGCGAATACGCCGCTTCACGTGGTTCGGAATTGACGTATGGCCGAAGAAGAGGAACCAGTTGGCGAAGCGGGAGGAGACGACGCCGGAGGTGGCGACGCGTCTTCTGATAAAAGCGGCAAGAAGAAGCTCTTCATTATCATTGGATTGGTTCTTCTTGTTTTGGTCGGCGGTCTCGCTGGCGCCTATTTCACGGGCTTGTTGGACCCCGTACTTGAAATGATCGTCGGCAAAGAGGTCGCAAGCGGCGGCGGCGAAAGCGGTGACGAAGATTCGGGTTCTTCCGTGTTCTACGATCTCGAGGAGCTTCTCGTTAACCTCAACACCGGCGGGCGTAAGTCGAGTTTTTTGAAAATCCGGGTAAGCCTGGAGTTGGAAAGAGCGGAAGACATCCCAAGGATAGAAAACGTGATGCCGAGGGTTATCGACAACTTCCAAACATACCTCCGCGAGTTGCGGATCGACGACCTTAAGGGGTCCGCGGGTATGTATCGTTTGCGCGAAGAATTGCTGCGACGGGTCAGCATCGCGGCTGCGCCGGCGCGCGTTAAGGACGTTTTGTTCAAGGAGATGTTGGTCCAATAAGCCCGGACCACGGGGAGCCGACGAGACCATGACCAGTCCCGCCGACGACGAAGACCAAGATGCCCTAGCTGCCGAATGGGAGGCATCCCTGGGCGGAGACGGCGAAGAGGACGGCGATCAGGACGATCTCGCCGCCGAATGGGAGGCCATGATGGCCGACGATGCGGCGGGCGCCGACGACGCCGCGGCGCCGGCCCGTGAATCGACGCGAGTTCTTAATCAGGACGAAATCGACAGTCTTCTCGGGTTCGACGAGGACCACGAGGAGGAGTCCCAGAAATCCGGTATCCAGGCAATTCTATCCAGCGCGCTGGTTTCCTACGAGCGGCTGCCGATGTTGGAGGTCGTTTTCGACAGGCTGGTGCGCCTGATGTCGACGTCACTCAGGAACTTCACGTCCGATAACGTCGAAGTGTCGTTGGACAACATCGCTTCGATCCGGTTCGGTGATTATTTGAACTCGATTCCTCTTCCGGCGATGTTGAGCGTTTTCAAGGCCGAGGAATGGGACAACTTCGGGCTGATCACAGTCGATTCCTCGTTGATCTATTCGATCGTTGACGTGCTGCTCGGTGGGCGCCGCGGGACGGCCGCGATGCGGATCGAGGGGCGTCCGTATACGACCATTGAACGCAGCCTTGTCGAACGAATGATCCACGTCATGCTCGGCGATCTTGGGGCCGCCTTCGAACCCCTTAGCCCGGTGACGTTCCGTTTTGACCGTCTGGAAACCAACCCGCGATTTGCGACCATTTCGAGACCCTCCAACGCCGCCATCGTCACGGGGCTCAGGATCGACATGGAAGACCGGGGTGGTCGGCTTGAGTTACTGTTGCCTTACGCGACCCTGGAGCCCGTCCGCGAACTTCTGCTTCAAATGTTCATGGGCGAGAAGTTCGGCCGCGACTCGATTTGGGAGACGCACTTGGCCGAGGAATTATGGATGACCGAGGTCGATCTGGAAGCGGTCGTCGATACCCAGATCATGCGGCTCAGCGACGTTTTCGACCTGAAGGTCGGTTCGCAGATCATGTTGAGCGCGACGCCTGATTCGTTGGTGCAATTGAATTGCGGCGAAATTCCCATGTACACCGGCCGCATGGGGCGTCGCGGCGATCGCATTGCTATTCAGATCGAGGATAAGGTCCCGAAAATGCCGAAAGGTTGATCTATGGTGATCGGTTTGAGGAAAGAATAGGGAGTTGATGGCCGACGTGTCGTTCTCGTTGATCTTGGAAATTTTCGTAGCGTCACTTCTCGTGGTGATGATCGGTTACGCATTCGTACTAAACCGGCGCCTTGGTTCCTTGAGGCGCGACAAGGCTGAGCTCGAAAAGCTGGCCTTGAATTTTCATGCCGCGACGGAAAGAGCTGAAGACAGTATCGGGCGCTTGAAGAAGGGTATTGATGCGCTTCAGGAGCGGGTTGAAAAAGGCGAATCGCTTCGCGACGATCTCCTATTCCTTTCCGAACGCGGCGGCTCGGTCGCCGACCGGTTGGAAGCCGCCGTTAGAAGTGCCCGAGACGACATCGGCGTCAATCCCATGCCCGGTAAAGTGTCCCCTGAACGCGCAGTCCCCGCCGCCGGCAACCCGGTCTCGCCGCCCGCTACCGAGGCGAGCGTTTCGAGATCAGGACTGAAAGCTGACCCCAAGGACCGAGCCGGTAGCGAACCGGTCGACGGGAAGGCCGCCTCTGACGGTGGTGACGAGAAGAAGCCGGTTTCCGAGGCCGAAAAAGAACTGTTAAAAGCGCTTCGCTCGGTCGGTTAAAACGAATCGAACCAATATCTCACGGTAATAGCCATGAAGTTCCTCTCGAAAATCCGTTTTCTCCCGGTGATGATCTTTTTTGCGGTCATGATGTTGACGGTGAAGATCAATAACATTTGGAGCGGTTTGGATAGTCTCGACGATGCGCCGATCGAGGTGGCCGGTGCGGTCGCGCAGACCCAAGATCAGGTGGTCGATGAACCACAGGAGGAAGGCGTTGAAGAACCAGTGGACGAAGGCCTTGCCGACGAAGGCACGGACGGTGCGTTCGAAGAGGAAGAGGAGACGTCCCGGCTGATCACCGACGACCCGACGCTGTTGACTCCAGCCGAAATCGAACTCCTTCAGCACCTCGCCGTTCGTCGCGACGAACTCAACGCGCGCGAGCAGGAACTCGACATGCGAGAAGGCCTGCTGCGCGCCGCCGAGTCCCGAATCGACAAGAAGATTGCGGAGCTCGAGGGCCTTCGTGAAACGATTTCCGGGTTGATCAAGACCTTCGATGAGCAACAGGACCAGAAACTGCAGAGCCTGGTTAAGATCTACGAGAATATGAAACCAAAGGAGGCGGCGCGGATATTCGAAGACCTGGAACTCGATACACTCCTAGAAGTTGCAGAACGGATGAAAGAGAGGAAACTGGCGCCGATCATGGCCAAGATGGACCCACAAAAAGCACGGGAAATGACGGTCGAGTTGCGCCAGTTACGTGAGTTGCCGAATACCGGATCGAACACGGGCGGCTAATGCCGACAATACGGATTCACCAATAGAATCAATGTCATTATTGTGTTCGCAATTCGAGTTCGTTAATTATATGGTAAGGTTAAAGCGAATTAATGCTTTGGTAAAAGTGGGTTAATCGTGTGATTAAATTGCGTGGGTAATGTGCAGGGACCGCTGCCGCTTCAATTCAGCGATCACCGCATCAGCCTTTTCTCGGACCGCTCGGCGGCTCTCCTGGGCATGGATCGCCTTCAGCATGTGGCTCACTTCGCGCACCTTGGTCGACGGTACG
>Ga0056135_10000082_pt1 | contig 32316 bp, 35 predicted proteins | sample WorMetG1aBELIZE1_FD_67481 | JGI IMG/M metagenome (GOLD analysis project Ga0056135, IMG submission 67481) | Marine gutless worms symbiont microbial communities from Max Planck institute for Marine Microbiology, Germany - Inanidrilus... ...
CGATGGCGATACGGTGCAGATCGAAGCCGCTATCTGGCCCGGACTGAGCCAGCGGACCAAGCTGAGGCTCGCTGGCGTGAACACGCCGGAGAAGCGGGGACGGAAGATTTCAGACTGCGAAAAACGGGCCGGGCAAGCCGCTACCACCTTTACGCGGCGCTTCCTGGCAGGAGCGCAGAACGTGACGGTTTCAGATGTCCGACGCGGAAAGTACGCCGGACGGATGCTGGGAAGCATCTACGCAGATGGAAAGAACCTGGAGCGTGCGCTGCTCGACGCCGGGCATGCCCGGCCGTACCGTGGTGGTCGCCGCCAGCCCTGGTGCCAGAGCTCGCCTTGAGGATACCGCCTGAGAGGCCCCAAAACGCTCGGTAACGGCCCTCCGGGGAGGGATGGGTACTGGGGGGGGGTGGGGGCTTACCCTGCCGCTGGAAACGCGCTACAGGCGTTTAGAACGCTTCCAGGGCGTTTCTAGGAAAAGCACTGTGGCGTTGCTCGCCGATTGGGCGTCTTCTGGAATCTACAAATGGAAAAAGCTGTTGTTACTCCGTAGGGGCTTCTCGGCAACTGTGGGGTGTCGGGGCGAAGGGTGGGAAAACGGTGGAAAAGTGTGGGTGCTTGCTTGCAAGCATCCACACGGTCGCGTAGCGATTTCCACGGTTTTTCCACGCGAAGACCCCCTGAACTCTTTTGGCTATCGCTTCCAACGGAAACCGAGTTTTCCACAGGCGTGCCGCCTCTAACTATCGGTACCTATCGGTATACTATCGGTTTGTGCTACGAAGTACACGTGGATTCTGCTACGAAGTACACGTGGATTCTGCTACGAAGTACACGTGGATAACTTTCGTTATTCCTAGGATTTATCCACAAACGCCAGGCGCTTTTTCACGGGATACGACATGCCCGGGATTCTGCTACGAAGTACACGTGGATAACTTTCGTTATTCCTAGGATTTATCCACAAACGCCAGGCGCTTTTTCACGGGATATGACATGCCCGGGATTCTGCTACGAAGTACACGTGGATAACTTTCGTTATTCCTAGGATTTATCCACAAAACGCCAGGCGCTTTTTCACGGGCGGTGGACTGTTAAACAAAGTCATCCCTCGGCCATCGCCTTCAACCTTGGCGCTTGGGTAGAAGGCGAGGACCTGTCCTAGGGCTATGCGGAAGTAGCGCTTGAAGTTGTTCATCCGGCCAAGTCCGGCTCCGAACTGGTCCTTGAGCGTGGCCCAGGCGATGAATTGTGGCTGATGGCGCGGTACCCGGTGCAGCCGTTGTGCGAGCCAGACGTAGACGTCCAAAGCCATGGCCGAATGCGCGAGTCCAGCAAGCGCACGCTCGTCGAGCGGTACGGCATGGTTTTGGAGGCTGACGAAGTAGTCGTGGCTCAGGTGGAGCGTTGCAGGCCACAAGACGCGCTGGTGCTCGTCCTTGGTGAGCAACATGTTGAAAGCCATGACGATTTGGCTGTTGATCTGAAAAGCGCGGTCTTCCATGGACATCGCCAGACGAATCGTCGCCGCGGCTATGCGGCTGAGTTGCTCCTTGTAAGCCGTTATCTCCGGTCCAGTGGGCGCGCGCTTTTGAACGCGCTTAGCAAAGCTGGTTAGGCTCCCTTCGACATTAATCTCTCGCGATCCGCTTTTGAGCGCTTCGGCGTTCAGGTACGCCAGGATGAGCCGAGGCTTGGTGCCGAAGGGAAGGCCAAGCTGCACCCACTCTCCAGTCTTCGGGTCCTCGGCGCGCCCGGCCTCGATGCTCAAAGAAACACATCCCTGTCTTTTCTCCCAAACGCGAATCTCCAGTCCTGGATTCCGGTACGGCAGTGAAGTCTGGCACAGCACCGAGTGCTGGTAGGCGACCTGCTCTGGGGTATCCAGCGCTGCCGCCGCAATGTTTTTGGCTGTCCGGCGTTGGATATGGCTGGTAGCCGGTAGGCCTTTAAGGATTCTATCCCCTTTTTTTCCCACGCTTTTTTGCCTCGATTCTGTCGATTTCTTTCAAAATCTGGATGAGTCTTGGTCGGCTTCTGTGATTTAGCCTCAAGTAAGCTCCCAAGAATTCCCGCTCCCCTACAGAGAGCCCTTCGCAGTAAGGCGCTATCGTTTCGGAAGGTTCCTCCCAGACTTCCTCTTCTGTCACTTCCAGCGCTTCGGCCAGTCGCCGGATCATCTCCGGGTCGATTCGGATAAACGGATCGTTCTCCAACCGAGAGATGAAGCTGACGCTTGTCCCTATTTTTTGGGCCAATTCCTGCTGGTTCAGGCAGGCGCGGTGTCTGGCTTCCCGTAGTTTTCCGTATATTTTTCCTCTTGTCATTCTCTTTCTCCGTGTGAGATAAAATCTCAGGCTAAGAAAGTTTTAACCGAAAATTTTTTGCGTTAAACTTGCCAACTGCAGTGGTGCAGTCTTGGACTGTTCATGGATATACCAGTACAGCGGCGGCTACAAAAACTACGCATCGAGGCCGGCCCCGAGGTGCTGCAGGCGCTCGAAGACCCCGACGTGGTCGAGGTGATGCTGAACCCTGATGGCCGGCTGTGGGTGGAAGCATGCGGTGACGGCATGGTGGAGGTCGGACGGATGACGCCGCTCAATGCCGAGGCGCTGATCGGGACGGTTGCGGACTCGCTCGGCATCGTGGCGACGCGCGAGACGCCGATCGTCGAGGGCGAGTTTCCGCTGGATGGCAGCCGGTTCGAGGGCCTGCTGCCGCCGGTTGTGAGCGGCCCAGCGTTCACGATTCGCAAACGGCCGCAGAGGATCTTCACGCTGGCGGAGTACGTTCGGCAGGGGGTGCTGGATCGGCAGCAACGAGAGCGGATCGCGTGCGCGATTTCGGCCTATGAAAATCTGCTGATCGTTGGCGGGACCGGTTCGGGGAAAACCACGCTCACGAATGCGGTGATCGATGGGATTGCGGCGGTTCATCCCGAGGATCGGCTGGTGATCCTCGAGGACACGGCGGAGATCAAGTGCCGCTCGGAAAACGCGGTCATTCTTCGTTCGACCGTGGACGTGAGCATGGAGCGCTTGCTGCGGGCCACGATGCGCCTGCGCCCGGACCGCATCGTGGTGGGAGAAGTCCGTGGCGCGGAAGCGCTGGCGTTGCTGAAAGCCTGGAACACGGGCCATCCAGGCGGCGTCGCAACCGTCCATGCGAACAGCGCACAGGCCGGCTTGGTCCGGCTCGAACAGCTGATCGCCGAATCGGGCTCCGCCAAAGACATGCGGCCCTTGATTGCCGAGGCCATCGACCTGGTGTTGTTCATCGCGCGCGAGAACGGCCAGCGCCGACTGAAAGAACTCATCACGGTCGATGGGTTCGAGCAGGGTTCGTTCCGCATTGGCGCATTGGATGAATTGGTGCATTGAACATGAGAGCCGCCGTGATTTGCTCACAAAACTCGCTTTCCTCCCTGCTGTTCGCGCTGCTGGCCCTGTGCCTGCTTCAGCTGTTCCTGCTGGAACCGGCCGTGGCGAATACCGTTACCGGGATGCCGTGGGAAACGCCGCTGCAAAAGATCAAGAACTCGCTGACCGGTCCCGTCGCGCTGATTATTTCATTGTTGGGCGTTGCCGTTGCCGGTGTTTCGCTCATTTTCGGCAGTGAATTCAGCGATTTCACGCGCCGCTTGATCATGCTGGTCCTGGTCATTGGCTTGCTGGTTTCGGCTTCTTCCTTGCTCACGACGTTGTTCGGCGTGAGCGGTGCGCTCGTGTTGTGACGATGGCCGCCGAATTGCGCCGGATTCCGTTTCATACGGCGCTCAGCCGTCCGGATCTGCTGTTCGGTTGCGAGCGGCAACTGATTCTGGTGGTCGGGTTGGTGTGTCTGGTGTTGGTCGTCGTGGTTCTGACGAAACTGGCCGCCGTGCTCGGCGTTCTCACCTGGTTCGGCGCGGTTGCCGCCTTGCGTGCGATGGCGAAGGCCGACCCGGTCCTGAGCAAGGTGTACCTGCGGCATGTCCGTTACCGGGATTACTACCCGGCCCACGCAACGATCTTTGCGCCGCCCGTCCGGTTCGTGAGGAACCGGTAGCCATGGCGCGAATGGTCCCACTGAAACTCTATCGGGACAGCTCGTTGGGATTCCCGGATCTGCTCAACTGGGGAGCGGTCGTTGCGGATGGCGTGGTGCTCAACAAGGACGGTTCGTTGCTTGCCGGCTGGTTCTATCGCGGCCAGGATTTGGCCACCGTTTCGGAAGCGGAACGCAACCACGTGAGCAGCGTTGTGAGCGGCGCATTGTCCAAACTGGGGTCGGGCTGGATGCTGCACCAGGATGCGCTGCGCAAACCGGCACGGGACTATCCCGGCGAAGCGGAGAATGCGTTCCCCGAAGCGGTCAGCGCATTGCTCGACGCGGAGCGGCGGGCGCAATTCCAGGCGGAGGGTGCGCATTACGAGAGCTTTTACGGTTTGGCGGTTTCGTTTCTGCCGCCGCTGTTGGTCCACAAAACGCTGTCCAACCTGTTTTTCGACGATCCCGGTGAGAACGCGGGCAGTCCGCCGTCCGCCTCGATCGGCGACCAGTTGCTGCGTGAATTTCAGACGGCGCTGCACGAGCTCGAGGACCGCCTGTCCGGCGTACTGCGCCTGATGCGCATGAAAGGCCGCCCCTGCACGGACGGAACGGGCCGGGAGCCTGTCCAGGACGAGCTCCTGCGCTATCTGAACACGCTGGTGACCGGCCGGTCGCATCCGGTGAATTTGCCGCCGGTGCCGATGTACCTCGATGCGGTGATCGGGGCCCAGGAATTTTGGCCCGGCATCGTACCCCGGCTGGGCGAGCGGCTGATCCAGGTGGTGGCGATCGATGGCTTTCCGCAAGAATCCTATCCGGGGATTCTGGCGGCGTTGGACCGGCTGCCGTTTCGCTACCGGTGGAGCAACCGGTTTATCTGCCTCGATGCCGTAGACGCGCAGGGGCGGTTGCGCGCGCATCGGCGGAAATGGCAACAGAAAGTCCGCGGTTTCGTCGACCAGCTGCTGCACAGCAGCAACCCAAAAGGCGCGATCGACCAGGACGCGGTGCGGATGGTTTCGGAGGCGGATACGGCGCTGGCGGAGGTCAGTTCCGGCCTGGTGGGCTATGGTCACTTTACCAGCGTCGTGGTGCTGGAAGACACGGACCCGGAGCGGCTGTCCCGAATGGCCCGTCAGGTGCAGCGGGTCGTGAACACTCTGGGGTTTTCGGCCCGACTCGAAACCATCAATACCGTCGAAGCGTTTCTCGGTTCGCTGCCCGGACACGCCAATCCCAATCTGCGGCGGCCGCTGCTGCACACGCTCAATCTGGCCGACCTCCTGCCCCTCTCGGCGGTCTGGACCGGAGAGGAGCACGCGCCCTGCCCCTTCTATCCGCCGGACAGCCCCCCGCTCCTGTATGCCGCCACCGAGGGCGGGACGCCGTTTCGGTTCAATCTGCACGTCGGCGATCTCGGGCACACGCTCGTGTTCGGCCCGACCGGGTCGGGAAAATCGACCGCACTGGCCTTGCTGGCTGCCCAGTTTCGCCGGTATCCGCAGGCGTCCGTGTTCGCGTTCGACAAGGGATCCAGCCTGGAACCGCTCACCCGCGCGGTCGGCGGCCAGCATTTCAACCTTGCGGGCGACAGCGACGACTCGGACCTGTGCTTCGCGCCGTTGATGAACCTCGATCGGCCCGGTGAGTTGGGATGGGCGGAGGATTGGCTGGTCACGCTGTTGGCGTTGCAAGGCGTGCAGACGACACCGACGCACCGAAACGAGCTGCATCGGGCGCTGCTGTCGCTGCAAGACAGCGGTGCGCCACGGACCCTGAACAACCTGCAAACGACCGTCCAGGACCGGGAAATCAAGCAGGCGCTCACAGAGTACACGGTTTCCGGCGCGCTCGGGCACTTGCTCGATGCCGAACGGGACGAGCTGTCGATCGGCACTTGGTCGTGCTTCGAGATCGAAGCGTTGATGCAGCGGCAGGACCGGGTGCGACTGCCGGTGCTGCTGTACCTGTTTCACGTCATCGAGCGGCAACTGAACGGCCAGCCGGCGCTCCTGGTCCTGGACGAAGCGTGGCTGATGCTCGGCAATCCGGTGTTCCGGGAGAAGATCCGCGAGTGGCTCAAGGTGCTGCGGAAGGCGAATTGCGCCGTGGTGCTGGCGACCCAGAGCCTGTCCGATGCGGCCAACTCCGGGATCCTGGATGTACTGGCGGAGAGCTGCCCGACCAAGCTGTTTCTGGCGAACGTCGAGGCGGCCCGCGACGAGAACCAGCTTCTGTACCGTGCGTTGGGCTGCAACGAGACCGAAATCCGCCTGATTGCCGGCATGCGCCCCAAACGGCAGTACTTCGTGGCTTCGAGCGATGGCCGGCGGTGCGTCGATTTCAACCTCGGCCCGTTGGCGCTTTCGTTCGTGGGCGCGTCGAGCAAGGAAGACTTGGCACGGGTGCGGGCATTGAACGCCGCACATGGCGCGCAGTGGCCGTTCGTGTGGCTCCAGGAGCGGGGGGTGGCGTATGCGGCGTAGGCGGTTGGTGTGGGCAATTCTGCCGGTGCTGCTGTTCCCCCCGGTGTTCGTGATTCCGGTTCATGACGTTCCGCTCGTGTTCAGCGAAGTAGAAGCCGGGGTTGGCAATCGGATTCGGAGAATTTCGAGAAGTATTGCCAAGCAGGTCGTCTCGGCGGCGCTGGCGGGCGTCTCCACGTCGATCCTCCAGGTCGAGGCCGCGGTCAAGCGTGCGCAGCAGCTGAAATACGCCGTTGGTCAGTACCAGCAGATGCTCAAAAACGCGAAGCGGCTAACGGGTTGGGAGCGCCAGGGCATCCAGGACGCCTTGCTGCAACTGGACACGCTGGCGAAGCAAGGCAAAGCGATCGCCTACGGCGCGGCGGATCTCGACGAGCAATTCCGGTCGGCGTACCAAGGATTTAGGCATTACCGGGACCATCCACGGACCCGCGAAAACCGGCAAACCTATGCCGATCTGTACCGGGATTGGGTCCAGCGCGGGCACGATTCCATTCGCGGCGCGTTGCGGGCAGCGGGTTTGCAGTCCCGGCAATTCAAGACGGAAACGGCCAGGATGCGGCAGCTCGAAACGCAGCTCATGTCGGCGGTGGGCACACAGCAAGCATTGCAGGCTGGGTCCTTGATCGCCTCGCACCAGGTGTCCCAACTGCAAAAGCTGCGGCAACTGCTAATGTCGCAGATGCAGATTCAGGGGAACGTGGCGGCGGTGCAATTGGACCGGCAGGCGTTGGAGGACGCCACATTCGATCGGTTCATGCACCGTTCTCCCAAAACCGATGGGAAGAAATACGAAGAAAATCCCTTCAACTTTTAAATACGAGGAAGACCTCTATGAACCTATCCGTATTCAAAAATCCGCTGGTGATTGGGGCCGTGATTGGCGCGGGCATTTTTGGCGGCGTTGGTACGTATGTTGGGATGGACTGTTCGCAAGCCCGAGAAGTTGGGGCGGACTGTTTGCAAACCCACGAACAGCGGGCACGCCAGGTGGATGAGGATGCTGCCTTTGAGCGCTTTATGAAGCGGTCCCCTAAAACGGACCCAAAAAAGTATGAAGAGAATCCATTTAACTTTGAACCCACGCCTGTGCCCACGCGAAATTAGTTCATGCGACCACTCAGTTTAACGCTCGGCAGATGTGCGGTTCTGTTACTCGCTATCAGCGGAGACGCATCTTCCGCAGAGGTCGATGCTGCAAAGGGATTGATGAATGCGTTTCAGCAGGCATCGCAGCAATGGGCGGGACCTTTACAGGACGCAACAACGTGGTTGCTACTTTCGTTGGCGGCGATTTCGGTGGTTTGGAAATTCGGGCTGCTGGCGCTTCAGAACGCGGATTTTCAGGAATATGTCGTCGAGTTGGTTCGGTTGGTCCTTTTCGTCGGATTCTTTCTTGTCTTGATCCAGAATGCGTATGAGTGGTCCTCGGAATTGATCGATGGCTTCGTGTGGCTGGCGAATTATGCCTCTGGGGCTAGCAATGCTATAAGTCCGGGCACGATTACTCCGGCAGCTATCCTCCATCGCGGAATGAGTTTGTCGCTTGAGATCCAGGATGCAGCTACGGGTTGGGTTTCTTCGCTTGTTTTTTTCTGCCTTGCACTGGTGAGCGTACTCCTCTATGGGCTGATCGCCGCATTCGTTCTATTAGTTCTCTGCGAGACGTATTTCGTGACGGCGGCGGGAATTATTTTGCTTGGTTTCGGCGGAAATCAATGGACGAATGACTATGCAAACCGCTATCTAACCTATTGCATCAGCGTGGGCATGAAGTTGTTCGCAACGCTCTTGATCGTGGGCTTGGGTGAGCAGCTCATCTACAACTGGGCTATGAAATCTTCCGGAGACTTTGGCTCTTTCGAGAATGTGATCGCTGTAATCAGCGTCTTGGTCCTGCTCGTCGTTTTGGTCTGGATGCTCCCGAACATCATTCAGGGTGTTGTAAACGGATCGTCGATCAGCTCCGGCGCAGGCTCGTTCGGCGCAGTCGCTGCGTTGGGCGGGGGAATGGCGGCAGGCGCCGGCGCAATGGCAGCGGGCGCGGTTCAGGGAACAGCCAGCGGCACGATGTCGGTCATCGAGGCCGCCAAGCTGGCGCATACGCAACTCGAAACCGGCCAGGCCGGCGGGAAGTTGGTCGAGACCATGAGCCAAGCCAGTGTGGTCCCTCCGGGCTTCGGCGCGGTGGCGGCCCAAACCACCAGGAACCTTGGACAAGCGGCGGCCTCTGTGGCGGGCGATTGGGCCCGAGGGAACGCGGGAAGCGGTCAGGTGCTGCCGGAAGTGGCGAAAGCGGTGCATGCCGCCCGCCTGGAAGCACAAAGGACAGCGGCGTTGCAGGAGGCCGAAGCGGCCCCAGCGTCCTCCAGCCTCAAAGCCGATTCAGCTCCCAGTGGCTCGCAGGCTGGTCCCGAGGCGTCCCCACTGGACGTCTATCGGGCTGACGTGCAAGCCATGGCCGTGGAAGACCAGCGTGAGCTGCCCCCACTGGACGTCTACCAGGCTGACGTGCAGGCGATGGCGAGTGAATCCTCTTCGCGCGAACCGAGCCGTGAGACGCCTTCCGGCGATGAAAAGCGTACCTGAAAATCCGTACCTGTCTGCCCGGCGTGAATGGAACGAACGCTACGGGGATTCGATCGCAGCGGCCCGTTCCTGGCGTTTGGCGGCGCTTCTGGCCTCTGCGGTGTGCCTCGTACTGGCCGCCGGTTCGATTTATTTGGGGAGCCAATCCACGCTGGTCCCCTACGTCGTGGAACTGGATCGCACCGGCAATCCGGCCCATGTGGCGCTCGCAGGCCAGGGGTTGTCGGCACGCCAAAAGGAACAGGTTGTCCGGGCGCAACTGGCGCAATTCGTGCGGGATGTGCGAGAAGTCCACTCCGATCTCGACCTGCAAAAGCGTGCCATCGCGCGCGCCTATGCGCACCTGAGCCGCCAGCATCCGGCCTTCCAGGCGGTCTCCCAATTTCACCAGGACCATTCGCCGTTTCGTCGCGATGAAACCGTCCTGGTCGAGATCGCGCGGATCTTGCGGTTGTCGGAAGAAAGCTGGCGGATCGAATGGCAGGAAATTGCCCGTGGCCGAAAGGGCGCGGCGCGACCGCCGACACGGTTGGCTGCGATCGCCACGGTGCAAATCGGCAGCGAGGTGCGCGAAGAAACGCTCCTGCTCAATCCCCTGGGCCTGTATGTCTTGGACTTCAACTGGTCGCGCGACCTCATCGGAACCAACGAGAGCGAATGATGAATAGACGTGCACGCCTGCTGGCCGTCCTTGCCGTTCTTCTCGGCCACGTCGCCAGCGGCGGCGCGGCGGCGCCTGGCGAGGCGGCGGCGTTCAGGCCGCAGCCACCGCCAATGAATGCAGGCTCCTACCCGCTCCGGCAGGAAGGGAAGACCGTTTTTCTGTATGGCGATGCGTCGGCAACCGTGGTCTGTGCCCCGCTGGATGTGTGTCTGGTCGCGTTGCAACCAGGCGAACGGATTCAGCGCCACGGGGTGCATATCGGCGACGCGATCCGGTGGCAGGTAAAACCGACGGTCGGCGCGGACGAAACGACGCAGGTCGTACTCAAACCGTTGGCGTCCGGACTGGAAACCGCACTGGCGCTCGTGACGGACCGCCGGACGTACCACATGCGGCTCGTGTCCCGTAAAACCGGCTCGATGCCACAGGTCGCCTTCCAGTATCCCGACGAAGTCGATGCGGCCTGGCAGGCGTACTACCGGGACCGCGCCGAAGCCGAGCAACGGCGGCGGTTGCCGGCAACGGGCGAGGACATTTCGACGCTGGATTTCGCGTACACCATCGCCGGCTGCGGACGATGCGCCTGGCGGCCTCAGCGCGTGTACAACAACGGCAAGCTGACGGTCCTGCAGCTGGGGCCAGGCATCCACCAGGGCGATGTTCCCGCGCTTCTGGTCCAAAGTGCGCAAGGGGAGGCCCTAGTGAATTACCGGATTCAGGGCGACCGCTACATCGTGGACCGCGTGTTCGACCACGCGGTCCTGGTCCTGGGCGTTGGCCGCAACCAAGAACGGGTGAACATCCAGCGGCGAGGCCGCCGCGCATCGGAAACCCCGGAGGCGTTCGCATGGTTGGACTGAAAAAAGCCGTTGCCGCCGTCGGCGGCGCTTTCCTGGTTTCCAGTGCGCTTGGCGGCTGCGCATCTTTCCGCTTCGAGGACGCCCCGGTGAGTTACGAACTCGCAGCGGGATCGGTGCCGGAATCGAAACGAATTGCGGAGGACCTGGTTCGGTTGTTGTCCGACGCCTACGCGCCCGCGAAGACCGCTTTGTTCATTCGGCCCGCGACGTTCGGTAATCCACTGCCGACGGCATTCAACACCTGGGTACGCACCAGCCGTTCGGCCAGTTTCGGTTGGGAACTGGAACACACGCTGCGGCGGAACGGCTTTGCGGTGCAACCGAATGCTACCGATTCCGGGTTGCCGTTGGTGTATGTTCTCGATCGCATCGGGAAAGCCAGTATTCACGCTGGCTTGTGCGTGGCCCGGGATTGGTGTGTCGGACGTCTGTATCGGCGGGACGCGGCGGGTGCGTTGGTCCCGGCGGGCACGACGGCCCGCAGAAGGATTCGCGTGTGAGCGGGCAGGTTGCTGCGGATCCGTTGGGGGCGGCGCATTCGCCCGATTCGGATTCGGATTCGGAACTGGGCGTTCGGCGCCTCAATCGGCTGCCGCTCGTCCTCGTCAGCGTGCTGTGCGTTCTTCTTCTGGCGGTGTTGGTCTTCGCCGGATTCCAGCGTGCCGAACAGAACCGGTCCGGTGTTCGGCTCGGCGGCCGTTTCGATCAACCGCTGGAGCCGGTCGAAGCGGAGCAGGCCGCGCAAACGCTCTTTCGGGAGTACCGGGAGCAGCCAGCGCCGGCGGCGCCGTCCGGTGCGGATTGGGACGATCTGGGCCTTCCCGTGCCGCCACGGCCAGTCGATGACGAACCGGTTCCCGTCTTTGCGCCGCCGCCCCTGGACCGCTTCGCGGAACAACGCCGGGAGCTTGCTTACGATGCCCACCGGGCACCGACAGTGGTGCCAACCGACGATCTGTACCGGGATATGGAAGCGGAAACGGCTTCGGCGCAGGCATTCGACAGGCAACCCGCCGCTCCTGGCGCATTCGGTCTGGCCGGAGAGGCTGAAGACCCGAATTTGCGCACGCGCAAGGAGTTGTTCAAACGGACCGAGCGGAAGTACGGCTATAGCAGCGAGCCGAGGCGTCCGGCCCTTTCTCCCTTCATCGTGCGTGTCGGCACCGTAATTCCAGCCGTACTGATCGGGGGCATCAACTCGGATCTGCCTGGTGAGATTGTTGCCCAGGTCAGCCACGACGTGCGCGATTCACGGACCGGGCGCCACGTGTTGATCCCGCGTGGCACGCAGCTGGTCGGTCGTTACGACCACCACATCGCCCTGGGACAGCGGCGTCTGATGACGGTGTGGCACCGGCTGCGGTTCCCGGACGATTCGACGTTGGACCTCGGCGGGATGTCCGGGACCGACCCGGCCGGTTTTGCGGGTTTCCATGACAAAGTGAATAACCACTACCCGCGGATCTTCGGGAGCGCGACGCTCCTGGCGCTCGTCGGCGCTGGCATGCAGCTGGCGATTCCGTCCAGCTCTGATGACGACGATGACGAGGAAGATCCCGCAGAGACCTTGAAGGTCGAGACCGCTCGCCAGTGGGGGGAGCTCGGGCGCGAGGTGGCGAGAAAAAACCTGAAGATCCAGCCGACGCTGGAAATCCGGCCCGGCTACCGCTTCAACGTCCTGGTCGATCAGGATCTGATCCTGCCTCCTTATGCGGTTAAGACAAAATGAGAACGCATGTCGGCGATTGAACGGGCCTTAACGCGCCGGACTGGGGCATTGCGCCTAAGGGTTACAAAAACTGGCATGTTCGTAACACGCCCGAACGCCTCCTGTCTTTTCATGTCTTTTGGGAGGGACGCAGAAGCGTCCTGTAGCGCACTTCCGGCGGCAAAGTAATGCCCAGGTACCAGTCCGGCGCCGGGAAGCCGTTAACGGGCGTTTGAGGGCCTCTCAGGCGGCATTCTCAAGATCGGAAGCCAGGTAGCGGTAAGTACTGGTCTTGGACAGCCCGAATTCAGCCATCAGATCGGCAATTTTGACCCCGGCCTTTCTTTTCCATTTCAACTCCCGCACGGCTTGCTCAGACAGTCTCCGCTTCCGCCCGAACACCACACCGCAAGCCTTCGCCTTCTCGATACCTTCCAGTTGACACTCGGCGCGGATTGTCGAGCGGGCCAGACGATCGAGGCGCGTGACGACGAGAAAATCGCCTGCGCGCACGAAGTCGAGACAAGCCTGGAAAGCTGGCCTGGCCGCCGTGGTTCCACTGCATCGATCCTGATAGACCTTTGTCGCAGTGGGCCAAACGGTCCAGTTGGACTTCCAGGCTCTGGCCGATCGAACTCACGCGCGCATAGCCAACCGATGGCCATCGCTTTTGCCCCATATCCTCTTAGACGATGAGGAAAAGCTATTATAGGACATGTTTTGGAACAATGAAAGTGAAACTCTCAGAAAGTATACTTTTGGGGAATCTACGCACCAGTCTCGCAACGCCTACGACATGTAGAGAAATCCCAGGCAACAAAAAGGACGGCACATGGCCGTCCTTTCTTTGGCTTCTAGCCGTCAACGAGACTGAATCGTCACCCTGAAGACCCATCCCTCGAACCGGGGCGGCTCTGGTGTTTGGTGGATAACCAGGGGCCGCTTTAGAGGCTCTCTGTAGCCTTTTTGAGCCCCCCCTGTGTTCGCCTATCTGTATGCGCCTCAAAGGCCCTTAGAGGGCCTCTGAGGGGCTCTGAGGGTAGGCTGCTCAAGCTACTGTGAGCAAGGCACCAAGGAAGACAAAAAGAGCAGGGGAAGTGGTGACTCCAATAACCGCCAATATCCAGGCAGAAGGTTGACGCCGACACCGCCTACATTTCTGTGCTTCACGGAAATTATCGTTCCGGTGGATGCAACAATCGTGGTCTAGGAATCATACTCAGCCAGCTCATCCAGTTTCCGCCTCTGCTCCCGGAGGACACGCGACAGTTCGCGGAGTAGCCGCCAGGCGCCACCCTTGTCAGCGTTCCGGGAGACGGTCGCCTTACCAGCCGCGGTCTTCGGCCCCGTTGCCTTCTCCCACGGTCGCCATTGCCGGATCAACTCGGCTTGACGGGCACGCCGTTCCGGGGTCCAGCCGTTCGCCATCGTTTTTCTCCAATAATTTGTTCTGCAAATTCTGATTTTCTCCCGCGCACAGAGCATCCCCCGGAGCGGCTTTCGTGCGAGCAGCCGGTGCGTTGTTCACTTGCTGTGGTCCGTGGGCGATATTCGCTTGCCGGACATAGCCCACCGCTGGCGGGTTCTTGATAGCCGAGAGCGTCTCCCAGGTCGCCCGGCTTTGCGCCTGTGCACGCAGCGCCAGTTTGAGATAGCAATCTAGATTAGGCATGTATTCGGCGTTGAGAGCGCGCCGCGCAAGGTTGTTGAAGATGGCGTCCAGCGTGTGGGCCTGAGTCGTGAGCATGGCATCGGCCCGTTTCAGGTCGCCGCCGCTGCTCGCACGGGTCTGTTCTTTCAATGAAGCGATCAGGCTGTCCAGGTTTAGGTCGCCGTAGTCCTCTCCGTACCTCCTAAGCGTGCCTGCGGCCTGCAACTCTGGCTGTAGCACGGCGCGGGCGAAGGTAATGGCCGGATCCTCTTCGGGGATTCCCTGGATGGTGGTCTGGTTCGGATCACGGTTCTTGGTTGGCTTACGTTTACTCGCCATGTGCTTCGGTTCCTATATGCTGTCTCAGCGGGTGCTTGTCCATTTCTCCTGTCCACCACTGTCCACCACTGTCCACCTTAGAGTGGACACGAAAAACATTTAAATATTATGTACTTACATTCTCTGTCCACCATGTCCACCATTTTTTTGTAAAAAGATAATTTTTTGTAAGTTCGAGGGACAGTAAGCGGGATATATGTCTCTGCCAGAGAGACCAATTTATATAAATATGTTTTTCGTCAATTAGGGTGGACATGGTGGACACAATATTCAAGTAAATGATATTTAAAGGTTTTTCGTGTCCACCATAAAGAAATTTAGGTGGACACAGGTGGACACAGGTGGACAACACCTCCGCCGACATCCGCGTAAGGCGCGGTTAGGAAATGCCGGTTTTGGCTTCGTAGCGTTTGCATCCGCCCTGCTGTTGTGTGAATCGGGGAACGTTCAGGTCGTTCTGTATTTTGCACGAACCATTCAATTTTCCGTTGGGCGCAAAATTCTTGCATTCATTGCACAGCTTTAGCTTGGCGGTCTTTTTAGGCTTGGTGGTCTCTTTGGGTAGGTCGCCCGCATCCCTATCCGAGGGGAAATACTTCAAGCGACGCCAGCGCGGGTTGTTAGCGTCGGTCACTTTGCGTCTTTTGTACCCCTGCTTGATCATAACCTTCCCGATCTGTATTTTTAGGTTATGCACATGGCTCGCTTTTTTCTCATCAACCAGATATTGGGCGCATTCTTCGTTCGTGAACCCCTCTGGGCGAGAGAACGCAAAAGCCAAAATGGCTTCTTCTAGCGGTTCTTCCGTGCGGTACTCGTCGCGGGTTTCATCGGCGATCACCATCGCTTCCTTCGAGAGCTTGAAGAATGTCTGCTCGATTGTTTGGTTTTGGAGCCATGCCCACGCTTCCGCGAACCATTGGTCCTTGTTGGCCTTGATGAAATCGAAATCGACTTCGCCCCGTATTTGGATCGGCAAGAACCGCGAGTTCTCTCCAGGGTCATTCAAGAGTCCCTTTGCCGAGTCATTGCTCGTTCCTACTAGAATACAGCTTCTTGGGTGCCGCTTCGGTTTACGCGCATAAGGGTCTCTCATATCGTCGTATCGGGAGCTGATGAATTGTTTAAGTTCTTCGGCCTCTGCGCGCCGCAGCACATCCATTTCGCCCAATTCCACGATCAGATAATCTCGTAACAGTTGCAAGCTGTCTTTGTTCGATGGCTTTACGAATTGATCGGTAACCCACCGGTCGCCCACCAGTGCTTTCAGGCTTGCGGACTTCCCGATCCACTGCCGCCCAATCAGAATCGGAACCAACCGAAACTCGCAGCCGGGGTGTATGATGCGGGTGACGATTCCCTTGACGAGCAGTTCTCCAACCTCTCGGGTATAGGCGTTATCATCGGTATTCCAGCCTTTCGGCATGACTTCATGAAGTCGCTGCGTGCCATCCCAATTCAGAGACTCGATCCAGTCAACCAGCGGGTTATAGACATTCTCTTTCGCTACGTTTTCGATCTGTTGGGCTACCGAATTATGTGAAAAGGAATAGCGACACTCCGATAGCCACGTCTGAACCGCGGTAATGTCCTCATCCGTCAACTGGCGCGGGTATGTTCCTTTGATTTTCGAGCCGGGGATAGATCGAGTAATCTCTACTCGACAGGTCTTCTCGTTGAGCCGAAATGTACCTTCTATGGCGGGGTGGTGACGCAAATTGCGTTGTAGGTTATATATAGAGTTTAGTATGGTTATTGCTCCCGTTCGCTTGTTTTCCTTTTTTTGTAATTTCGTTTCCCAGCCACCAGGTGCGGCTTGTATTGTGGCGTCTCTTTGCTCCTTACCGCCCATGATAGGATCGTTTTTCCAACGGCCCCCGAGCGCGTCACGATCGAAACGGATTTCGGCCTCGCCATTGCTCCCGAGAGCTGACATGCTTTCCCGGTCTTCAAACTCGTAATTTCCAAACATGGCAGGCGTTTCCTGTTTGGCCTCAATTTCTTTGCTCCGCTTATTTACGGCTTTATCGAGTTCGGTCACACGGCAAATATGAGCCTTCTGGATTCTGATACGGAAACGTTCATAAAACGCTTGCCCATCGTCCTCTTCACGCCTCTGTGCAAGCCGGTCTATCACTTCCGAGCTGAACAACTTCTCTGGCGTTAAAGTGCCGTTCTCTACTTCTTCGGCCAGTTCATCAATGAGGTCGCGGATTTCTTCGGCGGCGTTGATGATTTCAGAGATGGGGTGATTGCTCGTTGCCTTGTCTCCGTCGCTGTTGGACATGTAGTCACGCAACACATCGTTGAAATCCTTACCGAACGGAGGTCTGGCGATGGACACTTTTCGGTTCGCCTTCTCTACCCAACGCTTGGCAGTGGCCCGCGCCGCGTTCTCGCCCATCTCGTCGCCATCGGCAAGAATGATCACCCTAAAGTTGCCCGCAGGAAGTTCGAGCGTTTTCATTCCGGAGGTGGACAGCGCGGCCCAGGCGGGCAGTCCGGTTGCCTGCATTGCGGAGAGAGTGGTTTCGAGGCCCTCGCCGACCATTAAGACTTCATCATCTCTGGGCTCGCCGAGACGGACCACCCCGCCCTGGGCGGGGCCAAGCATCATCTTTGCCGGATCGACCGGCGCTTTGCCCTCGCCGTCCTGGGCCAGGAATGTGCGATGAACGCCTGATGGGCTGCCGTTGATACCCTCGGTGATCTGCGCAACCATGCAGGGAAACTCACCGCCGCTTGGCTGGTGTTTGTGGGACGAGAGAAAGCGGATGGAAGGTGGGATCGGGATCGTTATCCCGCGCGAGGTAAGGTAATCGGCCGCCTTCGAGCCTTCAGCTGGACTCGCGGAGTTCCAAATCTCAAGCGCGTAGGCACTGTTACCCTTTTTCTGCCTCTGCTTCGGAGGCGTTCGGACTTTCGGGGACGTCCGATGTAAGTTGTTATTGTTGGTGGACCACAAGCCACACTGTCTCAGGGCATCGATAACTTCCTTTTGAGAACATCCTGCATGGCAGTAGACGAGAGGTTTACCGTCCTTTTCGTTGATCGAGAGGCTTGGATCGTGGTCGTCGTGAGCCGGACAGCGGGCCATCCAGCCTTGTCCGGACTTTTTGCCGCCGAGCGCCTGAGCGAGGTTTTCAGCGGAAACGGGAGATGGGGTATTTGCGTTGTTTGACATATCTGTCTCCTTGCCGTGGGACAGGCATGTGCGACCAACGCAAATTTTTTTCATGTTTGGGAGCAGTTAAGGTAAAATAATCCCGCTTATGCTTTAGGTTTATCATTGGGTTAATACCTGTCCATTGTCGAAGATTGGAAGATGAATTTAAGGTCTAAGCCTTTAAATTTTTTGAGCTCAGATCCAGAACCGGCCACGGCAATGGCCGGTTTTTTTGTGCCTCCTGGTTTCTTACGTCTTGCTAGATGTCTTCCCTGTCCAATATAATCTGAATTCGACAGATAACTTACTTCTAAAACGACAGAGTAATGACCAAAAAAAACCGTGTCAAGTCTGAAATTAAAAGATCATCAGTTGATGGCTTTCCAGGCCGTCTCCGAGAGGCTCGCCAGCTGCGAAAATTAAGCCAGCATGAACTTGCAGCCAGGGCGAAGGTAACGCCTTCCATCATTTCGCATTTCGAGACCGGATCGCGCAAACCGTCCCTCCACAACTTTCGGCAATTGGCGGATGCTCTTGATGTAACGACGGACTATCTCATCGGTCGTACCACCGATACGTTCCACCGCGACCTGGACCGCTTGACCAGCGATGATCGCGATCTTGCCAATTCCATCCTTAAAATTCTCTCCGAGAGAAATAAGAAGAACACGAGAAGGGACGGCGAATGATGCGTAATGAAAATTGTGGAAAATTCGTTCTCCAAGGTGAGACAGTCGCAAAAAATCATGGCGTCACTTATCTTCCTGTAGACATTATGGAACTGGCCCGAGAAAACAACATTGAGATCAGGCCGAAACCTGATGGTTTGACTACCGGCGTCTCGGGCATGTTGATACGCAAGAATAGAGATCACGTAATAATCTATAGTACTTATATCAATAATGTCGGATTCCAAAATTTTAGCATTGCTCACGAGCTAGGCCATTATTTCTTGCCTGGACACACTGATGCTGTGTTTGCCGAAGGTAATAAGCATGAATCCCTCACCGGTTTCACCTCCGATAATCGGATTGAGCGAGAAGCGGATTGTTTTGCCGTAGGTCTCCTGATGCCGAAACACCTGTTCAAGGAGGCCATGTCCAAGGTTGATGATGGCCTGTCAGCTATTGAGCACCTCGCTGGCCGGTGTCAGACTTCCTTGATCGCAACCTCAATCCGCTTTGCCCAGCTTAGCGACACCCCAATAGCGATAGTCGTAAGTACCAAGGATCGAATTGATTATTGCTTCATGTCCGATGAACTAAAAAGCCTGGACGGGATTGACTGGATCCGAAAGGGAGAACCGCTCTCTAAAAACACGGCAACCTTCCGCTTCAACCAGGATGCTGGCTTGGTTAGACATGCCAGCCGAACGGATGGTACATCTAACGTCCAGGACTGGTTCGGCGGTCGCCGCAGCATTGAGATGGCCGAGGAAATTGTCGGCCTTGGGAATTACGGAAAGACCCTGACGGTATTGACTCTTCCTGATCTTCCTGATCCCGATGACATAGAGGAAGAGGACAGGTTGGTTGAATCCTGGAAACCGAGGTTTTGACTGACCTGATGGGACACTAAAACGTAACCAGCCTAGCTGTACCGATAATGGCGGAAAGCGCGACCGGGCCGAAGTAACGCGAGTCGAAGGATTCCGGCGCGTGGTCCGAGAACAGCCAGACGTAGCCGGCCGGGACGGCTCCCGTGGCCGGCAGTGGCGGCATGGGCCGACCAAGCTGGTCGACCTCCAACCAAGCGCTGTTCGCGATCAGCTGTCCGTTGACCGTGATGCCGTCCTCGTGAATCGCCACCCAATCGCCAGGCAGCGCCAGCACGCGCTTGAGCAGCGGCGCAATCCCCCCGTCACAGCCCCAGCCTGGGGGTAGATAGCCGCGCTCATACGCTCGTTGCAGCGCCGGATGGGTCATGTCCGGGCAGGCTACCACGAGCGCGCCACGCTCGATGCTGGCGGCCGTGAGCCGGTAGAAACCTACCGGCATCGAGCTGGAAAGATTAATCCTGATGCCGGTCCCGGCCAGGAGTGCGATTCCCGTTGTGAGGAGTAGCAGCCAGACGGCCAATGCGGCCACCAACGTGTTCCGGGCCGTCGGCTCAGTTACATAGGCATCCATAGACTGCCCAAGTCGAGCGGCACCGCGTCGAACGGTGGGATGGCGGCTTGGGTCGTACCGGTGTAACGGCCAACCGCCACCCATTCACCGTCCTGGAGCCGATAGGCGTCCACAACGTGCTCGATGGGCTCGACCAACCAGAGATGCACGACGCCATAGTGTGCATACAGCGGCATCTTGATTTCCCGATCAATGCTCCAGGTAGACGGCGACATGCGGGAAAATCGGTGGCCGTCCGCATTCCCTGGATGAGACAGGCCTCCAGGTTGCCCGCACGTTGCTCGCCGATTCCACTATTCCGGTGACCGAGATTGCGCAACGGCTGAATGTCGATCCGTCGACGCTCTACCGCCACTTTCCTGGTGGCCGTAGCGCTCTTCAAGATGCCGCTATACGCGCGTTATAGCCAAGTAACTTCAGACTTGGACACGTACATTTCCTTATACTTGAGTTTAACCCCCATGCAGTTCCTCCGGAACTTTGAGGTATATTCATGTACGTTCTAGGCTTTTGGAACAATAAAGGTGGTACTGGAAAGACGAGTTTGATCTTCCAGGCCACTTGTGCTTTTGCTAAGCAGAATATGAAACACAGGATACTAGTTTTGGATGTATGCCCACAAGCAAACCTTAGTGAACTTATGCTGGGTGGACAAGAGAATGGAGGAGGTAAAAATCTTCTTAATCTGTATAAACAGGAAAATCGTCGATCAATTGGAGGTTACTTTCAGTCAAGATTACCCAAACCTTATGACCACTCATCACTGGAACCGAGTGTTTATCTATCACAACCAAATAAATATAATAATGCCATCCCCGAGAATATAACCTTGCTTGCAGGCGACCCACTCCTGGAATTACAGGCTAATGCGGTTTCAACATTAGCGAATACTCAGATTCCTGGCACCGACAGCTGGTCTAGTGTTTCGAAATGGCTCCTTAACTTCCTTGATGCTTGTCCAAACGATTTCAACTATTGCTTTGTCGATATGAATCCTAGCTTCTCTATGTATACGCAAATTGCGTTGGCAACTTGTGATCGATTAGTTCTTCCAGTGACTGCGGACGACGCGTCCCGTCGAGGTATTCAGAATGTAATGAGCCTAATCTACGGTCTAAAACTGCCGACAGACGTTTATTCGAGACACAATTTCAGTTCACACATGGAAGAAGCAAAATTGAAGTTACCAAAGATACACCTAGTTACAAAAAATAGGCTGACTCAGTACATCAGAACAGCAAAAGGATACGTTGCTGTGCTTTCAAGCATAACTAATGATTTAAAGACAATCATTAAAGAAAACCCATCGTTTTTTACATTCTCCGATGTAAAAGAAGGTATAATCGAGATTAAAGATTTCCAAACATCTGGTGTTGTGGCGTTCGCCCTGGGTAGACCATTTGTCACCATGAATGCAAGATCTGTAACCATTGCGGGTGAAAAGGTTGGAGTGGACTCTAAACAACTCAAAGAAAACCGCGAAATTATCGTAAATCTTGCAGATAAACTATGGTCATGAATCTTTCAGTTCCCCCTCCTCCTTTCTGTGGGTTCTTTGCCTTTCTACAGTCTGTACAGGATTTGGGGTGGAATTAGCGTGTACCACCCATTTATAAACGTCGATCACCCGAGTCGGCACCTATTGTGTGAGCTGTTGCAACCTTGGATGGGTTGCAGGAAGTGGCGGTGGGATGGCCATCCGCGAGGGCGGGGCGGTTTTAGCTGGCACCAAGCTGGGTACAAAAAGAACGGCTTAAACCGAGTGGTCTCTTTGTTCTCTGGTCGGCTTCCAACCGGGCGCTCTGCGCAATCGGCCGTCCATTCACCCGGAGGCTTTCCTCAGAGAGCTCCACTCAAACGCCAGGGAGCGCCAGCACGCACTTGAGCAACGGCGCAATCCCCCCACCACAACCCCAGCCTAGGGCTGGCTTGTTGCAGCGCTGGATGGGTCATGTCCGGGCAGGCCGCCACAAGTGCGCCACGCTTGATTCCGGCGCCGTGAGCCGGTAGAAGCCCAACGGTAGGGAACCCGAAAGATTGATCCTGATGCCGGTCCCAGACAGGAGTGCGATTCCCGTCGTGATGAGCAGTAGCCAGACGGCCAGCACGCCCACCAACGTGTTCCGGGACCGCCGCTGCTCAGTCAGCCTCGGCATTGAGGCGGTCACTGGTGGTCAGCGCGTCGACTTGCGCCCGCTGCTAAAACGCGGGATCGCGGAACGAGCGTTTGTGGGACACAGAAGGCGATGATTAGAAGCCAACAACAAATAGGAAAGGCATATCCGGCTGGTGAGCGTGGCTGTGGCTCATTAATGGACGATTCGTCTCACATTTCGTCCGAGTGACAGTGGAGCCATGATACATTGAGAAAATCCCGTAACTTCACCATCAACGTTTCCGTGTCCCCGACTTCGCAGGACCAAATGACGAGGGATTCCCATCCCTGGTGGCTCAATTGCGCGATTTTCTGTGCATCACGCTCGATATTGTTGTGGAATTTACGCTGCCAGAATTCCGGTCTGGTCTTTGGCATCGATGCAGCTCTGCATCCGGGGTGTCGATGCCAAAAACACCCGTGTACGAAAATGACTTTTCGTTTGGACGGAAAGACGATGTCTGGCGTGCCCGGCAGGTCCCGACGATGAAGGCGATAGCGATACCCGATCCGGTGAAGGAGCCGGCGAACGATCATTTCCGGTTTGCTGTCCTTCGGGCCGATCCGTGCCATGAGGGCGCTACGTTGCGCCGGAGACAGCGCATCGCCTTCAGAGAGGAGATGGTGGGGCATAGTCGTCGATGGAATTCATGATTCGGGCGAGCTTGTCGACCAGCTTACGACCCTTAAAATAGTCGCGGTATGCCTTCTCGGCATTGTCCATGAGTTCGTCGTAAAAAATGATCCGCGCCTTGATAGCGGACAACATGTCCATTGCGGATTTTTTCTTTCTATGGTCACCCCATCCTTGGGGTAGTTTACCCAAAAGAACGACGATTTCTATCGGTTCATGCTCCTTCCCTAGCGTATCCAGAATACTCTGCATTCCTGATTCGTATTTTTCTAGTTGCGTCAGTAGTTCGGGTAGTACCGATACGACTCGATCGGGACGCTTCAGCTCGACGATCACATGTTGCCCGGCGGTCTTGCGGTAGCCGATATCCAATCGCCCCCTCAACTCGTCCTTTGTCAGACCAACATCGATCTTGTCGAACATCTTCCGCACTTGGCGTTCCATGATCTCGGTTCCCTCCGCGCGTTCCCAGGCCGGGTCCAGAAGCCACAGATGGTCGAACAAGTAATTCTGGATGACCTTTTCCAAGGCATTCTTATCGACTTTCTCTCGGAGCGTCCGGATGACCTGGATGCGTTGGTGGACGATCTGGCCGTAGAGGTTGGCTTCGAGGGTGTCCAGTTCCCGAAAAATTTTGAGCGCAGTAGGCAGGCTTTCATCGTCGATGGAGTCGAGGGCCTCGAGATTCTCGTTGGCCTGATAGAACTCGAAGGCGAGCACGGCTTGCTTGATGAGATGCTTCTGTTCTTCAGTGTCGTCGAGGCGGATACGATTGATCTTGCCGAGCCACTTCTTAGCTTTCTTCCGAGTAGGAGACTTCAACGCATCCATCCACTCCTTGACCGCGGGAATTTCGAGTGCCTTTCGGGTACCCGCTTCGCTACGCCACTCCTTCCATCGATTCTGGATATGTTTCAACTCGGCGCCGAGGAAGCGGCGTAGCTCCTGGTAACGGGGGTCGTCCTCGACGATGCGCTGGCGGCTGCTGGTCGCGGCGTCCTCGTCGAGAATGGTCTCGCCGCCATCATAGGTATCCAAGTCATCGAAGCGCAGTTCGCCGATGAGGTAGGTCGCATAAACGCCACGTTCGGAGAAATCATCAAGCATGTTCTCCTGGGCCATTTTTCCTCGCACGAAGATGGCTATCCGGTTCAGATTATCGCCGTCCTCGTCCTTCGATTGCTTGGATTCCATGACCGTGCCGAGCCAGCCGGTGACGGAGATGCCATTTCCATGCGCTGCCTCGGTGCGATCCTCATCATGCTCCGCGCTCGTACAGAGATCTTTCACGTCGTCCGCATTGCCGTAGGTCCACAGATATTGGAGTTTGTCGTAATAACCCTGATCGGCGGGCACGACTTCTTTGCCATCAATGAAGACATGAAAGTCATGTGCAGAACCCAGGATAGAAAAGCGACGGGCTACACGCTTTCGCAGGGCTCGAATGGTGTTTTTCGTTTGTCTTCGATGGAGATCGGCGAGCGTGATACGGGTTCCATGCTCGAAATCGATCCAAGCACCATCTATCCGTTCCGGCACGTAGGTACCGGTTCCCCCTTCCTCACGAATTTTCTTCCGGATATCGTTCAAACACATTCGAAATGCACTGGGGATACCGTCTTTCGCCGTTTCGATCTGGACCGAATTCGCGATCGAGAACAGGGAAAGCTTGCCGATGCCCTTGCGGCCCATCGGATGGCGCTTTTTACCCGTGATGCCCGGCTGTCCGTCACGCCGCTGATAACCAACCGTCAGGAAACGCGCGTTCAGGTCTTCCGGGGTCATGCCGATACCGTCATCTCGGATGGCGATCCGACCGTTACCCTGGTCCCAGTCGATGTGGACCTTGGTCGCGTCGGCATCCCAAGCGTTGGCAATGATCTCGGACAGCACCGAGGCTATGTTGCTGTAGAGGTTGATGCCCAGGTGTTCCAGAACGTTGAGGCTGATGCTCAACTTGAATGGCGTCTCGTTTTCCATCATGCATCGACCTCATCCAAATGACGCCGAATGGTCCGTGCGATGGCTTGTGCGATCCGCACGGGCACGGCGTTTCCGATCATGCGCCCCAAGTTCTTGAAGTGAACCGGGGCGGCGGGTTCGACGAATTCATAAGTTTTCGGAAACGACTGGAGAATAGAACCTTCGCGCAAGGAGAGGGCACGGTTCTGCTCCGGATGGCCGAACCGACCGTTGCCGAACCCGTAAAACTGGGTGGTGATGGTCGGGGCGGGTTCATCCCATGACATCCGGCCATAAACGGAGACGTACCCTCGCCCCGTATGGGCCTTGTGGCATGGCGTGACCAAATCCTCGTCCCAGTCGCGCCAGGTGCCGTCAGGCGTGGCGGCCTTGATTCTGCGTAGATTGGTCTCGGAAAGGGCACTCGCCCGATGGAGTGGATCGAAGGGATCGATCCCACCGGCTGTGAGTGGTCGGAGCCCACCGATGGCTTGCCGCGCCGTCCGGTATTCGGTGGGATGGTGACTCGGCGCCTCCAGCTCGATGGCCCCGAGACGGGATGCGAGCAGCACCAAGCGGGTCCGTTTCTGCGGAACGCCATAATCGGGCGCAAAGACCTCGTGCCAGTAAACTCGATAGCCGGTTTTTCGGAGCATCGCGACGAACCGCTCGAAAACTTTCCCACCATGGAACCGGAGCAGACGCGGTACATTCTCCATGGAAACGATGTCCGGGCGGGTTTCGCCGATCAAGCGTCCGAAGGTCTCGACCAATTGCCATTCGGGATTTTCGTTCTTCTGGCTGTAAGAGGAGAAAGGTTGACAGGGGGCACAGCCAACGAGAACGGTCGGGGATGAAGCACCGAACAGATCACGAATATCTTTCGCCGTCATTGCTGCGACATCATGTCGAAAAAACGTGGCCTCGTTGTTGGTCTCGAAAGCATAGCGACAGGTCTCGTCGGTATCGATGCCAACCAGGACATCGAATCCTTCGAGCCTGAAACCATGCGACAAGCCACCGGCCCCGCAAAAGAGATCCACGACCGCAACCATTTCACTTTTTCCTGGTGTGTAAGCGGTCGCTCGTTTCAGGCGCTTCGATCTTTGCCCGTTCCTGAAACACGGGATCGCGGAAATAGAGGATTTGCCGGCCATAGATCGGGGCCTGGCCGGCGACGAAAACCAGCAAGTGGCCGGGCTCCAGGATCTGGCCGTGCGCATCCTTCCGGGCCGCTGGCAGGCGCATCACCTCGTCGGCGGTGATGAGTGGGCGTTGGACCTCTTGCATCGATTCGCTCCGCTGTCCCCGACTTCCGCCGCCCGCCTGCAGCCCGGAAATCGTTACCTGCTCGCGCACGACTGTGGTCTGGCCCGCCATTCGGGACAACAATTCCGCCGTTTCGAGCTTGTTCGGCGCATAGGCGATGCGCAGATGGCAGTTGCCGGTCAGTCCCTCATCGCGGCCATAGGCGCTGTGGATCTGTTGCAGATCCTGCACGATCAGATACGCCTTGAGGCCATAGCCCGCCATGAACGCCAACGCCTCCTCGATGACGGGCAGCCGTTTCAGCGACGCGAACTCATCGATGAGCAACAGCAGGCGGTGCCGGTAATCGGCCACGCTCTTGCCGTCCTCGAGTGACGGAACAGCTCGGTATTCTGAGAACGAGCAATCCAACCGAATTCGAAGCCCTGCGGGCCGATCTCGAAACGCAGGCTAAATAACAAGGCGTTCGCTAAGCTGACAAGCGCTGGCCGCCGCGAAACCTGGGCTCCAGTGGCATGCAAGATTAGAGGAGCTTGCCAAAGCAGGCCCCTCTAATCCCTCGTTTTTGTTGCGCATCGAAACCAGCGTAGCGGTCGCTCTAGATACCCCTCATGTCACCGCACCCTCGGTCTCCGCCGCGATCCACGCAAGATAGTCCGGATTACCCTGGACAATTGGTAGGGCCACGATGCCGGGAACATCGTAGCTGTGCAGTGCTTTCACGCGCGCCGTCAGCGCCAACACCAGATCGTCCCGTGTCTTGGCGATTAGCACAGCCTCAGTCGCCTCCTCAACCGCGCCCTGCCACCAGTAGATCGAGGCCATGTCGTCTAGTACATTAGCGCAAGCGGCAAGCCGTTCCTCGACCAGCACGCGGCCAATACGCCGCGCCTCCGCCGCGTCGCTGCAGGTCACGTAAACGAAACGGGCATCAGCGTTAACCATAAATCTTGCCGGATTCTGAGTAATTCCTAAGGGTAGTCCTAGTCAAGACTGTCTGAAACCCTATATTTTCAATATAGTTAAGGTCGGCGCTGAAAGCACCAATACCGTTGGACGATAGTCCCAGACATTATCGACTTTAAATAAGGGAGCCGAGCGGTGCGGTAGTCACTGAATGTCTCGAATCCGTAAATCCGGCCTCGAGCATTGCTAGCCCACGTGCCACGTGAAGGCATAGCTCGAGCTCACCAGACGTGAGCCGGTAGAGGCCAATTGACGCAGAGCCCGAGAGGTTAATTCGGGTACCGCTGCGGGCCATGAGCACGGCGCTTGCGGTGAGCAGCAGGAGACAGCTTGCCAGTACGCTGGCAAGCCGGGCCAATACCGCGCGTTTCCGCTGTTCAGCAAGCGCCGGCATCGATGCGGTCGCTGGTTTCTGGTGCGGCGATCCGCGCCCGCTGTTGGAACACGGGATCGCGGAAGTAAAGGATTTGCCGCCCATGGATCGGGGCCTGCCCGGCCGCGAAGACCAGAAAGTGGCCTGGCTCCAGGACGTTGCCGTGTTCGTCTTTCCTGGCCGACGGCAAGCGCATCACCTCATCGGCGGTGATGAGGGGACGCTGGATCTCTTGCATCGATTCGCTGCGCTGTCCCCGACTGCCGCCTCCTGCCCGCAGCCCGGAAATCGTTACCTGCTTGCGCACCACCGTGGTCTGGCCCGCCATTCGGGACAGCAATTCCGCCGTTTCGAGCTTGTTCGGCGCATAGGCGATGCGCAGATGGCAATTGCCGATCAGGCCCTCGTCGCGGCCATAGGCGCTGTGGATCTGCTGCAGGTCCTGCACGATCAGATACGCCTTGAGTCCATAGCCCGCCATGAACGCCAACGCTTCCTCAATGACGGGCAACCGTTTCAGCGCAGCGAACTCATCGATGAGCAACAGCAGGCGGTGCCGGTAAGCGGCAACGCTCTTGCCGTCCTCGAACTGCATCCGCTCGGTCAACCGGCGCACAATTTGGGTGATCATCAACCGGATGAGCGGACGAAGGCGATCGGCATCGGCTGGCCGCACGACCAGGTACAGGCTGACCGGATCCGCATTGTGCATGAGGTCCCGGATCCGAAAATCGGACTGGCCGATATTCCTGGCGACCACCGGATCGCGGTACAGGGACAAAAAGCTCAGCGCGGTGGAGACCACACTGGAAAGCTCCCGCGAACTGAGATTGAGCAGCGTTCGGGCCGCCCTGGCGACCACGGGATGTGGCCCGTCGCCCACATGCGGAAAGTCGAGCATCCCTTCCAGCACGGGCTGAATGTCCATCTCGGGATGCGCCAGCAATTCATCCACGTCGGCCAGCGTGGCGCTCTGCCCGGCGTCCCGGCGCCGGACATAGCAACAATGCAGGATGGCTCCCGTCAGCAGCGCCTGGCTGGTCTTCGCCCAATGATCGGTAAGTCCCTTCCCGTCGGGGTCCACCAGCATAGTGGCGATATTCTGAGCGTCGCCGACTTCCCGGTCCTCCCCCAAACGGATCTCCGCCAGCGGATTGAACCGGGCGCAGGAACCGTCGTGCGCCGTCGGATCGAACTTCAGCACCCTGTTCCTGGCGTACTGCTGGCGCCAGCCAGCGGTGAGTGCCCAGTTTTCGCCTTTGATGTCGTAGCACACCACACTGTGCGGCCAGCTCAGCAGCGTCGGAATCACCAGGCCGACGCCTTTGCCGGACCGGGTCGGCGCGAAGGCCAACACGTGCTCCGGCCCGTTATGGCGCAGGTAGCGCGTCCGCCGGCTTTTCTCGTCGAACCAGGCGCCGACATAAACGCCTTGGGATGGCGTTTCGGGCCGGGGCAGCAACCCACTGTCCAGGATCTCTTGCCGGCTGGCCCAATGCGCCGTGCCGTGTAAACCTGTCATGGCAGACAAGCGGCGGTGCTGCTTGAGCCGATGCGCCGCCCACAGCAACAACGGCAACGCCGTCCCGGAGGTGAAGAGCGCCACACCTTGCTGGATCACGGACGTGTGAAGCGATCCCCAGGTGAAGCTCCAAACCGCCCAACTCCACGGCCAGTAGAGCTTTCCGGTAATTCGCCCACTCAATGCAGGATGGAAGGCAAAGGCGTCAGCGAGATACTGGGTCGCGGCAATCGAAGCCAGCAACGCCAGGCCGAGAATAACCGCCGCGTCTCGAAGGCGGTGCGCACGCCGGTCCGGGGTGGCGTTTACCGCAGTGAAGCGTTCTGTCATGAAGCGGCCCCCGCTTGTTAGCGGCCCTGATCCAGATCGTGTTCCGCTTTGCGCCGGGAGGTTTCCCTGCGTTGTTTCCGGTTTGGTTTGGCTGCTATTCGTTGCAGTTTCTTTACGGCGTTTCGATCCCCCGCCTTCGCCCGCTCGCGCAAAAAGTCCGGCCAGCTTTTCCGTGTTGTTTCATTCAGGATGCGTGTTCGTTCTTCCTGACTTCGACGGTAGGATTCGCGGCTGATTTTCATTTTGGTGATGGCTAGATTCTTGGCGATTTCCGCTTTCCGATTGCGGGAGATCGTGGTATCGAAAAAGATGGACAACTTGCTTTTTTCATACGCCAATTTCTGTCTTCCGACTTCTTTGTCCCGCGTTTTTTTCAAATCCGTAAGCAATTGCGCCCGCCTGGCGCGTAGCGGTTCTATTTCCTGCTGGTAGGCTGCCCACAGTGGATCGTTCTTTACCGTCGGGTAGCCCGCTTTTTCAGGAACCCGTTGCGTCGTTTCATCTTGGGCGCGGTATTCGCCGAGGCGCTGTTCCAGTTTCGCCTTGCTGAAATCCCGACCAAGATCGCTCGCTTTGACGAAGACGTTTCCCGCCTGGTTCGCAATGACCAAACCGGCCCCGCGTGGACGCAATGAAAGTCCATGGTTCGCCAAAACCAGATGGGCGTCCGACCAGGAGTTCGCGTGCGCTAATTCCTTCGTAACCGCCTCTTTTCTCTCGGCCAGCCATCGCTTGAATGAAGCCTGTCCCCGATGGGCTTCCAAATCGCCAGCGCGGCCCGATTGACGTCCCGTTTCAATCCGGTCCCGCTGGCGCTCCCGGTCGATTCGGTTATCCCGCTGCAAGCCGTGTTTTCGTTCCAGTTCAGCGCACGCCGTATCGAGTCTGTAGTTATCGTAATACGGTTCGATTGCCCGATGCGTCTCCGGGTGGATTTTATTGATTGCCAAATGAACGTGGAAATTTTCGGTATCCTTGTGCGCTACACTCATGCGTTGGTGATCGCCGAGGCCGATGGCTTCGCAAAGCTCGTTTTCAATGTCATCCAAGTGTTCCGGCGCTGGCTTTTCACCCGTGGGAAAGGACACGACAAGGTGGTACGTCCGGTCGATTTTCGAGCGGGTATTCAATGCTTGGGTCGCTTCGATTTCCTTGACTGCCAGTTCTACTTCTTCGAGGTTGCAATTCGATATTCTGGTACACTCGACAGTGTGCGCTTTATCCAAAACAGGTTGTCCGGTCTCCCGTAATAAGTAGCCAACCAGGGCGGCATACCGCGATCCCATCTTGCGTTCGACGCGCTTGGCGATCATAGCGTTCCGATGGTTTCCTTCATGTCATGTTGTACTTCGGACAATTGAACGATCAATTCACGGAGGCTCGGATGATATTCTCTACCTGCGGCAACAGGATCATTCAGCAACCGCTTCAAGAGACCGCCGACACGGCCAAGGTCACCATGCAACTTCGCCAACTGCGCAATCGCCTGTTGGTCGATCGTACTTTTCGGGGCAAAACCCAAACCAAGCGTGCGCAGATAGGCGGGCATCGACAGACTGTATTTATTCGCTGCCGACCGAATGGATGATTTTTCTTCCGGACTCACCCGCACCATGATCTGGGTGGTTCGCTGTCTGGTTTCATTTCCCATCGCGCATTGAACCGCTTGGATTCTCTGGAAACCGTTGAGCCGCAGGCGAATAAGATCCTGCGTTTGCTGAACGGCGCGACAGCGGCGGTCTAGCAAACGCACATCCTGCCCTAAACCAAGAAATCGGTAAATTCTGGTATTCTACCAGAGAAATCCGTAGAATTTTTGGAGAATTGAGAGAAAGGTAAAAATGTTTTCTGTGAAAATCATGGTATGATTCCGCAATAATCCAAAGAAGTATAGAGTATTTACGGAAAAAAACCGGAAACCAATCGGATTTTTGGATTGTAAAAACCCAAAAATATCCCTATTTCGATCACAAAATAACGCGATGGATTTATTGAAAGAATTGGCGGTCCGTTCCGAAAAAAGGCGCATCGGGACGGGAAAACGTGAGTTTCTGGCCTTGCAGGACGAGATCGAAAAGGCGCTTCGCGCCGGGTATAGCGTCCGTTCGGTGTGGGAATACCTTTTCGAGCAAAAACTGGTTTCGGTTCAATACCAGAGCTTCAACTATTACGTGCGTTTGTACGGGTTGAGACGAAAAGACATCGTGGCGCGTTCATCCGTCGAACTGGGCGATTCCAGGACAGAACGAAACGAAAAGAAGCGGCGGGAAACCAATGAATCGAAGGAAAAATCACCGCTGCAGGCCGGGTTTACACACAATCCAGTACCCAAAGAAGACCTCCTGTAGGAAACCCGAATGTCCACGGTCCACATCCTTCTTCAAGGCAAAGGTGGCGTTGGCAAGTCCTTGGTCGCCACGCTGCTTTTACAATATACGATTGCCAACGGACGCTCTTGTGTCGGGATCGACACCGACCCGGTGAACGCATCCTTTTCGCAATTCGCATCGCTACCGATACAACGCATCCAGCTGCTGAATGACGGGGAAATCGACTCTTCAGAATTCGATCGACTCATGGAGCGTTTCTTGCGCCAGGACGACGACATAGAATTCGTAGTCGATAATGGCGCGGCGTCTTTTATCCCCCTGTGCAGTTATTTATTGAAAAACCAGGCAGTTGAATTTCTCGAAGCGGAAGGGCATCGCGTTTTCGTACACACGGTCATTACCGGCGGCCCGGCCCTGCTGGATACCTTGTCCGGGCTGGATTCGATCGTTTCTCAATTCCCAACGGGCATGAAGATCGTTGTGTGGGCAAATCCATTCTTTGGCGCAATCGATTACGACGGGAAACCGTTCGAGGAACTCAGGGTGATCCAAAAGCACATGGGCAGCCTGTCCGGGATCGTTCACATTCCGAAACAGAACGGGCTTTTTGCCGAAGACATGCGCACCCTGCTGGAAAGGCACTTGACGTTCGAAGACGCCGCTGCCGACAAATCTCTTGGTCTCATGAACCGGCGCCGGCTCTCCATCATCCGAGACAACTTGTTCGGAGAACTCGATGAGTCGCTCAGAGAGCTGAGCCATGCTGGATAAAGAGAAGATTATTCAGACCGTCGCGCAGAAGCATGGCATCCTCCTGGGCGATGACGATCCGATTCTAGCGTTCCTTTCGGTGCACGACGTGCTCTTGGATGACTATTTGGATCGGTTCGATCGCACCGATGCGAACCATCGGGAACAAATCGAACACTTGCTGGATCGCTTTGCCGTTCAAACCACGAAGGTGATAGAAACAGCTCTTGGAAGAGAGCGGGAACGATTCCGTAATGACCTGCAAGCCCTCCTGGCTACGGAAAGGAAGGCGCACCGGGGTCGGGGTGGCGATGCGGTTCCGATCCTCTTGTGGAGCATTATCGTGGTATCCGTTCTGCTTTCATCCGTGCTGGCCTTCTTTCTCTTCACGTGATTCG
>Ga0056135_10000088_pt1 | contig 31359 bp, 32 predicted proteins | sample WorMetG1aBELIZE1_FD_67481 | JGI IMG/M metagenome (GOLD analysis project Ga0056135, IMG submission 67481) | Marine gutless worms symbiont microbial communities from Max Planck institute for Marine Microbiology, Germany - Inanidrilus... ...
GGCCGCCTCCGAAAAACCCAACTGACCCGTCAGACGATGCGACATCACAACCCCCGATCAACCTCTATCCTCAATCGAAGGAATCACACCAAACGGATTTATGCAAAGCTCTCAAAAAAGCCTACCGAACGGAGAAAACGCACATTGCACGATTGAGCCCGTCGAATGGTGGACAAGCCTCCTCGATAACGCCGTGGCTCGGCGGCCCGGCCTCCGTTACTACGCAGAATTCTATCACCACATGTCTGGAATAAGTAACCGCGGGGAATTGGAGAATTCATTCATCAAAGGCAAAGCTCGATTGCCGTGACATATCGCCTCTCGCCACGATGCGGGTGAGGCCGTTTAGACTTTGGAACTACTAGTCAAAAGATTACATTTTGTTGGTCTGGAAGGTGAAAAAGAACCCGAAATCGCAAGGATTCCCGCCTATCATTCGAAAAGACTGCCATTTCGGGTACTTCGTCAGACCGAATTGCGGTTTTACGCCATAAGCATGGGTATCGTTGACGGGGGATAAAAAGTTAACAGTGGCTACTGACTTGTCGCGATAATGAAGTTACAGAACAGAGTTGGTTGCATGTTGTTGTGCCCAGCGTCGCCACCTGCGCTGCCGGTGCTGTTACTGCTTGCTATTGATGGGTTGCCACCGGCTTGCGCGTTGCCGCTAGGGGCGAATCCGCCCGAGTGACTGTGTGACGGCATTTCTGCGACCGTGAGCGTATGGGTTTCGGCGCCGGTCGCGTCCGCTTCGTTGCGCGTCGAAAAAGAACCGTTCGTGCCGTTCGGCAAACCAACGTTATTGACCCCGCACACGGCCTCGGAAGTCCGGAAGGTTGCGTCGTCGTCGTGTCACCGGCACCGTAGGTTTCACCGATCACCGCGAAAAGGGCCGCGTATGTGGTGCGCGACACGGCCGAGCCGTCGCATAGGAGATATCCGGCTGGAGCGGTCGAGCCGCCGTACATCTTGATGACTCCTGCGACTTCGCCGATACCTAAATTGTTCGGTTTCGCTTTTTTGACGACGGTTCCGGAGGCATCCAGGATCGGCACGAAGTCGCTGGACGCATCCGTTTGCCCGGCCGTTGCTTCCGGCAGGTTGTCGAAATCGGCCAACGCCAAGTTTATCAAAGTCGGCATGGATCAAACTCCCGTCGCGATGATGAAGTTGAGAAAGATGGTCGGTTGCATGTTGTTGTGAGAGTTGCCGTTGCCGGCGCTGCCTGTCGTCTGGCTTGATGACCCCGCACCTCCACCCTCGGCCGTTGAGTAGCCGCTTCCGCTGCTAGCGTCCCACTGTCTGGTGTAGGAATGGCTGTGCGACGGCATTTCTGAGACTGTGAGTTGATGTGTTTCCGCACCCGTCGTGCCCGCTTCATTGCGCGTCGAAAAGGAACCGTTTTCGCCATTCGGCAAACCGACGTCGTTGGCGCCACCGACGACACGGCCGCGCATGTCTGGAAGGTTGAACGTCGTTGAGCCGTCGCCGACTCCAAAGGTTGTTCCGATCACGACGAACAGATCCGCATAGGTCGTTCGCGAGATCTCTGAACCGTCGCAAATCAGAAAACCGCTCGGCGCCGTCGCTGTCGGCCACATGCGGACTTCGCCGATGACGATCGCGGTCACGTCCTGCATCAGGTTCGTAACCGAGATCTTGCGTTTCGCGTTGACGCTGGCGTCGTGCATCATCACGAAGTCGTTGTCGCCGTCGATCGCCGTTTCCGTGGTCAGGTCGTCGATGACCGTATCCGAGAGTTTGGCGCCGGTGACGGCGCCGGCGTTGATCTTGGCCGTTGTTACCGAGTTGTCGGCCGGAACGGCGATCGGCTGCGTATAGCCGCCGGTAACCTGGACCTCGGCCGTGCCCAGCGGGATCGCGGCCGTAAAGGTCAGCGTCGTGTCGACGAGGCTATAGGTGTTCCGGTGTTGGCCATGTCCGTCAAAAAGCACATCGATGTTGTCCTCGGCGCCGTAATCGTTGGCGAGGGTCAACAGCGTGGTTGTGCCGCTGGTATAGTCGGTGCTGTCGACGAAGATCTCCGTGGTGCGGTTGCCGGCCGACACGCCGCCGCCGAAGGCCACCCAATTATCCGTCGCGCCCCTCTCGTCGGCGACGAAGTTCGCCATCTCGCGGGCATTGGCGATGACGTAGGTCGCCGAACCGTTGAGCGTGTCAGTGCCGTCACCGTTGACAGTGATGGTGTTGGACCCGCCGTCATCCTTGAGGACGCCGCAGCGGAACGCCTCGCCGACCGTATCGATGTCGGGCAGGTTGACGACGACGGCGCCGCCCGTGGTGTCGACGACGAACAGCGTCCCGTTGTCACTGGCGCCAACAGCAATTGGACTATCGGCGAAGGTCTTGTTCTCGACGGTCGAATACATGTTGGACGCCGCCGCGTTCGCCGCCTGCGTCGCCGAGGTGGCCGCCTGGCCCGCCGAGGAGGCTGCGTTCGCCGCTTCCGTCGCCGCCGTGCCGGCCGAGTTGCCGGCGTTGGTTTCGTGTGTTGCCGCCATCGATGCCGAGTTGGCTGCGTCCGTTGCCGAACTCGCCGCCGCCGAGGCTGACGCCGCTGCCGCTGACACCGAAGCGTCGATCTCCGTTGTCGACGGACCATTGACCAGACCGTCGGCCCCGGCGCTCCATGCGATGAGACCGTTGGCGGCTGGCTCCGGCAGGGTCAGGTCAACGGTAGATGGGGATGTCGCCGGGAATGCGACGGCGCGGCCCACGTCTTCGGCAACCTGTTGCAGCATGGCAATCTGTTTGTCGAGTTCGTCGTTCAAGACGATGGCTCTGAATTCCCCCGACTCCTGAAAATCGCTGGTCCTTTTGATGGGAACATTGCGAAGCAGGGTGACCGTAGAATTCGCTGCCGGCGCCGCCGTGAAGGTTACCGTACCGCCCGCCGAGTCACCGACGCCTTGAACCGTATAGTCGCTCGACAGCACCTTGATGACGGCATCCTCGTAGACCTCGAGATCGCCATCCTCGAATATGGGAAAGGGATAGGTGAATACGGATTGTGCCCCGTCTCCGGCATACTGTATGCGAGGGCTAACGTCGCCTATCTGGATGTGCTCTGCCATTTCCGGCTCCTTGTTCTCATTCGATCCCGGCGTAAAACTGATGACGGCCAATTTCCGCCGAATACATGCGCCCGCGCGCCCAAGGCGGGAACACGCCTTTCGCGTGGTAGTGGGTGGCACCGCCGGTTCGGTCGGTAAGGGCGCCGCGGACTGCCCGCCTGGCTATGCGGATGCAGGATTGATAATTCCGGTCCTTGGCTTCGACTGTCAGGAGTTTAGGGCGATTGGGATCGTCTACGTTCCAGCAACTGAACTGCCAGGGTTTGGTGCAGACAGTAATGACGTCGTTGCCCCACCAGTAACCGGAGGATTTTTCTTGCGACCGCCGCACCCGGTTCATGACGACGCTTGCGACGGCCTCCTTGCCGGCAACAGGTTCGCCCCGTGCCTCGCCATAGAGCGTTCGTGCCAGCACCTCGATTTCGTTCATCTGCGCCAGATCGACAGGCTCGGCGATTACATTTTGATCGCTCGTGTCGCAACGGCGTGATCTTGTGTGCAAGCCGCTCATTTCGACCCGCCCCGCCGCGTTGCGCCATCTAGCTTGTCCTCGATGCGGATCAGGTGATCCGTCAAGCGCCTCTCGACTTCTTTCAGGTAGGGGATCGATACGTATGATTTTGCGACTTCCAGCTTGAAAGCGGAGATCTTCTCGCGGAGAAACGAGACGCCCGATTCCCATTCGTGGCGGGCGTCATCCAAGGCCGTTTCGCCGTCGCGCCGTGTCTGCCAACCGAACCAAAGCAGGCCGGCGAGGGCCGGGAGTTCGACGGCTGTAATCCACCAGACCGGATCCAGCATCCAGGTGTCGTTCATTTTATTCTCCTTGTTTCAGTAAAAAGGCGCCCGGCGGGCGCCTCACACATTCGAATCAGGCGGCCGCGCAAGCGATCGCCGGAGGATTGTTGGAACGAGGTTGTCGAAACGGTCGAAACCGGTCAGATATCGAAGCCCGTATCGGCGCGGAAGGTGCTTCCCGTGCCCTGCCAACTGGGCCGGGCACGCAGGTCCGTCGTTGGCGATGGCACCCTCGGCAACCGGACCGGTTCGTTAAGCAGGCATCCGGACACCGCGTCCAATCCGTCATCGCGGCCGCCCGCGTGGGGTCGCCATTCGCGCATTTCCATCGGGAACGGGGTATCCCAAATACGGCGGTGAACATGAAGGCGGCCAGCCGACAAGAGGGCGTCAAAGGCATTCAGGATGCGCTTCGATTTGGTGTGGCGGGAGACTTCTTCGATGACTGAGCAACTCAGGCCTTCGTTCACGATCTCGCGCCGCAGAAGGCCGGGCAGAAACCGCCCCAGACCATTGGTCTCCAAGCGGACGGCGGGAAGATGGTGTCTTCGAAGGAACATCACGACTTTACGGCATTGCTGCGTCGCTTCGTCGACTTTCTCCACAAGGTCTGGATCGTGGTCCAGGTATTCAATGCCGTGCAGCCAATACGTGCCCTGTTCGTCGGTGTAGACGACCGCTATGACGCTCGCATCTCCCGAACCGGGCGCGCCATAAGCCGGATCCCACCAACAGGAAGCCGATACCAATCTACGGCCCCCTAATGGGTCAAGCGAGCTTCGCGGTTGCTCTCCGTATAGACGAGGTCTTCGTCATAAGCCCGCAAGAGGTCTGGGTCGAGGCGCCCCTCGACCACGTTGACGGCCTTCAGCATCATTTGGCTGTTGAAACTGTTCGGACCCGATTTCAGCCTGAGAGCGTCTATCACCTCTGGGGAAAACCGTTCCGGCCACTGGCTCTTACCAGCTTCGTCTAGCAATGGGATTTCCAACCGCTCGAAACCGGCGAGGAAAGGCGCGGACTCTTCGACTTCCGTCCTCACGGTGTCGGCATAGATCGAGAAATAAGTGTGAGGTGTGCCGATGAACAATTGAGTGCCTGCCGGTTCCAGTACGAAGTCGATGTCAGATAGGCGCTGACGAAGGTCTTCTCTTTTCCCGGCGGTATCGCAGGTGTTCGGAACTTCAACGTCGTCACAGATGACGATGTCGGCGCGAGATCCCGTGATGTTTGCGCCGATGCCCTTGGCGAGTACGGAAGGGTCTCGCAACTCCCGATCCCGCCTCACCGTAAATCGGTCTGAAGCCCATTGGTCTGGCTGCGACGGTTTGAGCGCCTGGGTCATGGGATGGTGTTCGATGATCCGTTTGACGTTGCGGACCATCCTCGCCGCCAGGGCGTGATCGGCGGAGAGAACGATGATCCGTAGTGCCGGGTCACAATGGAGAAGCCACGCAACGAATATACCGGCCAACGTCGACTTTCCCGAGTTCCGGAACGCCATCAGAAGAAGTTTTCGTTCTCCCAAACGGAATTTCTTTTCGATCCACTCGACGATGCGAAAATGGTGTTTCGGCATCTCCAGGTTTTGGGTGTCGTTCCAAGTCCCGAGAAAAACCCGAAAGGGGCAGTTGGTCATGATACCGAACGTGGCAACGCAATTCGCGCGGGCTCGAGCGGGGGCACCTCAAGTCCTCCTCGTAACGTCATTTGTCGTACCGGGGGCAAGGCGACCAAACCGATTTCGGGCAATAGTAAGATTGTCATCTGTTCGCCTTACTTGAGCAAAGGGGGGCGTTCGAGGAGTCTGGAAAACTGCTGAAAAGCCCACCGTTTTATGGGCCTCGACGCCTCCAGCAGATTTCGCCTCGTTGACAGTTGCAGATCGCGATTGATGTGGTTGATCCTGTCTTCGGCTTCGGCCCGGGTGTTGGCGATATCTCGATCCGCTTCGGTTGCCAATCCACCCAGAACGGCGGACCGAGATCCGCCGCCACTGATCCCGGCAGCTCCGAAGCGTGCCCGTTGTTGGGTCAGAACACGGCGAAGTTTCTTGCGCCGTTCGTCGCTTGCGATCTTTTGCTGCCTCCTGATCCTCTCGGTTTCCGCGGCCGCTTGGGCAGTGGCGGCCCGATTGGCAGCTTTGGCCTGCTGGCGGCTCTGAACGAAATCCGCGCCCATTGACAGAGCAGCGATCGCCTCGGCCGGTCCAAATGTGCCCATGGGATAGGTCTCCTTTCGTTGTGGATCGTCAGGGGGCTTCGGGACGGTGGTAATGTCAGCTGTTCACGCCGATCTCTGTAGAAACCGACAGAAGGGTGAAGGGAAACGGCGTATCCTGTTCGATGCGCCAAAGCGACACGGTGCCGTCCCGTTTCCATCCGAGAGCCCGGATGGTGCGGTCGCCAGAAAACGGTTTCGGTGGAGAGTCCAAAACACCGGCGCCAAATCCCTTGAACGGGATGTCGACCACGCCCCGGCCCGTATCCAAGCGAAGAGCGCGGGTGTTTTCGAGGCGGAAGGTGATGGCGACCGGCCGCAACCGACCACCCTGATTGCCGCCGGTTGATGTTTGCACGACCGGAGGCAAAGGTTCGACGATATGCGAGAAAGGTAGCCCGACCTCGATGGTCTTCGCCGGTTGATCAAGCGTGACCTGTCCGGAAGCGACGACTTTCTCCGCAACCGGTGCGCCGTCAGCAACAATCTGTACGGATCGTCCATCGAGATGCGCGAGACCCGACCATACGGTCTTCTCTTGCGGGTCCGACCCGGTTAAGCCTGCGTCCACATTCAAGGTTTCGTCGAACCGTTCGATAAAAACCGCGCCGGACCGTTCGCTGAGCACATAAGTTTCATCGCCGGCAATGGCGACCGCCTGGAACGCTCCATCGGTTTCCTGTCGCGTCCATGCGGTCACCTGCTCCGTTCGGAACATGGTAACGGTGGCTAGATTCCCGTCTTCCATTACGACATGAAAGAGGCGGTTCGGTGTGTCGTAGTCCTGATCCACGGGAACGGCCAGGATGTGTCCGGCAAGTGTCGCCAGTTCTGTCGCCTGGTACGCCTGCTCGACATCCGCGAACAGGAACTCTCGAAGTTCCTTGCCGTTTCTGGCGACAAAGACGGTGGCGCCGTCTACGTCGCGCGGCGGCAGCCACCGGGAAACCGGCGAGCCGATGCGGGTTTGACGGTTGAGCTGTATATTGACCGGTGTCAACGGGTCGCCCGTGGCCATCCACTCGGCGCCCGAGGTGAAGATTTGCAGGTGCCGGCCCGAGAAGACGGCACGAATGGCATTAACCTGGTCCGACAGGATGGCGAATTCGATCGCCTCGTCGTCGAGCCCCTCGCCCAGATCGAAGTTGAAGAGGTCCGCCGATTTCGACAACCATAACCGGTTGGGAAGATCTCGCGAGCCTCCGATGACCAATCGGTCTTGGTGAAAACAGGCGGATGCCGGCCATCCTCGGACTGCAGAAAAGGCTTGTTCCTCCCAATCCTTGGTGGCGGTGACGGACGACAAGGTTTCCTTCACGGTCGCTGTCGCTTGCGTCGACGAGGTCACGGCCGTGATGTTCAATTCCTTGTTCTGAATCCGATACCGCGTTCCGACGTGGGCCGGCACGAAATGATCGTCCGACGTTGTAAGGGTCACCGACCCTGTCGTGCCGCTCGCCGAAAGCGTTACTGCGTCATCGGCAAACTTGTGATGGGGTTGTTGGACGCGGTCGCGGGCCGGGGTGCTTCCTTCGGCGGGCTTCTGTTCGTCGAGGAAGGTCCAATTCGCGACCTGCCAATCGGTCTCTCCCTGGCGAACGATCTTCTTCGGCGGCACATCGGCATGGGTGACGAGAAGCGTATCGGCGCTTTGCACCCAGGAAATCAGCGGTATCTGAGTCTCTGACCAAGGTGCTGCGAAGTCCGCGACCTTGACGCCGTCCCGGTATACGTCGACCCAGGAGTCGGTGAAGACCAGAAGGTAGACCTGTTCCGTGTTGAATTCGAATGGAACCAGGCGCCCTGCCCCGCGCGCCGTATCGATGTAGCGCAGCCCCGGGCGACGCGATAAACCGCCCGTCGGGTGGACGAAGACATTGCGAAGTCTCGCGGCGCCGTTTTGGTAGGCGCGCAAATCACCGCGGCCGAGCAGGCGTGGGGATATCTCGCCGGCCGTGAAACTGGTTTTCTGTATGTTCAAACGGGCCATCAGTTCCGCGCCTCGATCAAGGAAAAGTCCTGCAGGCGACCGGGGTAATCCTGTTGTGAGTCGATGAGTTTGGCGCGCCGGAATTCGTTCTCGGCCAGCCTCAGCAACGTTTCGGCGCGGCTGGTGCTCTCCGTAAGCGGAATGCAGAACTCGGCCGACAGTCGAGCGATCAGGACTTGATCGAAAAAAGGCGGGAACGCCTTTTCGTCGGGCCTGAAGATGTAAGTCAGGATCAAGTCGTCGACGTTGGCGAACAGGTGCCGCTCGGCAATTCGGTATTCGGTTCCCTCTCCCCTTTGCTGTGTGCCGGCCGACAGGGCACGGAGAAAATCGGACGGCAATTGGAAGGCGGAATCGAAATCGGCAACCGGTTCCGCCGTTAACTTCGCGAGGCGTTGTTGCCCTGTGGCGAAACTCCACGGATGGGAGGAAAGAAGCGCGTCGCGAACGGTCGGATAGAGGTTTGCCGCGACTTCCGCTTCCGCCGTCCCCTCATCGAAGGATGCGATCGTCTCCGCGCCCAGTTTCAATAGGGCGCGCGAGCATAGGGCAATGCCGCTGAGAGCCATCACGAATTTCCTTTCAGGTGATCTGGTTTGACGATTCTATTGACGCGTTTGCGGTTTCATCGCCGAGCGGCCGATGGTGTCCGAGGTCGGGGCGCATGTGGCGGCGGTTAAACCGATCCCGCACCGTCATAAAGGCGAGATCCGCCTCGAATTCGAACAGTCCGTCGATCCCGCCTGCTTATCGGCGACCACGTAGCCGCGGGAGTTGTGCCTTTTGGAGCCCCGGGCTTGCGGCGCCCGGGTGTTGGGTGTGGTTACGGGGTCAGGTTGACGATGAACCGGGCCGGAACGTCAGAGGTCAGCCAGACTCCATTCTCCGAGACGTGAAACACATGGCCATTCGCATGCATGCCGGCGGCGTCGATTTTCAGGACGACAGGATCGCCGCGACGGGCACCGACCTTGCGGGCGGTCTCATCGTCCGGGCTCAGATGAACGTGATGGCGTTTGCCCCGCCGCAAACCTTGGGCCCGAATCCCATCCAGGAACTTCTCCACGGTTCCGTGAAAGAGGAGGGCAGGGGGCTCGGCAGGCGGATAATCCAAGTTCAGGGGCAGGCTATGTCCTTGGGCGGCGCGGATGCGTTTGCGGTCGGCGCTGAGGACGAAGCGCCGCTTGTCATTCCCGGCGATCAATCGGCGCAACTCTCCAAATGTCAAAGCGTGGCCGTGACGGTTGAGCGCATCCAATAGATCATTCACGGCAACCCAGCCGGCATCGTCGAGCCTGATGCCGATATTGTCCGGTCGGTGGCGGAGAACCAGGCTCAGGAAGCGGCTCGTGCGATGGAGGCTGTTTCGCGTCATCGAGTTAGCTGTGGGCGAATGCTGCGGTCAGAATGGTACCCATCCATTCCCAATCGGGTTGATCGGGAAGCTCCCTTCCGGAATTCATGCACCAACCTTCCAGTCCATCCAAGACGCCTGCCGCTCCATCGAGGTAATCCGCAACGGACTGTTCTTCGAATTCCCCCGTGCGGTATCCCCGTGCCAAATACTCGAGGTAATCGGCTAGATCTTCGCGGGTTTTGATCCCGTCGGCGATCTCTTCCATTTTGATTTCATATTCGTTTGGCTCGTAGGTCATTTCGACTACCTCTCTTTGATCACAATTTCCATGCCTCGATTTTTTGTCGTGTATTTATTCTTCCGGCCTGTTGCTGCCGATAATTCCCTCCTTGTAGCCTTTCGGAATTTTATCGGTGCATCTGCCAACCGATGGGCGACCAGCCGTCGATGATCGATCGTAAAGACATTTCCGTCGATTACGGCGACGCGAACGGGCTCTACATCTTCAGGTTTTAATTTACCTGATTTTATCTCGTTTACCATCTGCCCGATGGACCGGCCATCGCGGAAATCGGCTTTGATGTTGTCCTGCATCGTGCGGATGCGGTGCGGATTGACAAACCCTTCCTCCGGCATGTTATCGAAGCCTTTTTGTGTTATCGGGTCCCGCGTTTTAGAGATCCCGGGAAGATTGGCTTCGTCAGCTGACTTTTTGACACCGTCGATGGCGCCCTTTGCGGCCTTCTTGAAACCGCTAAACGACCCGGGAACGGCCATCCCCGCGAGGCCGCCCACCATCTTGGTACCACCCGCCATGGCTTCCACGAAGTCACCTTTGGCGACTCCTTCAGTGGTCTCCCGGCTGCCGTCGACCATGTCCCTGACGTCGGCCCCGGGGGAAAGTGTCTCGAAGGCCTTGGCCAGGGCCTCGACTTGCCGGTAGGCGGGCCCCAGGATGCCCTTTGCCACCTTCCCGGCATCGTTGGTCCGGGCCGGTGGCGGTTTGCGGGAACCTCTAGCGTTTCCGGGATAGGTGCCGCCGTTCGCCCACGGGGCCTCCGGCCTGAAGACCGGCCGGCGGTTCCCTGTATCTGGGATATGTTCTTCCGCGTCCCGCCCAAGCCGGCTCCGGACCTCTTTCTCCAGGCTTCGAGCCCGAGCCGGGTCGTTCTTTTCGATCTGTCTGAGGAGATCGGCGAACTCGCCGACCGCCTTGTCGCCATTCGTTCGGATCGCGTCGGCGGCATAGACGGGAATATCGCCGTTGGTACCGACGGTTCTTAGATGATCGGCCGTGCGCCTGTTGGCCGAAACCGTATCGTCTTTCACCCGGCCCAATTCCGGCGTCCGCCACCAGGGAAGGGATATGTCCCAGGAAGACATCCGGGTCTGAGCAACCGATCGCTTTGCCAGGTCGCGCACCGCCGTTTGTGTTGGCCCCCGGGGATTTATGCGCCCATCGACCTTCAGGGGCGGACCCGCGCCGTCGAAGTCGGAAATCCTGTTCAGCTGTCGTTGCGCCGTCTTGACGGCATCCTCGGTCCGGGGCCCGAACAGGCCGTCCACCCTGACCGGTATGGCGGCGGCGTTAAGCGCGCGTTGCACCGTTTCGACATCGTCGGTGCGGTTGGCGAGTCCCCTTCCAACAGGGCCGCCGAGGGCGATCTTGCCGGAGCCCAGAGCGTGGAGGAGATGGAAAACACTCGTCCGGCCGAGGCGCGCGCCTCCCCTGGGCACAGGAACGGTGGTGAAGATATGCGGCGGCAAAGGCGCTCTCGGCCGTCTCGCCACCAAGCGGCGTGCGCTCTCGGCACCACCACGGTTCGGCGCCGGCGTACCTTGGGTGGAACCCATGGCTGGCTAATCCTTTCTGGTTCGATCTTCTTTTTTGGAAATGGGCCGCCGCGGGATTTCTCCCGCGGCGGCATTTTCGGGACTGCACGGAGAGGATCGGGGGAGGGGATCAATCCGTGTCCGTGGCCCCGACGGCGGTCATGTCGGCGACGTCGACCGACCCCGCCGTGTTGGCGTTGATGAGAAAGATGCCCGACGCCGGCGTTCCGTCCGTGTCGACATTGGCCAGGATCATATCGCCGACCCGGACCATGTGAGCGGCCGGGTTGAAGTATCCGGCCGTATCGACGTCGGTTCCCGTGTCGGTCGTGGTGTAGTGCCAGAGCGTGAAGCCGTTGGCATAGGCCAGTACGCTCAGATCTTTCGATTGGTAGGCCATCGGTTCCTCCTAGGTTTCGAGGCAGCGCATGGAGACGACTCCGGAAGCATCGATCAACGCGGCGCCCTGGCTCATCATGTGATTGACGAAATGCGCAACCCGGTCACCGTGCCAGGTGATATCCGACTTGACGTCCTTTCCGATGGCATGGCCGACGGCGGTCTTGTGGTACCAATAACAGAAGCGCACGTTGGAGCCGTCCTTGGTCAGGCCCGAGTGCGGCATCCAAAGGGTGCCGAGCCAACGCTTCGCCTGGGTGCCGCGCCAGGGCAATTCACCGTCGCCCACGTAATCGGCGTTGGCGAACTCCTGGATGTTCAGCAAGTCGGACCACTGTTTCCAACCGATGACCGCATATCGCTCGCCATCGTCGGGAACGTCGGCCTCGCCCAACAATTCGAAGGCGGTCAGGACCTTGGTTTTGGTCAGACCGTCGGTGCCGGCGCCGGCGTAATTGGTGGACGAATCGAGCTGCGTAATGATCAGTTCGTCGGTCTTGCGGCCCAAAGCGTAAGCGCCGGCTCGGGAAACGACGGTTCTTTCGTTGATGTTGGTTTTGATCTCATCCAGGCTGTCCACCCAGTCGCCGGCGTAATAGTCGGCGAGCGAGCACTCCACCGGGGTGTGATCGACGTTCATCACGGGGACCTTGCCATGGCGGGCCTTGGTGCTTGCCGTGCCCTTGCCGACCTTCTGGAAGGTGGTCGAGGAGCCGACGATGTTGTCCTTGCTTCTCACCGTGTTGCGAAGCTTGGAGCCCATCTGCTGGTATTGCAGATGCACGTCCGCCTGGAAGTGCTTGATGAACGACTGGTCGATGTCTGTCGACATGTGCCAATCTCCTTTGCGTGTTGAAAAGCGTTGAGACGCTGTTGGATTGCGCGTTCGACGGTTATGGCCCTGGGCGCAATTGCACCAGGTCGCCGGCGGTTGGCGCCGGTTGAACCGGGCCGCTTCCGGGCCCAAAAGGCGAGATGCCTTGCGGGTTGATCCGAGCGGTTATCCGAAAAATCGATTAAGGGCGTACGCCCAATGAACAGTTGCACCAGACGGTGAAAACCCGTAACCACAGTCTGGGTTGACTGGGATCGTTTTGCGGCCAAACATGGGGGCGCGAGAAAAAATTGGGGCGCCCGAGGAAAAATACTCCATGAAGACCCACGTACTGTTTTCGAGGGGTGATCACCGTTGGTTGGTGCTTGGTCGTGATCCCGAACGGCCGGCCAACGTTGCCGATACCAACCAAGTCGTGATCGTTTTGGGCGATTCGGCGGCCCTCGTGGACCCCGGCGGCATCGAGGTTTTCCCTTCTTTCCTCGCCGCATTGACCGAGTCGGTGTCTGTCGAGAAAGTCGACAACATTCTCGTCACCAGCCCTGATCCGGATGCCGTATCGTCGCTGCCCTTGTGGCGGCAGGTCTGCAAGTCGGCGGTCAAGGTGCAGGCGCCGGCGCTTTGGTCGGATCTCGTCGCCCATCTCGATGCGGATTGCGAGATTTCAACGATCGGTGACGACGGCAACTTCGTTGAATTGGCGTCGGGACTCAGGCTCGATGTCGTACCGTCGCCCTACCTGCACGCACCCGGCGCATTTGGGGTGTATGATCCTGAGGCCAAGGTGTTGTATTCGGGCAGTATCGCGTCGGCACCGAACACGGCTAACGCCACCGGGGAGTTCGTTGTCAACGACTTCGACTCTCATGTCGCCTTTCTAGAGACATATCACGCGCGCTGGTTCGCTTCCGAGCGGGCGCGGGACGCCTGGATCGATAAGGTCTCGGGCATGGATATCGATATTTTGGTCCCGCATCGTGGGCCGGCGATGCAAGGCGATGATGTCGAGAGATTCATCGACTGGTTCTCTTCATTGCCGATCGGCGATGTGCTGCCGGCCGCCTCGGTGGTTCAACCCAGCGCGCCGCCGCAGCCGGAGCCGGATCGCGTATCGGAACCCGCACCTTCAGACGACGGGTTGCTCTCGGAATCGGCGGAAGACGCCTTGGCGGAACTGATGGGGATCGACACGTCGGTGGCGCCGACGGGAAAACCGGAGCCCGGCGGTGAGTTCCGCTTGGTGACCCGTAGCGATTTCGATGGCCTCGTCTGCGCAGTTCTCTTCGAGGAACTGGAAATGATCGACGATATCCTGTTCGTCCACCCCAACGACATGCAGGAAGGTCGCGTTCCCATAACGGACCAGGACATTACGACGAACTTGCCTTACGTGCCGGGATGTCACTTGGCCTTCGATCACCATCTCAGCGAGGTGGCGCGGGTCGGTAAGAAACACGACAACCACATCATCAATCCGGATGCGCCCTCAGCGGCCCGTGTGGTCTATGAGTACTACGGCGCCCGTGTCGGTTTCCCCGATATCTCCGAGGAGATGATGGCGGCCGTCGACCAAGGCGACTCCGCCCAGTATACGATGGATGACGTCCTCGAACCGAAACGCTGGGCGCTTCTCAACTTCATTATGGATTCGCGAACCGGGCTCGGCCGGTTCCGTGGTTTTAGGATCCCGAACTACGAACTGATGATGTCGTTGATCGAGTATTGCCGTGAGTACACGATCGACGAGATTTTGGAACTGCCGGACGTCAAGGAGCGCGTCGATCTCTATCTAGAACAACAGTCGCTGTTCAAGGACCAGATCGAGCGGTGCACGTCCGTTCACGACAACCTCGTCGTTCTCAACCTTCTCGAAGAGGAAACGGTGTACGTCGGTAACCGGTTCATGATTTACGCGCTGTTTCCTCAATGCAATATTTCCATGCATGTCATGTGGGGCCGCGACAAGCAGAACGTCGTCTTTGCCGTTGGGAAATCGATCTTCGATCGCGGTTCCAATACGAAAGTCGGCGACCTTATGCTTCAGTACGGCGGCGGCGGCCATAACGCCGCGGGCACCTGCCAATCCGATCCACTGCTCGCCGACACCGTCAAACAGGCGTTGATCCAGAAAATCGTCGAAGATGGATAACGTCACCCGGGAAACAACGCCTCGTAACCGCGCTGAACTTTTCTGACGATAGACGGGTCCTGGTCCCGCCAATACCGCGGATCGCGCATAAGCTCTTTTAGCGTTTCTTCGGTAACGCCGGGGGTTCCGGGAGCGTTTCCTATGAGGTCGGGCTCCTCTTTCTCCATCAACCGATGCATGGCGACAACGCCGTCATAGGTCGACGCCAGCGCTTCGAACACTTCGGATGGGAAATTCGAACGGCCCCATTCGGACAGTTGCGCCGCGATCTCCTGCCATTGATCATTGCCACCGAATGTCTGCGCGAGCCTGTCGACCTGGTTTTGCGCATCGAGTTCGGATGCCAATTCACCGGCCAGCGGAAACAGATACTCGCCGGCGAGGTCATAGACCATCTGCGCCTGGGTCTGTGTGAAACCGGCGTCGTGTAGTTTTTCGTTCAATCCTGGATCGACAGATACGTAAGATCCCTCCGTTGAGATCTCATATTCCTCCGCTGAAGCGGGTGCCCTTTCGACGTCCGGTTCACCGAACCGCTTTTCCAACTGCAGGTAAGACTTTAACAGCGAGTCCGTACGGACCGAACCGGTGCTGACATCCCAGAATTTCTCGGGCAGCCCATCGGGTCGGTTGGCGTCGCGTTCTTCCAACGCCATTTCGGAACGAACGTAGTCGGCCGAAGTTGACTCCATCAATTCACTTTCCTGGTCGAATTCTTCCGTCATTGCTGTGCTCCTGATCGGTATGCTGACGAGGCCATTTGTCTAATTCGGGCGCAACCCACGCTGGACCAGCGTTTCCAGGTAGGTGACAAGAAAGCGCTGGCCTTCAAGGTGGCGGAGAACACGGTTCGAACAGTCAGCAGAGAGGTGTCTTTCGCGAGTCATCTGCTTGAGATGGGTCATCACGCGCGTGCCCTCGGGTCCGGATAAACAGCGCGCCGCGGCAACCGCCAACTCTCTTTGCTCCGTGATATTCGCGTCGCCTTTCGGTGCGGCTCCCGCGACGTCATCGAACCAATGCCAACCAGCCGGTTTATCCCGCATTTTCCCAAACTCCCGGCACCACGCCCGCCAGCCGATCGCCGGCCGGTTGATCGGTGGACAGTTGGTCCATCCTTGAAGACCGCATCAAGTCGGTCGGCACGCCAAAGGCGCGGCCCAGATGGTGCGCGACGGCCCTCGGGTCGATGGTGCCGAGTGCGTCGCCGCCCAAGGCCTTGATGCTATCGAGCCAGCGGACGATGTTCTGCGCCTCATCGTGAGATTGATTGCGGGCGAGCGGTGATCGGTATTCGAGATCGATGACGCGTCCTTCCGCTTGAAGGTCGGGTATTTCGCCGCGCCGTGTGAGGATCGACAAGCCGCGCCTGACCAGGGGCGTTAACAGCTCCGATTGTAGCCTGCCGTAGGTGGCGCCCAACAGACGTGCCATCTCGGCGGCCCGCTCCAAAACTTCCGTCGCCGTCATCGCCGGCGTGTCCGGCTGCCCCAGGCGGTCCGCCAGGAGGGCCCGGCGGATCCCCCGCCTAAGGTCCTCCAGGATCAGTTGAGACAAATCGAACCGCCTAGGGGCGTCGAGAGGTGTCAATCCTGCCGACCCGACGGCTTTCGGGATAATGGTGCCGGGGCGAAGCGATATGTTCGCCGGGTTTAAAACGCCGTCGTCATCCGCCTGCCAAATGCCGGTGACGGCGATGGAGGCGTTTTTAAGGACAAGTTCAACGACCTTGTTGGCCGTCTTTATGTCTGGTAACGCTTTCATGACAGGGGAACGCCCGTAGACTTCGCCCGGCGCTTTAAGCCAGCGGAAATTGATGAACGGCGAGTGGCGGAACCTCCCTCTGGCAAGAAACGTCGGTTCCAGAGCGCCAATCCCGTGGCGTTCGAGGAGTGCGATATATTCGAACTTTCCGGAAGACGGGTAGACCGCTTCAATAACGGAGTACGTTTTTTCGGTGTGGTTGACGTCCGTATCGACTCGGAGAAGGTCCTTTGAGGCTTTGGGGAATCGATGCCGGAGATGTACCGCGGTCAATTCCGACCGACGGAATGTCGTGTCCAGGTCACCGTTGGCGCTTTCCTCGAAGGCCAATTGAAACAACGGAACGGCCGTGAACCGAAACGCCGATCTCGACCCGGCAGCGGCCTCTTCGAAGAGAAGCGTCGCTGTACCGGCAGTGATGAGGTCCAGGTAGCATTGGTGCATTTCGACCGCGAAGTTCGACCGGTCGAAGTTGGATTGAAGAGTGCGCGAGGATCGCTCCAGACTGTCACCGAGTATCGACCTTTCGCCGTCTGAAATGTCCGGACCTTCGGCGATCCCGAACCACCGCGCCCAGGGTGGTGTCAACTGCGACAGCAGGCTCGCGGCCAGTTGTTCGACGGCATCCGGCGCCGTTCCATCGAACAGGCTGTTAACCTTTCCGGATCCGTGGTTCGGTCCGGACACGACAGCTTCTCTTTGCGGAAAGGCAAACTCGTAGCACTCTCGCCAGTGAGATTCCCAGCATTGACGCTTGTCCATGGCGCGCCTGTATCGCGCAACAATCTCGTTTGGCGTCGGTCCCGACATTGTCACTCTCCGAGCAAGGATTTACGTGTCACGAGAAACGGGTTCTCCTGCAAGAGACCGCGTGGCGACGTGGCGATTAGGCCGAGGCGGCCGCGTCGTTTCCGGGCGATCGATTCGAGGCGGCGTTTGCGCTCATCGTCTTCGGCCGTTGTCTCCGGCGCCGGCGGCGGCGGCGGAGGCGGCGGCGGTTTCGGTGCGGAAAAGATCCCACCCATATTTCCATTTCCTCATCCCAAAAAAATGCCACCCGCTGGGTGGCTGGATCCGGACGCACGTGTCCCTTTCGATGACTAAGATATAATCGAGATTGATACCAATGTCAAGACTATTTTTCTATTATCAGCAAAAAAACCTTTCATGCTCTTGGGTGTTTTGGCGCTCATGTTCGAGGAGGAGCTGGTAGAGTTGCCAGGGTGTCAACACCCAGGGCGCGCGTATCCCTACAATGCGTTTGACGGCTTCGACGCATGTGAAAACAGCAAACGGCTGTTTTCGGATTGGGCCTTTGGGTTTAAGCGTTCTCACGGTTTGACAGTTGCGGGAGCGGAACCAGCGTCCCAGGTCGACGGTCTCAAAGTCGCCCAGAACCTCGACGTTGATTCGGTGGGACAGGGGATCGTAGAGGACCCAATAGGGAGGATCCTCGATGATCGCAAAACAATGCCGGAATCCCGGTTTCAAAACCCGCAGCCAAGCGATGTCCGTTTCGCCGGAGAACACGACGAGGACCGCATTCTGACGGATGGCTTCGGTCGCCGACTGTCCATTCATTCGACGATTTCCTTCGCCTTCAAGATACTGGACAAGCGGTCAAGGGCCTCATCCCAAAGGGCAAATGGTTTTTCCTCCTCGCGGCATCGTGGGTCAGGGGCCCTCTCTTGGAATCCGAAGTGGCTCAGAACTTCGAGGTGTTCGCGCCCGATAATCCGCTTCAGGGCCAGTCTTTTGACGGCGCGATAAAGGTCGTCTGGTTCACAGGGGCGACAAAAGGCACCGGCACGGTTTTCAAAGCGCGCCCCGTCGCGGCGTGCTTTCTGGCAACGGACATACTAGAACCAGGCTTCTTCAGCCGTCGAAAAGGGCTTTGCCTTACGGGTATCCGTTAAACTCGGCGGGGAGCGTCTAGTTTTCATCAGCGGTTCTAACTCGAGTTGTTCATGTTTTGTTCAGTATATCGTCGGAAAAATATCCTTTGTCAATGCTAATTAATGTGTTATCTTCCTAATTATCGTAACAAATTTAAGGTTGGCCATAGACCGATGTTGAAACATGCGGATGTTTGGAGGGCGGTTGACCGCCTTGCTCAGGAATATGGGTTGTCGGCTTCCGGCTTGGCACGACGGGCCGGTCTCGATCCGACGACGTTCAACAAAAGCAAACGCACGACGCGGGAGGGCAAGTTGCGATGGCCGAGTACGGAAAGCGTCTCCAAGATCCTCGCGGCAACCGATGCAAGCATCAACGAGTTCGTTTCCTACATGGGTGAGATCGGAGGCGCCGGCGTCTATCGCAATATTCCCTTGATCGGGTTCGCTCAGGCCGGTTCCAGCGGCTATTTCGATGACGCGGGATATCCCGCTGGCGGTGGCTGGGATGAGATTCCATTCCCCGGATTCGCCGATCCGCACGCATACGCGCTCGAAATCTCGGGCGACAGCATGGTTCCGGTATTTCGTGACGGAGACACGATCATCGTTTCTCCGGAGGCCAATATCCGCCGCGGCGACCGGGTCGTGGTCAAAACCCGCGACGGGGAAGTTCTGGTCAAAATCCTCCAGCGCCAATCGGCAAGGAAACTGGACCTGCAGTCCGTCAATTCCCAACACGACGATCGCAGCTTGGCCGTTGACGATATCGAATGGATGGCCCGGGTCATCTGGGCGAGCCAGTAACCGGTCGTAACCAGGGCCCGTAAATCACTTTCTCCTATTGACGCGAACTGGGTTCTGATGGACCTTGCCCGTAACCACGGGAGGACGGTTCATGGGCAAAGGATACGCACACAAACAGGGACGTACGGTCACGTTTGCCGATGGCGAATGGACTGAAGGAGACCCCCGTCTGGTCCGCACCAGGGAACATGGCTTTTGGCTGTCATCGACCGTGTTCGATGGCGCCCGTGCCCTTGCTGGCAGGACGCCGGACCTTGATCTGCATTGCGCCCGTGTCATCGACTCGGCCAGGATCATGGGGCTTGATCCCAAGATCACCACGGACGAGATCGTCGCCTTATCGCGAGAGGCCGTCGCCAAGTTCGATGACGATGCCGAGTTATACATCAGCCCCATGTTCTTCGCTGAGGAGGGATTCATCATTCCCGACCCGGCAAGCACGCGGTTCGTCCTCAGCGTATTCGAAGCGCCGTTACCGGAGCCGAAAGGTTTTTCCGCCTGCTTAACCCGATACCGGCGCCCGGCCCGCGACATGGCGCCAACCCAAGCCAAGGCGTCGTGCCTTTATCCCAACGTGGCCCGCGGTGTGCGCGAGGTCAACGCCAAGGGGTTCGACACCGGTGTCGTATTGGACCCCAACGGCAACGTCGCCGAGTTCTGCTACACGAACCTGTTTTTGGCCAAAGACGGTGTCGTCCATACACCGGCCATAAACGGGACGTTTCTCAACGGTATTACGCGCCAGCGCGTGATCCGTTTGTTGCGCGATTCCGGGGTCGAGGTCCACGAACGCGCCATCGATTTCGCGGAGGTCGTGGAAGCCGACGAGCTGTTCGGTACGGGTAATTATGCCAAGGTCGTTCCCTGCACGCGCCTCGAAGACCGTGCGTTACAGCCTGGGCCTCTCTACCGACAGGCCCGCGAGCTGTACTTCCAGTTTTCCGAAACGACGTAAGGTTCGGTCAGGCAGCCAGATTTTCACCGGCGATGGCTCGGCCGAGTAGGGCCTTCGATTCCTCCAGCCCATAGAGCGCGAAGAAGGAACCCATGCGCGGCCCTTGAGGCTGCCCGAGCAGGATCTCATAAAGTGCCTTGAACCAGGATTTCAGATCCTCGAAAGGGTGGCGTTTGCCGACCTCATAGACTTCCGTCTGGATGGCTTCCGCGTCGGCCCCACTGTCGAGCGAACTGAGCGTTTCGAGCAAATCTCGCAAGGCGGTCTTTTCCATTTCCGTCGCCGGGCGGTATTGCTTTGCCGGTTTGATGAAATCTCGATAGTAGGCGATGGCGTGTCCGACCAACTTGTCCAGGATCGGCGCCGAGTCCGGCGTCGCGTCGGGGCGGTAGCGGGAGATGAAGTGCCACAAGACGTCTTTCTCCTCCGTGTGACAGACGCTGGCCAAATTTAGAAGGAGGTTATAACTGACCGGTGTTTCCGCGGCAGGCGGATCACCGGCGTGGATATGCCAGACGGGATTGGCCACCTTCTTGTCGATTTCCTGGCCGCCGAAAGAGGAGAGGTGGCTCAAGTAGTCGTCGACGTTGCGCGGAATCACGTCGAAATAGAGGCGTTTTGCGGCTTTCGGTTTTTGATACATAAAGAGCGCCAGGCTCTCCGGCGTCGCGTAAGCCAGCCATTCTTCCACCGATAGGCCGTTGCCCTTGGATTTCGAGATCTTCTCACCGTTCTCGTCGAGGAGGAGTTCATAGGTGAAACCGGCTGGTGGCGTGCCCCCGATGATCCGGCAGATCTTTCCCGATTGTTTGACCGACTCGATCAGGTCCTTGCCGGACATCTCATAGTCGACCTGCAACGCCGTCCAGCGCATGGCCCAGTCCGGTTTCCATTGCAGTTTGCAGTGACCGCCGGTGACCGGTGTCTCGACCTTGCTGCCGTCCTCGTCTTCATAGACGATGGTTCCCGCATCAACATTGGTTTCGATAACGGGCACCAGGAGAACGCGTCCGGTTTTCGGGCAGACCGGCAGGAACGGGCTGTAGCTGACGCGGCGTTCCTCACCCAACGTCGGGATGATGACGTTTTTGACGGCTTCGTAGCGCTCGAGAACTTTCAACAAGGTGTCGTCGAACAATCCGCTCTTGTAGCACTCGGTCGCACTGCGGAACTCGTAGTCGAACCCGAAGGTGTCGAGAAACGTTTGTAGCCTGGCATTGTTGTGATGGCCGAAGCTCTCGTGCGTGCCGAACGGGTCGGGGATGGTCGTCAGCGGCTTGCCGAGGTGCTCCTCCATCATCTCGCGATTGGGGATGTTGTCGGGGACCTTGCGCAATCCGTCCATGTCGTCGGAAAAGGCGAACAGCTTGGTCGGAATTTCGGACAACAAAGAGAACGCGTGGCGCACCATGGAGGTCCGGGCCACTTCACCGAACGTTCCGATGTGCGGCAATCCGGAAGGGCCATAACCGGTTTCGAACAGGACGAAACCTTTTTCCGGCGTTTTCCCGCCCAGCCGTTTCATCAGGTCCCTAGCTTCGGCAAAGGGCCAAGCATTGCAGGTTCGGGCGATTTCACTGAGATCACTCATGGCAGGTTGTCACCGGTTGTGGATAGCGGCAGGAACCTAGAGTCCATGTCCGTCAACGTCAACTCCACCCTGCACTCACGCCCAAAGGCAGCGGCAGTTATATCGTCAATAGGCGTATTCCTGATAGATCGGATCGACCGATTGCTGCCAACGCCGGCTGTAGGCACACAACAGTTCGTCGGCTTGCGTAAACCCGGACTCGGCAATCTGAAACAGTGTCCTCAGATAGTGGGTTTCATCGAGCCCGACGGTGTCCAGTTTTCCTCGCCGTTTTAGCCCGCCGTGGGCGATTTCCAGGACTTCCAACGCCACCTCGCGCACCGTTTGACCGCGGAAGGGCGTGTTCAGGGCCTTGCGGGGAACCTCGTCTCTGAGGTAATCGCGCTCCACTTGAGTCCAGTCGGCAATCAAATCGCAGGCATGAGAGCGAGCTTCCTCGTCGTAGAGGAGGCCGACCCAGAACGCCGGAAGGGCGCAAAGACGGGCCCAGGAGCCACCGTCGGCACCCCGCATCTCCAGGTACTGTTTGAGGCGGACTTCCGGGAACGCTGTGGTCAGGTGATCGACCCAGTCGGAAAGGACCGGGTACTCGCCGGGCAATGCCGGGAGTTTGCCGTTTAGGAAGTCACGGAAGGATTGACCAGAAGCGTCAACATATTTCCCGTCGCGGTAGACGAAGTACATGGGCACGTCGAGGATATAATCAACATAACGCTCGAACCCGAAGCCGTCCTCAAATACGAAAGGCAGGTTGCCGCTACGATCCGGATCGGTGTCGGTCCAGATATGGCTGCGATACGAGAGATATCCCGTCGGCTTGCCTTCTTTGAAGGGGGAATTGGCCCATAACGCCGTTGCAATGGGCTGCAGCGCCAAACCAACACGGAACATTTCGACCATGACCTCTTCCGTCGAGAAATCGAGGTTGACTTGAACCGTGCAGGTCGACTTCATCATCTCCAGGCCGAGATTGCCTTTTTTCGGCATGTATTCGCGCATGATCTTGTAGCGGCCTTTCGGCATCCAGGGTGCATCATCGTTGGACCCGTTCGGACGGTAACCGAGGCCCAAGAACCCGATCTCCATCTCTCTTGCGATGGCCTTGACCTGCTGGAGATGAGCGGCGACCTCGTCACAGGTCTGATGAATGTTCTCCAGCGGTGCACCGGACAACTCCAATTGGCCGGCGGGTTCCAATGTTATGGCACAACCATCGTCCTTCTTGAGCGCGATGATATTGTTGTTCTCCATGATCGGAACCCACCCAAACCTTGTCATCCCGTCCAAGAGACGGCGAATCCCATTTTCCTCGTCGTAGGTCAAAGGTTTGAGGTTCGAGAGGTGATAAGGAAACTTCTCGTGTTCCGTACCGATCCGCCAGTCGGACTCGGGTGTGCATCCTGCTTGCAGGTATTCGATCAATGCCGTTTTGTCGGTTATCGGCTCGCCGGGCGGTGTCGGGCCATGTGCCATCTTGGGGTCCTTCCGTTTTTGGTGTCTCTCCCGAGACGCCGTACAAGTCTTGAATTAGTCAGTTTGACGCATCCGTCAACGCCCGGGCGCAGGAAAGGGCGGCGACCGCAGCTGTTTCGCTCCTCAGGATCATCGGGCCGAGGTCGATTGGGTGGCAGTTCGGGGCTTCAACAATAATCCGACGCTCAGAGTCATCGAACCCACCCTCCGGGCCTATTAGAAAACCACAACTGGTCGGCGGAATATCATTGGCAAAGGCAATGTCGCCCAGGACGTCCGCAATGGGCCGGCCGCCTCCGGTCTCGTCCGCAAAAAGCAACGGTCGTTCGTCGGGCCATCGCTCCATCAGTTCTCTAAGATCACAAGGAGGCGATATTCCAGGAACGGTCAGACGCCCACATTGCTCGGCAGCTTCCCGAGCATTGGCGGCCAACCGCTCCGTATTGATCCGGCGACTGACTGTCAACGACGTGATAACGGGCAGAAGGTGTTCGGTGCCCAATTCGGTCGCCTTTTCGACGATAAAATCCGTTCGCGCCTTCTTTACAGGCGCGAATGCCAGCCACGGACCGGGCTCGGGCATTTGCTCCCTTATTCTCTCGTCAGGGTGAACCGTGGCGGATTTTCTGCCCAGTACTTCGATTCGGCACGACCATTCGCCGTCGCGGCCGTTGAAGAGCGATACCCGATCGCTCTTGCCGAGGCGGAGGACGGTGGCCAGGAAATGGGCATGGGCCGGTGACAAGGAAACGGGGTTGTCCCTTTCGAGATCACTTTCAACATGGAGACGCGTTTTCGGTGAGGTCATTGCCGCCCAGGGTCCTTTCGGGTTCATCATAAGTGAGGGCGTCCGTTCGGCAAGCGTTGGCAGGTCCAGACCGAACCTCTTATAGTGCGCTCATGAGCGAAATCACCCAAACGGATGCGGCCACAGATATTCCGGACCGGAGTTGGATCGATCGGTTTACACCGATGGGATCCAGGCCTTACCTGCGGCTGGCGCGCCTCGACCGGCCGATCGGCACCTGGTTGTTGCTGCTTCCCTGCTGGTGGAGTGTCAGCCTGGCGGTGCCGGATTGGCCCGACCCGTGGCTGTTTCTGCTGTTCGGCGTCGGCGCGATTGTCATGCGCGGCGCCGGCTGCACCCTGAACGACATCGCGGACCGGGATTTCGACCGCAAGGTGGCGCGAACGGCCACCCGTCCGATCGCCAGCGGCACAGTGAAGGTCCAACAGGGATGGCTGTTCCTCGGGTTCCAACTGTTGCTGGGCCTGATGGTGCTCATTCAGTTGAACACGCCGACGATCTACCTCGGCTTTGCCTCGCTGGTCCTTGTCGCGACCTATCCCTTCATGAAGCGCATCACCTACTGGCCGCAGGCCGTACTCGGGCTCGCCTTCAATTGGGGTGCGCTGATGGGGTGGTCGGCCGTCCACGGAGAGCTGACTTGGCCAGCGTTCGTCCTATACGCGGGCGGTATCTTCTGGACGCTGGGATACGACACCATTTACGCCCATCAGGATAAAGAAGACGACGTCATCGTCGGCGTCAAATCGACGGCCTTGAAGTTCGGAGAAAAATCGAAGATCTGGTTGTCGGGCTTTTACACGGTGACCGTGGTCCTGATCGCGGTTGCCGGTTATCTCGCGAGCCTGGCCTGGCCCTTCTATCTGGTCCTGGCGATAGGCGCCCTGCATCTTATTTGGCAAGTCCGCACGCTCGATATCGACGACCCAAAAAACTGCCTCCGACGTTTTAAGTCGAATCGGGATTTCGGCTTCGTCATCCTTCTGGCGATCGTCGTCGGTAATCTTTTCGGATAAGACCGTTTTATTCCACCGAGCGGCTGGCGTTCAGGTGATCTTTTGGCGCACTGTCGCCGATACCCATTCGCTGAAGACGACGACCCCGAAAATGGCGACCAGCATAACGGCGATTTCATCCCAATTGAACAGGTTGATCGACGAATAGAGTTCGATGCCGATGCCGCCGGCGCCAACGAACCCGAGAACCGTCGATTCGCGGATGTTGATGTCCCAACGGTAGACGGTAGTGCCGTAGATTACTGGCAACACCTGCGGAAGCACCCCGATCAAGAGAACCTGCAGGCGCGAAGCGCCTGTTGCCTCGATCGCCTCGACGGCGCCCGAGTCGATCTCCTCGATCGCCTCGGCGATCAGCTTGCCCATGAAACCGATGGAGCGGAAGGTAATCGCCCAGATGCCGGCAACCGGCCCCGGACCGAATATGGCGACGAAAATCAAGGCCCAGACCACCGTATTGATGGATCGTGAGGCGACCAAGATAAAACGGCCGATGAACCAGGTGAAGGAGTTGAGGGTCGTATTGCGGGCCGCCAGAAACGCCGTAGGCAGGGCGATGCCGAAGGTGACGATGGTGCCCAATGTTGCGATATGGATCGTTTCGATAAGCGGAGTCCAAACCGCTTGCAACGTTTCCCAATAGTACTCGGTGAAAACAATGACTAGCACCTCGAAGGGAGATCCGACGAATTCCTCCCAGGTGGCTGGAAACATGCGAGATAAAAGGTCACCGGCCTGCTCGTGGGCATCGAGGAAATAGAACCATGGGATGTCGAGGTTACGAAGCGACCAAACGGCGACGAACACGATGCCGAGCATCCAGGCGTAGCGGATAACCGATTGCCTAGGTGTAAACTTGCGCCAGATATCCGGGTGTCGCCCGTCAGCAGCTGCGGTCGTCATCGCAGTTTTCCCCGGACCCAATTGGAGAAAATCTCGCCGAGGAATACGAGAGCCATGATGGTCATCAGGATGGCCATGGAAAAATCGTAGTCATAACGCTTAAAGGTAGCGGTCAGCACCATACCGATGCCGCCGGCGCCGACGATGCCGACGACCGTCGAATGGCGAATGTTGGCATCAAGCCGGTAGATACAAACGCCGAGATAACGCGGCAGGATTTGTGGCTGCACCGCGTAAATCAGCATTTTCGGAAAGCTGGCGCCGGTGGCTCGAACAGCCTCCACCTGGCCCATATTCATGTTCTCGATGTCTTCGGCGATCATCTTCGAGATGAAGCTGACCGAGGCGACGATCAGGGTCAGCAAACCCGCGAGCGGGCCGAAACCAACGATCTTGACAAAGAAAATGGCGACAATGACCTCATGGAAGGTGCGGGACAGAACGATAATACCGCGCGCCACGAAATAGACCGGACGCGGCGCCAGGTTTGATGCGGCGCAGAGCCCAAGCGGCACCGCCAGGATCATTCCGATCAAACTGGCGGCGAAAGCCATTTGCAGACTTTCAACGACGCCGTCGACAAGAAGCTGCCAGCGTTCGAAACTCGGCGGGAACATTCGAGCGATCATGTCGCCCGCCCGCGGGAATCCTTTTGCCGTCCGGACCCAGTCAATCTCAAGCGTGCTCAACGACCAGACGACGTAAATGCCGGCGATCGCCCAGAGACCATATCGGACCGCCGGGTTCTCGATCATGCTCGGCGGGCGCCATTTGTCTGGGGCCGTCGTCATCCCGAGAGGGCCTCCCGCTCGGCGCCGTGTCGCTGATCCTTATCCGTATCGTCGGGCGCTTCGTCGTCGTCATCATCCTTTCGGATCGTCGCCGACCAGTCTTCCTCGCCGTAAATCGCCGTCAACGCATCGGCGTTCAAATCGTCGGTGGTGCCGTCGAAAACCATCAAGCCGTCACTCATTCCGACGACACGGTCAGCTGTGGCTTGGGCCAGTCCCACATCGTGGATGTTGACCAGCGCCGGCGTGCCCAGTTCATGGGCCAGCTCGCAGATCAGGCGCATGATTTGGCGTGACGTTTTCGGGTCGAGAGACGCCGTCGGTTCGTCGACGAGCAATAGATCCGGTTTCTGCATCAAGGCGCGCGCGATACCGACCCGCTGGCGCTGCCCGCCCGAAAGGGCATCGGCGCGGGCGTCGTGCCTTCCTTCAAGCCCGACCCGCGCAATCAGTTCGAATGCGGCGCGCACGTCCTCAGGGGGATAGTTGCGGCGAAAAGCCTGTCAGAAATTGACGTATCCCAGGCGGCCGGAAAGCACGTTTTCCATCACCGTCAGGCGTTCCACCAGGTTATATTCCTGAAAGATCATGCCCATGCGTCGGCGCGCATGACGCAGTTCCCTGCGGCCGAGCGTCGTCAATTCGTCGCCTTTGAGCTTGATCGATCCCGCCGTCGGTTCGATTAGGCGGTTGATGCAGCGGATTAAGGTCGACTTGCCGGCCCCCGACGAGCCGATCACGGCCACCACCTGCGGTTCGGTTACGCTCAGGCTGACGCCATGAAGCGCCTTGAAGCCGTTGGGGTATTGTTTGACGAGATCGGTGATTTCGAGCATGGCGGAAATCCGGCCCGGATTGGAGGTGGGAGAAGGATCATATGCGAACCGCCGCCGCTCCGTCGAGAGCGGCGGCGGACTTCGCTATACGAGGTCGATCAGCCTTTCTTTTTCTTCTTTTTCTTTTTGACTTTGAGTCCTTTCAGGGCCTCGTCCGTGTAGGTCGTGCCATTGGTTTTTTGGATCGTGCGGATATCGGACCAATGGTTTTGGAAGGTGATCGGGATGAAGCGATCGGCCTGCTTGCCGAATTCCTTGTGCAGTGCCGTCCCGGCCCAGTCGAAGGTCAGGAATGCATGCGCCACTTGGACCTGAAGGGCCGGATGCAGGTTGTGAGCGTAGCCGTAGGATGTGGTCGGGAACAGTTTCGACTGCCAGATGATGCGCAGATCATCACGGTTAACGACACCCTTGTCGTGCATGCGATCGAGCACGCTAGAAGCGACCGGGGCGGCGTCATAGTCCTTGTTGGCGACACCCATGATCGAGTTGTCGTGTTTGCCCGAATAGTTGACCTTGTAGTCGACGTCCGGCTTCACACCCATTGCCGTGAATAGCGCGCGCGGTGCCTGGTTGCAGAGTTAGAGGACGGCGTCACGTGTGCGGTCTTTCGGCCCTTCATGTCGGTGACCTTCTGGATGTCCGTCGATTTGTGGGTGATCAACTGCAGTCGGTAACCGAAGGTACCGTCGGCCTTGCCCATGATTGCAACCGGAACGTATCCAGCCAGGTTAACGCCGAACACGGTCGGGCCCGTCGAAATACCGGCCACGTGTAGGCGGCCGGACCGCATGGCCTCGACCTGGGCGGCATAAGAATCGGCACCGTACCATTTCACCTTCTTGCCGGTGATCTTAGCCATATAGTCCATGAACTCGGTAAAGACATTCTCATAGACCGATGGGTCTTCGACCGGGGTGTAAGAGAACACCAGAGTGTCCGGATCAATCCATTGGCTGCCGTCGGCAGGCGTGTCCGCGACCAAATCGTTGTTCCAATCGCAGAACCGTTTGTCGAGATCACCGCGCGGGCAATCGGCGGCACCGGCGGTGGTTGATTGTAGAGCCCAGGCCATGCCGAAGGCGGCCAGGGCCGAAACGAGGCTTCTGGTTTTGATCATTAATCCCTCCCGTGATGCGGACGCACTCACCCTCCGAGGCATCAGCCGATGTCTCGAAATGCGTCAATGTGACTGCTTAATGTAACAAAATATTATACCCAGGCACGGTAGGGGTAAATGGATTTTCCAAAACGCTTTCGTCAGAATCCACTTGGGACGTAACCGCTATACGAGAACCGCAAGGCACCGCCAGCCAGCTTTTTGGACCGTTGCTGACGCATCTTTCCGTCGGTCACGGACTCGCCGATAAAGTCCTCGATCGGTTTGCCCGGCGCAATGTGATCGCGCACCAGGGTCTGGTTTTCCGGTTGGGTTCTTGATGGCCAGTATCGGTTGCGGGCCGGCACTTCTTCGAGTGCGATCGGCTCTCCGCCCGGCGCGAAGACGCCTCGTCGGCTGTTATAAACGTAAAGATCGTCGACGGCCGGACCGGCCTCCGGCAGCGGTTCGATACCCGTCAAACGACCATACTCGTAGTTTTCGTTCGGCAGTTCCGTTTCATGCATGCGGTCGAGCTGGCGGTCGTCGAGCCAGTTGACGAAAAGACTGACGGTAACACCGGGGGCTTGGTGGAGCGTGGCGGCGACTGACCCATAGGCGGTAATGTGCGCGGAATAGACGACATCGAAGTCCTTCAGGTCTGTGCGGACAACCGGGATCATCCCCCAGTCGGCGCCGACAAACTTTCGCGACAATTGCTCCGGGGACTGGTTGGAACCGACCGCCAGGACGGGCGTGCGGTCCTCGAAGTCGAGGCGCTCGACCTCGGTTGTCAACGGCTCGATGCCGCCGTCCTGATAGACGTAGGAATGGTCGGGGATTCGATAGGGGTAAGACGTGGCCCGTGCGAGGTCGACCTCGATCTTGCCCATGACAGGATCCGTCAGTCTCCCTCGCCGGGAAGGTATTGGGATATGTCGACCTCATCGATCTGCGACGAATCGAGGAAGCGGTCCGCGTATTCTTGATAGATACCGGACTTCAAGAACAGCTCGAACAGATCGCCATCGATGTGAGCGTCCTTTTTCATAAATGACATGATCTTCACACAGGCGCTCAAGGGCTTTGCCGGTTTATAGGGACGATCGGCTGCGGTCAGGGCTTCGAAGATGTCGGCGATGGCCATGATCTTGGCCGGGATCGACATGTCTTCGTTCGTCAATTTGCGGGGGTATCCGGTTCCGTCCATCTTCTCATGATGACCGCCGGCGTATTCGGGGACCTTCTTCAGGTGTTTCGGGAACGGCAACTGCTCGAGCATGATGATCGTTTGCACGATGTGGTCGTTGATCTTGAACCGTTCCTCGTCGGTCAGGGTCCCCCGCCCGATCGCCAGGTTGCGGACTTCGCCCAAGTTGAACTTGTGCTCCGGAACATCGAGTTTGAACCCGAACGCATTATCTTCCTCGGCGGCGGGCTCCGGCGTCTCGCGGTAAACGATATGGTCCTCGCGGTCGGCGAGGAGGTTCTCAACCACGGGCAACTCGGGTTTGGGCGTTCTCTCTTTGCGCTTCGCCTCCTCATGCGAGATGCCGATGCGGTCGTCCAAAGTGCGGGTCCACTGGATGGCGGCAATTTCGTTGAGACGTTCGACACGTTCCGGCGCCATGAACTCGCCGCCCAGGTTGCACTCGGCAATGAACGCGAAGTCATCGTCCAGTTTCGAGAGCCGCTCCTCGAGTTCGCCCCGCAGCGTTTCCGGTTCACCCTTGTTGTCGATCACCGCCTTCAAGTAATCGATGACGGCGTCGCGTTTGACGACTTCGAACCGCGTACGGACTTCGTGGACCCGATCGTAAATGGTCTCCAGCTTGGTCGCCTTGTCGACCACGTATTCCGGCGTTGTCACCTTTCCGCAATCGTGCAACCAGGCCCCGATGTGCAGTTCGTACATCTCGTCTTCGCTAAGATCAAACCCGGCAAACGGCGGGTCTTCCGATTCGCACGCGGCCCGCGCCAGCATCTTGGTCAGTTCCGGCACGCGTTGGCAGTGACCACCCGTGTAAGGCGACTTGGCGTCAATGGCCGAGGCGATCAACTCGATGAAGGAATCGAGAAGCTTCTTCTGGCCTTCCAGAAGCTGCTGGTTGTCGAGGGCGACGGCCGCCTGCGAGGCAAGCGCTTCGATAAGAGGTTGGATTTCCGCCGAAAAGGGAATGACTTCTTGGGAATCCGGATCCTGCGCATTCAACAATTGCAGGACCCCGATCACCTCTTCCTGGCTATTTTTCAGGGGAACCGTCAGGAACGACTTCGAACGGTAGCCGGTCTGCTCATCGAATTTCTTCGTGCCCGAAAAGTCGAAATCATCGGCCTCGTAGGCGTCGGGGATATTGACCGATGCAGCGGTCAACGCGGCGGCGCTGGCCACCTGTTTCATATTCTTGTCGCCCGTTTCCGGATCGAACATGTTGACCGGCGGAAAAGAGATGTCCTTTCCGGTCGTTCCGCCCATGGCGATGTTGAGCGAGTCCGTGCGCATGATCTCGAACTTCAGGCGCGTCCCCTCCGGTGTCGGCTCGAACATTGCCGAACCGCTCATCGGATCGGTTTTGGTTTCACCGCGTATGTAGAGAGTCCCGCCATCCGCATTGGTCAGCGCCTTGGCTTCGAGGAGAATCATCTCCATCAGGCGGTTGATATTGCGTTCCGCCGAAAGAGCGATCCCGATCTCGATGAGACGTTCAAAACTGGTGGCGCCGTTCCCGTCAGCCATCACCCACC
>Ga0056135_10000093_pt1 | contig 30148 bp, 24 predicted proteins | sample WorMetG1aBELIZE1_FD_67481 | JGI IMG/M metagenome (GOLD analysis project Ga0056135, IMG submission 67481) | Marine gutless worms symbiont microbial communities from Max Planck institute for Marine Microbiology, Germany - Inanidrilus... ...
AACCATTGATGAACTGTGGAGCGCCATCGCCGAAGGGATCGAGAAAGTCACGCCCACCGAATGCGAGAACTTCTTCGCTGCCGCAGGATACGACCAGGATTAAATCGAATCCGCGCTAGGGAACATCTTCCGGCTGGTTCACACCATCAAGGGGACCTGCGGCTTCCTTGGATTGCCGCGTCTCGAGTCGGTGGCCCACTCCGGCGAGAACATTCTTGGAAAGTTCCGCGACGGTGTCCTTGAAGTGACCCCGGAAGCGGTGACGTTGATCCTCAAGTGCATCGATCGTATCCGTGACCTTCTGGCCGAGCTCGAAGATACGGGTGAAGAACCGGAAGGCGAGGACAGCGAACTGATCGCCGAACTGGATGCCATGGCCGAAGGAAAATCGGCACCCGCAGCAACTGCCGCACCGGCGCCAGCCGCTGCCGATGATGCGCCTTCCGCCAACGAATTCGGCGCCCCGGTCGCAGCCGAGCTTCTGGCCGAAGTGGAAGAGGCCCAAGCGCAAGGCGTTTCGGCCGCCTCTGATGAGCAAATGGCCGCTGAAATGGCGGCGGAGACTGCAGCCGAGGGCGGTGGCGGGACACCGGAGGGTGATGACGCACCATCAGCCAACGAGTTCGGGGCCCCCGTGGCTGCCGAGCTTCTGGCCGAAGTGGAAGAAGCACAGGCTCAAGGCGTTTCGGCGGCGACCGAGGCTCAGATGAATGCGGAGATGGCAGCGGAGCGTGTCACGGAAAGCCAGCCGCCAGCTGCGCCAGTGGACGAGGCTCCAGCGCAGGAAGCGAAGGTCCCGGCGGCGCCCAAGAAAAAAGCCGCCCCCGCCAAGACCGAAGAAAAAGGCACCAAGGAATCGGCGGTCGCAGCCTCGAGCATTCGCGTCAACGTAGACGTTCTCGAGGATTTGATGACACTGGTCAGTGAACTGGTTCTGACCCGCAACCAGCTTTTGCAGATGGTGCGGGGCCTGGACGACAGTGAGTTCACCGTACCCCTGCAACGCCTCAGCCATATTACTTCGGACCTGCAGGAAGGGGTCATGAAGACCCGCATGCAGCCGATCGGCAACGCCTGGGCGAAATTGCCCCGGATCGTTCGTGATCTCTCCGTTGAATCAGGCAAACAAATTGAATTGGTCATGCTCGGCGCAGAGACCGAATTAGATCGCCAGGTCCTCGAACTAATCAAGGACCCTTTGACCCATATGGTCCGGAACTCGGCCGATCACGGGCTCGAAATGCCGCCCGATCGTCTCGAGGCCGGGAAACCGGAAAAAGGTACGATTACCCTTAACGCTTTCCATGAAGGCGGCCATATCATCATCGAAATTTCTGATGACGGTAAGGGCCTGAACATGGATCGGATCCGGCAGAAGTGCCTGGACAACGGCTTGTTGTCGGATGCCGATATCGAATCACTGAGTGATCAGCAGATTCAGCAATATATATTCAACGCCGGGTTCTCGACGGCGGAAAAGGTAACCAGCGTATCGGGCCGTGGTGTCGGAATGGACGTGGTCCGTACGAACATCGAAAAGATTGGCGGTACCGTCGAGCTGAAATCGGTCGAGGGTAAGGGTACAACGTTCACCATTAAGATTCCTCTGACTCTCGCCATCGTTTCGGCGCTGATCGTGGAATGCTGTGGCGAACGCTTCGCCATCCCACAAATCAGTGTCCTCGAATTGGTCCGTGCTTCGACCCAATCCGACAACGCCATCGAGGTGATCAACGAATCCCCGGTCCTGCGGTTGCGTAACCGGTTGCTGCCGCTCGTGTCGCTGGAGAGTCTCCTTAAGCTCGATCGGGCCGCGGCCAATGAGATGGTCGATCTGTCGCTGTTGGCCGGGCCCGAGGACGCTGCAGCTGAAACGGGATCGGATGAGTTGGCCGGTGCGGATGGAGTGGCCGAATCAGGTTCCGACCCCTTGGACGGACTTTCCAGTGGCCTCGAAAACGACGAACTTTTCATCGTCGTGACGCAAGTCGGCGCCAACACATTCGGTATCATCGTCGACCGGGTATTCGACACCGAGGAAATCGTTGTCAAACCGGTTTCACCGATCTTGCGCGACATTTCGTTCTATTCCGGAAACACCATTCTTGGCGACGGAAGCGTTATCATGATCCTCGATCCCAACGGGATCGCAACGGCCGCCGGCCAGATGGATGCAACGGACGCGACCATGGAAAGGGACTCGGCAGCTTTGAGCACGACCGATGAGAAGACATCTCTGTTGGTATTCCGCGCTGGTGGCGACGAACTGAAGGCTGTGCCGTTGGCGCTCGTCGCCCGCCTGGAAGAGGTCGACATGGCGACCGCCGAAAGCTCACACGGTGCGGTCATGGTTCAATACCGCGGGCAGTTGATGCCCCTCATTCCGTTCGATTCCGGGCATCAGTTCAAGACCGAGGGTCGGCAGCCGATCCTCGTCTTTACCGATCAAGAACGTTCCATGGGGTTGGTGGTCGATGAAATCGTCGACATCGTCGAGGACCGCCTGAAGATCGAACTGGCAGCCGATGTAACGGGTATCATCGGCAGCGCCGTCGTTGATGGTCGCGCCACCGATATCATCGATGCCGGGTATTTCCTGACCCAGGCGTTCTCCGACTGGTTCGGGTCCTCGGAGATGATTACCTTCGATACGGCGGGTTCGCGAAATGCACTGTTGGTCGACGACAGTCCCTTTTTCCGCAATCTCCTATCGCCCCTGCTGTCTGTCGCCGGATGGCAGGTGACGACCGCAGAATCGGCGGACGAGGCGTTGCTGCTCCGTGACAGGGGCGGGCGCTTCGATGTGATTATCAGCGATATCGAAATGCCTGGCATGAACGGTTTCGAGTTTGCCAAAGCGGTCCGAGGCGATGCGCGGTGGAAAGATATCCCATTGGTCGCTCTCTCCGGCCATGCCTCTGAAGAGGACTTCGAGCGCGGACGAGAGGCCGGCTTCGATGACTACGTTGCCAAGTTCGACCGTGAAGCCCTGGTCGCAAGCCTGGCCCAGACGGTCTCCATGGCCACTCGCGAAGCAGACAAAGGCCCTGGGCAATAACGTCGGTCTTTCCGGCGCGAATGAAATCGCGGTCTAATTCGACACCGAGCCTGGCACGGGCCACGCCGCCATTGCGCGAACCGTTTAGCGGCTGCATAATCGCCTACACGTTCGTTGTGGTGTTCCCATCAATATGGCGAATACCAGGTAAGGCGAACACCTTGAAAAACGGGAAAGATCTCGATCTGCCATGAAATCGTGTTTGATTGTTGATGATTCGAAGGTCATCCGAATGGTGGCCCGGAAAATTCTCCAGGAACTCGGGTTCGAAACCGAGGAAGCTGCGGATGGTCAGGAAGCTCTCGATGCGTGCAAACGCAACCTGCCTAACGCCGTTCTGCTCGACTGGAATATGCCGGTGATGGACGGGTTGCAGTTTTTGAAAGAGTTGCGGGCCTTGCCGGGCGGTGATGCGCCGATCGTTGTATTCTGTACCACTGAAAACGACATCGAGCACATCCAACAAGCCATTGAGTCCGGGGCCAACGAGTACATTATGAAGCCGTTTGACAGCGAAATCATTCAGGCCAAATTTTCCCAGGTCGGTCTCCTCTAAGAATAGGAACTTTGATTGTTGTCCAATTTCAACACGGGCCTGCGGACAGGAGACGCATCGGGGGCGGGTGCAACCGTTCGAGTAATGTTGGTTGACGATTCCGCCGTCATCCGAGGTTTGACCAAGCGAATGATCGACACCGAACCCGACATGGAGGTTGTGGCTTCCGTGGGTAACGGCGAGCAGGCTGTCAAAAAACTTTCCCAAGAAGAAGTCGACGTGATCCTTCTCGATATTGAGATGCCGGTCATGGATGGCCTGACGGCCCTGCCAAAGCTCCTCGAAGTCGATCCCAAAGTTAAGATCGTGATGGCGTCGACACTGACTCTGGAGAACGCTGAAATCAGTATGCGTGCGCTTCGTCTGGGGGCGACAGATTACATCCCAAAACCCACCTCGACGGGGGCTATGGGAGGGGCCAGCGAATTCCAGCGTGAATTGGTGGAAAAGGTACGCGCCTTCGGTATGCCGCGTGCCAAAACGCGTCCCAGTGCCGTAAAACCGACCGCCAAGGCGCCGGCACCGGTGCCCGCCGCCACACCACCAAAAGATGTTTCGCTTCGAAAGCCCGGGTTTGTTGGCCGCCCGGACTTGATGGCGATCGGCAGTTCGACGGGCGGCCCGCAGGCCCTGATGGAAGTGTTGAAGGGCCTGAATGCTGGGGTGCAATGCCCGATTATCGTCACGCAACACATGCCGGCGACCTTTACGACCATATTAGCCCAACACCTGGGTAAGGCGTCCAACCGTCCTTGCGCCGAAGCCAAAGATGGCGACGTCCTGAAACCGGGCCATGTTTTTGTGGCCCCGGGCGACTATCATATGATCGTCGAAAGCCGCGGCGTGCAAAAGGTCCTTAGGCTCAATCAGGAACCGCCCGAGAATTTTTGCCGTCCTGCAGTTGATCCGATGTTGCGGAGCATCGCTGCCACCGTTGGCTCCCGCGTCCTTGTCGTTATCCTTACCGGAATGGGGGCGGATGGCGCCAAGGGAACGGAAGTGATCGTCAATGCGGGGGGCACCGTGATTGCCCAGGACGAAAAATCGAGCGTCGTCTGGGGAATGCCGGGCGCGGCGGCGGCGGCGGGGACGTGTAGCGCGATTTTGCCGCTTGGTGAAATGGCGGGTTACATCAATAACTTTGTGCTGAAGGGCGCGGCATGAAACCGGACGATTTCGAATTCGTGAGGCGCTTGTTGAAGGAACGGTCCGGTCTCGTCGTCGGCGAGGACAAGGCCTATTTGCTTGAAAGCCGATTGATGCCGGTGGCGCGGAAATTCGGTTTAAGTAATCTCGAGGAGCTCATCCAGAAAGTTCGCTCCGCACCGACCAATGAGATGCTTGTCGACGTGACGGAAGCGATGACGACGAATGAATCGTTCTTCTTCCGCGACACGAAACCGTTTGATCTGTTCAAAGAACATGTCCTGCCCCACCTGTTGGAAAGCCGGACCGCCAGAAAATCGTTTCGGATCTGGTGTGCTGCCGCGTCGAGCGGTCAAGAATCCTATTCTCTGGCCATCATTCTAAAAGAAGAGGGAGTGAAACTGGCCGGATGGCGGACCGAGCTGATCGGGACCGATATTTCCAATGAAATCCTGGCCCGGGCCAAGGAAGGACGCTACAGCCAGTTTGAGGTGCAACGGGGAATGCCCATCCAGTTGCTGGTCAAGTATTTCGAGAAAGACGGCGAGCATTGGCGTATCAAGGACGAAATCCGGAATATGGTACGCTACCAATTCTTCAACCTTCTCGACGACCCGAATTCACTTGGGAATTTCGATGTCGTGTTCTGCCGCAACGTCCTGATCTATTTCGACCAGCCGACGAAGAAGGCCGTTCTGGAACGGATCGCCGCCTTGATGCCGGATGACGGCTTGCTGTTCTTGGGGGGGCGGAAACGGTTTTGGGTATCACCGATAAATTCGAGCCGGTTCCCGGCCAGCGTGGTATCTACCGACTTTCGGGAAATTGACGAGCGCGAAGGTCTCTTCGCGGTAATTCACTTTAGGTAGGATTTATCGCTTCGGTATCGGACCGAGGCTCGCGTGTGCCTAAGCCGCTTCCTCGTCCGGATCACGCAGCACGTATCCACGACCCCACACGGTCTCGATGTAATTGTCGCCGCCGGTCGCGTTGGACAGTTTCTTGCGGAGTTTGCAGATGAACACGTCGATGATCTTCAGCTCCGGCTCGTCTATACCGCCATAAAGGTGATTGAGGAACATCTCCTTCGTCAAGGTTGTCCCTTTGCGGAGCGACAACAACTCCAGGATCCCATATTCCTTGCCAGTCAGATGGATGGATTGGCCGCCGACATCGACGGTTCGAGCATCCAGATTGACACTGAGCTTGCCGGTTTCAATGACCGATTGCGAGTGGCCTTGGGAACGCCGGACGATGGCTTGAATGCGGGCCAGAAGTTCGCTCTTGTCGAACGGTTTGGTCAGGTAGTCGTCGGCTCCCGTACCCAGACCTTTCACCTTATTTTCGGATTCTGTCAGACCGGAAAGAATGAGGACCGGTGTCTCGACACGGGAGTCGCGAAGCCGGCGAAGGACCTCCATTCCGTCGATATCCGGCAGCATCAAGTCCAGAACGATGATGTCGTAGTCGTATAATTTCCCGATTTCCAATCCGTCTTCGCCGAGGTCCGTTGCGTCGACGACCATACCAGCCGATTCGAGCATCATCTGAACGCTTTGCTGAGTGGTCGGATCGTCTTCTACCAGGAGCACCCGCATGGCCGTTCCCCGAATTCGTAACGAACGCGTTAACCATATTCCGCAGATTGATTTGGCGCAAGTTCTCAACTTTGCTGCCGTATGAACGGGTATTTTACCAATCCTTAAAGAGTCCCTTTCCATACTGGCATAGCCGGTTATCCTGAAAGGTACATGACGTGGTCATCAAGCTGGGACGTCCGCAGTGAGCGGTTTTGGCACTAACATTATAAATGAAATCAGTCACTTGCCCCCTTATCGGGTCTATGGACAGGTGATCAATATTGTCGGCCTGATGATCGAAGTGGGGGGTGTTAAGGGGAACTTGTCCATCGGTGATCACTGTATTATCTACGCCCGCAACGACCGTCGTGTCACCTGTGAGGTGATCGGATTCGCCGGCGGAAACGCATTGGTGATGCCGTTTAGCCCGTTGGATGGAATCGGCATGGGGTGCCGGGCCGAGGTCGGTGCCAGCCAGCCGGTGGTCTTTCCCACACCGTCATGGCTCGGGCGCATCATTAACGGCTTTGGTGAACCGATTGACGGGAAGGGGCCGTTGCCGATGGGCGATCACCCCTATCCGATCCGGAACAACCCACCGCCGTCCCATGAACGCAAACGCGTCGGCGGTAAACTCGACCTGGGTGTCCGCGCCCTGAACACGTTCACCACCTGCTGCAAAGGTCAGCGGATGGGTATTTTCGCCGGCTCTGGTATCGGTAAATCGACGCTTCTCTCGATGATGGCGCGACATACGGACGCCGAAGTCAGTGTTATCGGAATGATCGGAGAGCGGGGACGCGAAGCGCGCGAATTCATCGAGGACAGCCTTGGTCCAGAAGGTTTGGCCCGCAGTATCGTCGTCGTCGCGACCTCTGACGAATCCCCCTTGATACGGCGCCAAGCCGCCTATTTGACCATGGCCATTGCGGAGTACTTCCGCGACCAGCGCCGCGAGGTTCTGTGCCTGATGGACAGCATTACCCGGTTCGCCATGGCACAGCGGGAAATCGGGCTCTCTTCCGGCGAGCCACCGACTTCGAAAGGGTATACGCCCTCGGTGTTCGGGGAATTGCCTCGGCTTCTCGAACGTGCCGGCCCGGGCAAGGAGGGCCAGGGCGCGATCACGGGCCTATTCACCGTGCTTGTCGAGGGAGACGACCACAACGAACCGGTGTCCGATGCCGTTCGCGACATCCTCGACGGACATATCGTTCTCGATCGGGCGATCGCTGAACGGGGGCGTTATCCGGCCATCAATGTCCTTCGCAGCATTTCGAGAACAATGCCGGCCTGCAATACGACCGAGGAGAATGCCGCCGTCAATCGCGCCCGCCAATTGATGGCCACCTATGACGACATGGCCGAGCTCATTCGTCTTGGCGCCTACCGGCACGGCAGCGATCCTTCCGTCGACGAAGCCATCCGCTACCATCAGGGACTGGAGGATTTCCTGACCCAGGAAGTGGACGATCCAACGGACCTGGAAGGGTGTTACCAGCGGATCGGTAGTGTCCTCGGAATAGACACGGGCCACGGGCCGTCGCCTCAAGAGGCGCAGGCCGCGGCAGCGCAATAGGCGGGTGGTGGAACGGGTGTAAACCATGGTGAAAAGCATGAAGACGTTGATTCGTTTAAACGAATGGAACGTCGATCAACACCGTAGAGTCCTGGCTGAGTTTTTGGGTCAACTGTCCGAACTCGAAGGCACGCTTGAGGCGCTTGAGGAAGAAGTCCTCAGGGAGCAAAGCAAGGCGGCGGCCATGCCGGAAGAAGGCGGGTTCCTTTATGGGAATTATGCGCAGGGCGTGATCATCCGCCGCGAGGAATTGACGAAGCGAATCATCGAGATGGAGGAAAAAGTAGCGGCGGCCCGTGAGGTGTTAAATGAGGCCTACCGCGAACTTAAGAAGTTTGAAGTTGTCGAGGAAAACCGGATTCGCCGCGAACGCGAGGAGGAGGAGCGGACGGAACAGGCATTGCTCGACGAAATGGGCCTGCAGACTTATTCGCGGCGTATGGCGCAGAATTCAAACCGGCGGAAGACGGTCTAACAAAGCATCATTGGACCAATTCGGCTGGCGATCTTCCATCGTTATCCCCTGACGGCCGACCCGTTCAAGGGACGGCAGTTCCATTTTCACAGTGACCTGCAGCCACCGGGCGACGAGTTCGTTTCTCAAATCGCTGAGCAGTGTAACGGCAACTTCCTCAACGGTTTCCCACTGAGAGTCTTCCAATGCGGACAAATAGTCCTCGACGGTTTCCGGCTTCAAGATCAGGCGATCCGGGACGTAGCGCAGGATGACGGAAGCGCGGGTGCCGTCTTCGTCGAACCCGAAAGCACCTTCGACTCCCGTGACATAATCAATTGAACCGTCTGGGTTTGGTGCCGTGTCCAGCAACGCCCTTCTTTGCTGCCGTTCCATTTTAAGGTCCCTAAACGAGAAGACCGATGTCGCCGTCGGCGTCCACCGCTGGAATCAGCTCGACGAAATTCGGCGGGGCCGCTTGAAACGTGACACCTCCTTCCGTGCCCGTCCACTCGCCGGTTTGCGAGAAAATCTCACGGATGCCGTTCTGAACATCCGCCGGCAGCCGATGGTCCGTCCGGACAATAAGGTCGAAACGTTTATGTTTGTCGTGTATCAGGCCATCCAGTTGCAATCGGCCGAGACGAGACAATTCGACATCAACGACGAACCGCGTGCCCTGATCCTCGTCCGCCTCTTCGTTCTCGTCTTCCTCCAGGTTTCGCCGGACGAAAAACTGTATCAAGTCGATCTCGGCACCATTGAGCAGGGGAACCGAATAGGCTCGCCATTCTGATATTGATGAATCATCTGAGAGCTTGGCGATGGTGCCGAAGTCGTCTCTGAGTTTGGTGGCAAGTTCCGGTCTGAGCCGCTGGAGTGCACGGATCGGGGCATCGCCGACCCAGCCTCTTATGTCGCCGCCCCGGAGGGCTGCGATAAAAAACAGGATTTGGGAGCTGAGCGATGCTCCGGGCCGAGGGATCAAGGAGTTTATGAGGTGCTGAGCGACCGTTGGATGGGTTTCGCTCAACGTTTTCACGGCTTCTTCGGCTTCGGGCCAAGAGCGAGTCCCCAGTATGACCTGACCGGCCTTCGAAGCGACGGCTCGGGCAATTTCCGGCGCGCTGTCGGGTAAGGGCGCCTCGACTTGAAAGGTGATCGTCGTCCCCGCCGGTATCGGTGTCGGAGTCGATACGGCAATGGGACCGGCATGGGTTTGGACAACCGATTGTCCGAGCGCCGACCGGCCAATTACGACACCGGTCATCGTTTGCCCTGTTGCCACACCGGTCGGACCGCTCGCCGGCAATCCGCCCGAAGAGGATAATTGGTTGGGTGGAACGAAGGCCGTGATGCGGATCGGAAACGGGGTTCCAACCGAGAATATACGGGGCGAGGTCACAGTGCCGGTGAGCCGAGCCTCGGAGCCGGGTGCAGAGTTTGACAGGACTCCGGGTTGGGCAGTGACGTTTCCGGATTGTACACGGGCCGTTTGACCGGTCACGGCCCCCGTGCCGGGACGCGTCGGTGATGATGTTGCCGCACCCGGTCCTCCCGAAGCCTGACCTTGGGGAGAGAGGATTCCGGGCAGGGGGCCGTTTTTAGCGGGTCCTCCGATGAGCGTTGCCGTAACGACGGTGCCGACTGTCAGTCGGATCGGGGGGCTTTCGGCTGGACTGGATGCCGCGGGCGAAGGCGCCCCGGTCGTGACGCCAGTCGCGGGGTTTTGGAAGGGCAGGGCCGGGTTTCGCAGGATGGTTTGCGGTGACTGACCGTTGATCGCCGTGATCAACACCTGCAGACGGGGGCCGGCCGAGAGGACTTGTAGCTGGAGCGGGCCTTCTTTTGGGAGCGGGAAGGCGGTTTGTAATGTCAACTTGCCCAGTGCCGTCTCAAGGCTCGCCGTTCCGCGGGCGCCGAGCGCTGTGATCACCGCTTCGAGTTTGGCGCCAATGTCGAGGCTCGCCAAGGTCGGTGGCGGCGTTAGTATGACCCCAGTGGGTGCCGGCGGTACCGTGGGTGGCGGAGAGCTGCCCGGTGGCGGTGGCGGCGTTACATGATCGATTGGTCCTACCGGGTCACGGCGCAATCAATTTTTCCGCGATCCTTTCCACATCCTGCGCGGCTTCACTGTTCGGGAAACGCGTCAATAACGGGGCTTGGGCCCGGATCGCTTCGCGCACTTTCGAGTCTCGTCGAATAACGCCCAACAACGGCGGCGATATCTTGAGGAACCCATTACAAGCTTTAAGCAACGTATTGTACGTACGTTCGCCTTCGCGCGTTGAATTGCAGACATTGGGCACGATGCGAAACTCGGTTTGTGACCGCTCCGCATGAGACACTTTGATGAATGCATAGGCGTCGGTTAATGAGGTGGGCTCGTCCGTCAACATGACGATGCAGGTTCCCGCATAGTGCGAAAGCTGGCGCACCGTGCGTTCGACGCCGGCTCCTAGATCCAGAAGCACCGTATCGTAATTGGCCGCCAGCAAAGACAGATCGTTCCCCAGCATTTGAAGTCGACTAGCCGCAATATTAGCCAATCCGCCTGAGCCGGAACGTCCCGCGATGACATCGAAGCCCCCTTCAGAAAACTCCAATGCAGCTTGATTGAGGGTCAAACGACCGGATATGACGCCACTCAAGTCCTGCTTGGGCATCAGACCCAATTGAATATCAAGGTTAGCAAGGCCGAGGTCACCGTCAAACAGTAGGACCCGTCGTCCGGCCCGGGCCAAAGCGTGCGCCAGCGTTATTGAGAACCAGGTCTTGCCGACACCGCCTTTTCCCGAAGCGACAGCGATGATGTTCCGGCCCTTCGGGGGCGCGGCGGTTTCGATCGGGAGCATCGTCTCGGACGTCATAGGGCAGCCTCGGCTTTCGCTGTGTCGTTATCGTATTCCCGAGAACTCGGAGTTATCAATCTGGCAAGTGACATCGGATTGAGCGTTGTCAGGCCTTCAGCAACCTGTGGACCAACGCTGACTTCCGCAAAGGCGAGACCCGCAGCATCGGCGGCCGCCAGAATACTACCCGCTCGCCGGACCATGTCGACCTTGGTGACAATCATACGTTTGGCACCGAGGTCGGCGAAAGACCGTGCCAAATCGGCCGACTCGGCAGCATCGATACCCGCAGGGAATACCAAGACGGGTTCAACTTTTCCAACTTCGACGAATTGAAATAGGCGATCCATGTCCGGTTGATTATAGGGATTGGCTCCTGCCGAATCGATGAAGCAGGCGTCACTCCCTCTCGCGTCTTCAAGTGCACCCGCCAAGTCCGAGGGTTCTTCGATCCGCGCCAAGTCGACGTCCAGAATGCGTGTGAACGCAGCCAACTGCTCGAACCCTCCAGCGCGCTGGATATCCGTGCTGATCGCCTGCGCCGACTTGCCTATCAGGCGGCTCCGCGCGCACAGCTTGGCGACCGTGATCGTCTTTCCACATCCCGGAGGGCCGACCAACATGATGGGGTTATTCGATTCGGAATCAACGAGATTTGAAAAACCATAGATCTCATCCATTGCTGCGGCCAAGGCGAGGGTCGGTTCGACTGAGTCCTGACGTTGGGCCGTCTTGACGAGGCGTTCGCATAGGCGAGGTGGGCAACCATGATAGGCAAGCGCCTGATGAAGGGCGTCCTTTAAGTCGCTCGGGTCGACAGTGTCTGGCTCGTCGATTCCGACCGGATCCGCCGGTGTTTCCACGGCCGCGAGGACCGTCGATTCCCCGGACGGCGACTCGCGGGTGGAAATGATGACAGCTTCGTCACCCAGTTCGTCGCGGACCGCCTCCATGGCCGCCGAGACGGATTTAGCTGAGAACGTCTTGACCCTCACGGTTGGCGCCTATCCCTCACCGATCGCTAAACCTGACCGACCGTTTTGATTTTCGCCTTCGGATGAACCTCGTTCTGCGACATCACGACCGTCATCGGCCGGAACCGTTCGACGATAGAGCGTACGTAGGGCCGAATACCCGGGCTGGTCAGCAGAACCGGGGTTTCGCCCATCATAGCCTGTCGTTCGAAAGTGTTTCGAAGCGCTGTGATGAATTCCTGAAGACGCGTCGGTTGCATGGACAACTGGCGGTCGTCGCCTTGCCCCACGAGGCTTTCCGCGAAGACCTGTTCCCATTGCGGCGACAACGTAACCAACGGAATGAACCCCTGTTCGTTGACGTTTTGATCGCTGATCTGGCGGGCCAGGCGGGCACGAACGTGTTCGGTGATCATCATGACGTTTCGGATGTTGCCGCAGGCTTCTGCAACGCCTTCAAGGATGGTCGGCAAATCACGGATCGAGACCCGCTCGGCCAACAGGTTCTGCAGCACCCTCTGAATGCCGCCCATGGAAATCTGTGCCGGAATAATGTCGGCGATCAACTTCTGGTGCTCCTTGTCGAGTTCGTCGAGGAGTTTCTGAGTCTCCGCGTACGACAGAAGCTCCGCCATGTTGTCTTTTATGACCTCGGTAAGATGGGTGGTGATGACCGTCGCCGGATCGACGACCGTATATCCCCGGAACAGTGCCTCCTCCCGGTTGGCCTCTTCGATCCATGTGGCCGGAAGCCCAAACGTCGGCTCCGTTGTTTTTTCGCCGGGCAAAGAAATATCTTCACCGCGCGGGTCCATGACCAGCAGCATGCTCGGTCGCAAGTCACCGCGGCCGGCTTCGATCTCCTTGACCCGGACGACGTAGTTGTTGGCGGGAAGCTGCATGTTGTCCTGGATGCGGACGGACGGCATGACGAAACCGACTTCCGTCGCCATCTGGTGTCTGAGCGCCTTGATCTGATCAGTCAGCCGCTGACCGTCTTTCGGGGCGCTGATTAACGCCAGCAATCCGTAACCCAACTCGAGACGCAGGTAATCAATCCTGAGAGCCGTCGATATGGGTTCTTCTGCCATAGCCGCAGGGTCGACGGTCTTCTCCTCGGCGGCCCGGACCTCTTCTTCGACACGCTGTTTTTCCCTGGCGTAAACAAAATAAGCGCCGAGGCCGGTCACCGCCGACAACAGCATGAACGGCAACATGGGAATGCCTGGCAACACGGCCAAGGCGATCATAAGGAAGGAGACGAGCCCGAGGGCCTTGGGTTGGCCGCCAAGTTGACGGAAAAGGGCGCTTTCCGTCTTTTCGGCGACGCCGGCTTTCGTCACCATCATGCCGGCCGATGTGGAGACGATCAGCGCCGGAATCTGCGACACCAATCCGTCACCGACGGTCAATCGCGTATACGTGTCGGCGGCGTCGCCGAAGGTCATGTCATTTTGAGCGACACCGATAATCATGCCGCCAATGACGTTGATGAACGTGATCAGAATACCGGCAATCGCGTCGCCGCGGACGAATTTGGCGGCGCCATCCATGGCCCCGAAGAAAGAGCTTTCTTCTTCCAGTTCCTTGCGGCGGACACGCGCTTCGTCTTCGTCGATCAACCCCGTCGACAGATCGGCGTCGATGGCCATCTGCTTGCCCGGCATGGCATCGAGGGAAAACCGTGCCGAAACCTCGGCGATCCGGCCTGAGCCCTTCGTGATGACGATAAAGTTGACGATGACCAGGATGGCGAAAACGATGATCCCGATGACGAAATTGCCACCCATCACGAAACCGCCAAATGCCTCGATGACCTGGCCGGCCGCGTCCGTGCCGGTGTGGCCGTCGGCCAATATCAACCGGGTCGAGGCCAGGTTGAGGGAGAGCCGGACCATCGTCGCGAGCAGCAACACCGTGGGGAACGCGTTGAACTGAAGGGGCTTTTCGACGAACAGCGCCGTCATCAGGATGAGTACGGAAAACGTAATCGAAAACGCGAGGCTGATGTCGAGTGCCCATTTGGGCATCGGCAGAATGAGGACGACGAGGATGGCGACGACGCCGAGCGCGAGCAGGATATCGCCCCGCTGCAGGATCGATACCATCATTTCTCGGAGGTCGAAACTGACGGCTTCCGATTGTTCCTCGACGGCTTCGGTGGTGACTTCCGCCATTTGCCTAGATCTTTCCTATCGGCCTTCAAGCCCGCGTACGCATTGCAACACCGGTTCCGTCACGGCGCCGGCCTTTCCGCATCGCCGGGTTGCGGTACCGTGAAACCCTGGTCGCCATATTGCTTGAGTTTGTTGCGAAGCGTGCGAATGGATATGCCCAATATGTTCGCAGCATGGGTTCTGTTTCCGAGGCAATGATGAAGGGTGTCGATAATGAGTTCCCTTTCGACATCCGCCACCGTACGTCCGACAAAGTCCTGCCCGTTGGCGTTGGTGGTGGCCGGCCCGGCCATGGGAGCAGGGCCTTCGCCGGAATCGAGCATGATCGCATCGGGACCGATCTCGTCGCCGGATGCGAGTAGCACGGCACGGTGAATGGTGTTCTCCAGTTCCCTTACGTTTCCCGGCCAGGAATGCGAGGACAAGGCCTCAAGCGCGTCGGTCCCGACAGGGCGGGCGGCAACGCCGTTGGCTTCCGAATATTTGGTGACGAAATGTTCGGTCAAAACCGGTATGTCCCCAGGCCTTTCCTTCAAGGCCGGAAGACGGATGTTCATGACGTTCAGCCGGAAAAATAGATCCTGACGGAAGTTACCGCGCGCGACCTCGTCCTCCATGTTGCGGTTGGAGGTGGCGAGAATACGCACGTCGACACTGACCGGTCTGTTCCCGCCCAGGCGATCGATCTCGCGTTCCTGTATGGCCCTAAGGAGCTTGGCTTGTAGGCGCGGATCCATCTCACTGATTTCGTCGAGTAGCAAAGTACCGCCATCCGCCTCCTCGAACTTACCGATACGGCGCGCGATGGCGCCCGTGAAAGCGCCTTTTTCATGGCCAAAAAGCTCGGATTCCAAAAGGTTTTCGGGAATGGCGGCGCAGTTGACGGCAACGAAGCGGCTGTTTTTGCGCTTGCTCCTATTGTGGATATGGCGGGCGAGAACTTCCTTACCGGTTCCGGACGGACCGGTGATCAGGATACTCGCGTCGCTGGGCGCCACTTGGTCGGCCAATTGCAGCACATGAGCCATTTTCGGGTCTTTATGGATGATCGCGTTGCTCTCTTCGGCGATGGCTTCGAGGACGGCTGCGATGAGCTCGGAATCGGGCGGGAGGGGGACGTACTCCTTGGCACCAGCACGGATCGCCCGCACCGCCGCCAGGGTATCATTGCCGACACCACAGGCTACGACGGGCACGGATATCCGTTCGCTTTCCAAAGACGTTATGAGTTCGGCGATGTCGAGGTTGACGTCCGCCATGACGAGGTCGGCGCCTTTTCCGGCGCGTAACAGTTGCCGCCCACCCTCGATGGTGTCGGCTTGTTGAACCTTGGCGCCCCGTTTGATGGCGATCTGGCTGGCTGCGCCGATCTGCCCTTCGAGCGTTCCGATAATCAGGACTCGCATTGACTCGTACTCGCTTTCTGCTTTCGCTTAATCGAAATATCTGACTCGTTGCGCAGGTGGAAGAATGCTGTTCAACAGCATCTCCAAGCGACGGGGATTTTCCTGGTGGCCGATCGACGTTGACGCCATGAGATAGACACTGCTGATCAACGCCTCTTCCTGAGAGTTCCGTTCGAGTTTCGAAGCCAGAGGCAGGAACACCATGTTGGCGAGTACTGCGCCGTAAAACGTGGTCAGGAGGGCGACGGCCATGCTCGGACCTATAGTCGACGGGTCATCGAGGTTGCCTAACATCTGGACGAGACCGATCAGTGTTCCGATCAGCCCCATGGCGGGTGAAAACTCACCCATTTTTCTGAGCACGTTAGTGCTTTTCGCGTGCCGCTGGATCGTCGCATGAAGATCGCGGTTCAAGATGCTTTCGACTTCTTCTCCGGGAGTACCGTCGACGACCATCGAAATCCCTTTGTAAAGAAAGGGCTCGCCTTCTATCGATCCGAGAATATTCTGCAGCGCCAAGACACCTCTCTTGCGTGCCAGCTCGGCGATCTGCAGAGTTTGTATCGCTGCCTGGGAAGCGTCCCTCGACGAATGGAAGAAACTCTTCATTACGACACGAAATGTCCGACCCATTTCCGAGATGGAAAAACATGCGGTGGTGACGGCCAGTGTTCCGCCGATGACGATAAGGACCGACGGCGGGTTGATGAAGCTTTCCGGCGATCCGCCCAACATGATCGCGGACCCGACCATGCCGAAACCGCACAGCAGACCGATAATCGTTGCCGGATCCATTCTGGACCGCGGATGTTCGATCCGAATGTCCGTGCCGTAATCGCCCATATGTGGCCTCAGGAGGCTCTATCGGTCTTGATAATCTCAGTCATGGTTACGCCGAGGCGATCCTCCACGACGACGACTTCGCCTCGCGCAACCAAGCGATTGTTGACGTATATGTCGATGGCTTCTCCGACCTTGCGGTCGAGTTCGATGACGGCTCCCTTGCCAAGTTTCAGAAGTTGGCTGACCCGCATCGTCGTTTTTCCAAGAACGGCGGAAACTTGAACAGGGATGTCGTAAACGGCTTCTAGGTCTTTTGCGCTTCGCGGCAAATCGCCGATATCCGGCAGGCCATCCATCGCAGCGACCGTCCCGCCACCGCCCTCGTCGGCGTCAGCGTTCTCGGCGGCACCTTCGAGTTCATTCAGTTCGAAATTGTCTTCGGCCATGACTCGTCCCTTGCATCATCGGTCAATTTGTCTCGTCTTTCGGTTCCAGTATACCGTCGCCACCGGAGGGTTCCATTCCATCCGTTTCCGGTGCGGGGTTGTCGACCTCGACCTCCGTATCCGAATCACTTGCGGTTTCCTCTTCGTCATCCGCCTCGGACGGAACAGGCGGTTCGCGGTCGGATGCCTCGGATTCCTGCTGTTGCGTTGATTCCAATGGGTTTTCGCCGTCCTCATCCAGCGTTTGGGAGGGAATCGGTGGTTCGCCAAGCGTATCCATTTCCGGCGTCGGCGTGTCCTCGGTTTCCAACGCTGTTTCCGGCGGCACTGGAACGTCCTGAGGAGTTTCGGGTCCGTGGTCGGTGGCGTTTTCGGCCGACACTTCAGGCGTCGATTCGGTCATTGCTTCATCAAGTGTAGCATCCACCGGCTCCAACGGCGCCTCATTGTTGGCAACATCCGGGGGTTCGCCGTTGATCTTGGTGGGGTCATCGGCAGTATCTTCCTCGGCGTCGCTTGGTGCGTCGCTTGCTTGAACGTCCGAAGCAGACAGGTTTCCTTGGACAACCTCATCGATTTGGCGCCAAAGATCGTTCAAGTTCCGTTCCGCACCGCCATTGCTCCACTCGACCCGACAATCACCCGGGGCGGCGCCTTCGTCTTCCATGACGACAACACGCCCTTCGAAATGAGCGTCCGTCGCGATGGCGTCGACCCTTTCGGTAAGACGTTTCACGATCGTCGGGTTCACATGGAGAATCACCCTTGGCTCCTCGAGAATTTCCGAGAGGATCGCACCAAGCATGGTCTCGATTTCTTTGAGGTTATGTTCCTCCGTCATATTCGGGAAGAATTTCCGGACGATTGTGACGGCGGTACTGATGGCTTCGTGAAATGTTTCCGAATGGCGGCGTTCCATGTGGCGGAATAACTCGGGAATCTGAATGCCCAGAGCCCGCATGGTGTCAAGCGTCTGGGATTCGACGGTGTCGGAAGCCTCCCGAACACCTTCTTCCTTTCCCGCGCTAAAGGACTCTTCGCGGGCGAGCGCGAGCTGTTCCTCACTGTAGGTGGGCGCGACTTCCTCCTCTTCTTCCTCCTCTTCGGTCTCCTCGCTTTGATCCTCGACGTTTTCGTCGGGCGGATCGAAGGATCTTTCGAACAGAAATTTTCGTTCGGCACTCATGCCCTGTCTGCTTTCCCAATTCTCTCGGTTGATCCGCAATTATAGCCGATCAGAATACCAGTTCGTCTTCCTCGCCGCCGGATGCGATGACGATCTCGCCGGCGTCCGCCAGGGCCTTGGCGGTCTGCACGATACCGGCCTGGGCGTCGTCGACGTCCTTCAGCCGGACCGCCCCCATGGCCTCCATGTCTTCCTTCATCATCTTGCCGGCGCGTTCCGACATGTTGGCGAAGAACAGCTCGCGGACCTCCTCGTTGGCGCCTTTCAGGGCCAGCGCCAGCTGGTCCTTCTCGACCTGGCGCAGCAGCATCTGGATGCCTGCCCCATCAACGCTACCGAGATCGTCGAAGGTGAACATCAGGCCCTTGATGCGCTCGGCGCTCTCCCGGTTGCGCTCTTCGAGCGCCATCATGAACCGGTTCTCTGTGTTGCGGTCCAGGTTGTTGAAGATGTCGGCCATCAGTTCGTGGCTATCCCGGCGCGCGGTCCTGGCCAGGTTGGTCATGAACTCGCTGCGCAGCGTGCGCTCGACGTGATCGAGAATCTCCTTTTGCACCGCCTCCATGCGCAGCATCCGCATGATGCATTCCATGGAGAAGTTCTCGGGCAGGATCGAGAGCACCCGTGAGGCATGGTCCGGTTTGATCTTGGACAGCACCACGGCCACCGTCTGCGGGTACTCGTTCTTCAGGTAGTTGGCGAGCACCGCTTTGTTGACGTTGCCCAGCTTGTCCCACATGGTGCGCCCGGCCGGACCCCGCATCTCTTCCATGATCTGGCTGACCCGTTCCTCCGGGAGCGCGTTCATGAGCAGGCGTTCCGTCGACGAAAAGGAACCGACCAGGCCGCCGGCCGTCGATAACTGGTCGGCGAACTCGACGAACAGGCGCTCGACCACGTTGGCGTTGATCGAGCCCAGGGACGACATGGCCTGGGACAGCTCGCGGATCTCCTCGTCGTCCATCTTCTCGAACATCACCGCCGAATGCCGGTCGCCGACGGCGAGCATGAAGATCGCCGCCTTCTGCATGCCGGACAGGTTCCGGAAATCGTCCTTGACGCGGGCCATTAGCGAAGCTCCTTAAGCTTCTTGGTACATCCAAGCCCGGATGATTGACAAGGCCTCGTCCGGGTGTTTGTCGACGATTTCGCCGACTTTCTTCACGGACGACGCCTTGACCCGGCCTTCGACGCGGTCAATGTCGATCAGTTCTTCGAACTGTTCTTCTTCAGCGGCCTCCGCCGGCGCCGGAACGCCAGGTGCGGCCGGGCCGGCCAGAGCCGGCGCGGCGCCCGTTTGGTCGGCCAGCAGGCGTTCACTTGCGGCTTGCGCGGCGGAAGGCAGCGTTTCGAAGGCCTTCGAAATCAGCGGGCGGACGACCAGCAGGGCAACAATGCCGAGCACAAGGACTTCCGAGAACTTGATGAGATCGTTTTTTCCGAAACCGAAGAACAGTTCCAGTTCCTCTTCTTCTTCCTCGAATTCGGCGAACTGCAAGTTGACGATCTCGATCGAATCGCCACGGTCTCCGTTGAATCCGACCGTGTTTCTGACCAGGCCTTCCAACAGCTGCAATTCGTCTTCCGTACGGGGTTCGAATACGAAGTCGCCATCTTCGTTTTCAACACGTTTGTAATCAATGAGCACAGCAACCGAGAGTTTTCTGACGTTTCCGGCCTCGCGAACGTGGTTGGTCACTTTTTTGGAGATTTCGAAGTTCACCGTCTCCTCGACGCGGCTGTCGGCCGATGTGCTGCTCTGCGTTTCGCCACCTTCCACGTTGGCGTCGGGGAGATTGGTTCCGACCGTCACCGCCGGCGTACCTTCTGCATCGCGAGCCGAAGAGGTCTGCTCGATGGATTGGGTAGAGCGGACCACCTGGCCGTCCGGGTCGAAGGACTCTTCTTGCGTGCTGATACGGTCAAAGTCCATCTCGGCGTGGACCTCAGCCCGGACCTTGCCGAAACCGACGGATTTCTCGAGAAGCTCCTCGATCGTCCGCGCCAACCGCGATTCCAAAGCTCGTTGCTTCTCCTCGGCTTTCGTAATAATGGCCTGGGCCGGGTCGGTTTCATCGAAGCCTGCCGCCAACAGCTTGCCCTTGTTGTCGATGATCGAAATACGACGCGGCAATAGCCCGGGAATTGCGGCAGCAATAACATGCTGGACGGCGGCGACCTGTTCCGCGTTCAAGCGGACCGCGCCTTTCATCGTCAACACAATGGACGCGCTCGGCTCCTGGCGTTGCCTGCTGAAGAGTTCCCTTTTGGGTAAGACCAGATGAACGCGTGCCGATTTGACGGGGCTCAGGCCCTGGATCGTTTTGGCCAGTTCACCCTCAAGGGCCCTCAACAAATTCACGTCTTGGATGAATTTGGTCGTGCCCAGGCCTTCGCTTTCGTCAAAAATCTCATAACCGACCGAGCCATGACCCGGCAAACCCTGGTCGGCGAGAGCCAAACGAACGCGGGAAATATCTTGGCCACCGACGTAGATCTCCGTGCCGTTCTGGCGCATCTCGTATTTGACGCCCATGATTTGTAGCTGGCCGGCGATGCGCGCCGAGTCACCGGCATCAAGGGCTCCGTACAAAAGCTCCGTAGTCGGCGACGTCAGCCGGGTGATGAAAACGGCGAAAAAGACCAGAAGGCCGAGTACGACGCCGCCGACGACGACGAGGCGCATCGGTCCGATATTTCTGAGTGCTTGCGCGAGCGTTTCCACTTGGTTTCCCCGTTCTTTGTTCTTTTGGCGCGTGAATGCGCCGGTCCCGCCGCCGGGCCCTGGCGGCAAAAGGCAACAAGTCGACTATGATGCTAGAATCCGGACTCTGAATAAGAGGTTAACGCTAGGCAATTATTGCCTATCGGAAATCCCTTCGAGCCAATCAGTTACGGGGGCGTTTTTGACGATAATTCTTGATCTTGGTCGTTCGCAGCCCTTGCATGCCATGCGAGTCGAGCAGTTTTTGCCAGGACCTGAATTCGTCGATGGACAGGTTATATCGCCGGCAAGCTTCTTCGAGGGTGATGAGGCCGCCCCTGACTCCGGCGACGACTTCCGCTTTGCGGCGAATGACCCAGCGTTGCGTTCCGGGCGGCGGCAGGTCTTCAAGGGTCAACGGTTTGCCGGTCGGGCCAAGCACGAGGCCGGACCGAGTTGAAATCTGATTTTCGCTTCTAGTTGTCGCGCTTTTCAATTCGCTCATCGTTCTGATCGCGTGAATTCCACTCCCTGGGAAACCCCAAGAACACATTAGCCAGGGCCCCTTAAAGAAAAGCTAAGGAACAGGGTTAATGAGGAGTTGACGGTTCCGTCTGGCCGCCTGTCGAAGCCAATTTCCGCGCATCGGTCACGATAGAGGCGAAAACCGAGGCCCAATCGTCCAGTTGAGGTTGGCGGTATAGCCTTAAGGTTGGATACCAGGGACTGTCCGGCCGTCCGAGCAACCACCTCGCTGCCGGCACATACCTGAGCGCCAGCCAGGTTGGCCGGGCGAGAGCACCAGCCAAATGGGCGACCGCCGTGTCAGAAGCGATAATCAGGTCCATGTTCTGGAGCCAGGCTGCGGTGTCATCGAAGGAGGCGAGTTCGCCGCCCAAGTCCATGATTTCCGAACCGCATGGCCAACCGGCGATTTCGGCCCGTGGCGGACCTTTCTGGAAGCTGTAGAAGCGGCAATCTGGAATTGCCGCGAGATCGCCAAGATCGCTTAGGCAAAACGACCGACCGAGGTCAGCGGCAGTCCCCTCGGCGCCTTGCCACACGAGTCCAATCTTGAAGCCCCCTGGTTCACCGATCCGATCTCCAACCCGGGCACTCGCTTCTCGTGTGGGCGATAGGTAAGGAACCGTTGCGGGCAGGCTGTCAAAGTCGGTTCCGAGTAAATAGGGGAGGCTGAGAAGGGGTATCCGCAGTTCGAAAACAGGAAGCGGTTCCCCGCTGCCGATCACCAAATCGACGCCGTCAAGTGAGCGGAAGAGTGCCTTCAGCCGGCTTTGAACAACGAGATAAACATTGGCACCCTGATCCTTGAGCTGGGGTACGAACCGGCAGTATTGGATGCTGTCGCCGAATCCCTGTTCAGCGATGACCAGAACCGTCCGGCCATCGAGATTGCCGTCCGTCCATTCCGGCTGTTCGAGGTTGGCGCCCGGCATTTCGACTTCCGGGATGCGCTTGCGCCACTCATAACACTCGTATGCCCCTTTGAAATCTCCGAGGAGCATTCGGCAGTCGCCCAGGTGAAACCAGGCTTCGGCATGCTCAGGATCGATGGCCAGAGCCTTTTCGCAACACTTGGTGGCTTCTTCAATTTGGCCCAGACGGCGCAACGCGCTGGCCAGATTGTTCCATGCAGGCGCGCTGCTCGGAGAGAGTTCAGTCGCTTTCACGAGAGCGTCGCGGGCTTCCTCGAAGCGCTGTTGCCGGATCAACGAGCAGCCGAGAATCATCCAACGGTCTCCCTCTCCGGGCATTTCTTCCAACAGGCGGCGCAGTGTGGCGGTGTCCTCGTCCATATCGCCATTCTTTGGTTTCGCCGCTGGAAAGGCAACGTATTCGGCCTTTTGGACAGCCGCGATGCGGATATGAGTTCGGCGAATTCCCAATGCCCTGCCCGCAGACCCGAATCCGTACCAAGGAAGTGCCAACGTTTTCATTCGGGGGAAAATCGCTTTAATCTGCTTACCGGCCGGCCGGGCCCGGCCGGAACGTCAACCAGGAGAAAATCACTGCCAATTCCGGAGGACGTGTTCGAAGAAGCGCTGGCTGCCCACAAAGCGGGAAGGCTGCAAGAGGCGGAAGCCGCCTATCGGCAAGTCCTCGATGCCGCTCCGGACCATGCGGACGCTCTATATTTCCTGGGCCGGTTGAAAATGGGGGAAGGCGAGCTCGCCCTGGCGCAGGATCTGATGACCCGATCTTTGGCTCTGTGCGAGGGCCATGCAACTCGCCACAACAACCTGGGCACAGTCCACCAGGGGCTCGGAGAACTAACCGCCGCGATTGGCTGTTTCCGACGCGCCGTCGAGATCGAACCCGACCTCATTGAGGCACACCTCAACCTGGGCGCGGCCTTGCAGGCACTACGGGACCTTAAAGGGGCTGAACGGAGCTACAGGAGGATCGTCGAACTACAACCCGATTACTACCCCGCCTTTAACAACCTGTCGACAGTGCTCCGCGATTTGGGTGAACTCGAGGCGGCCGAGGCGATGGCGTTGAAGGCGGTGGAACTAGCGCCAAAGGAGGGCAAAGCGCACAACAATCTGGGCACAATCCTCCACGAGAAAGGCGAAAACCAGCGCGCATTTCATTGCTTCAAAACGGCGATCGCGTGCGATCCGGACTATGCGGAAGCATACAACAACATGGGCAGCGTGTTTCGCGACCAGAACCAACCCGACGCTGCGGAAGCAAGTTTCCACAAGTCCCTGCAACTCAATCCGGAAAGTGGTGAAACACACAACAACCTTGGTTCCATCTACCAACGCCAAGGCAAGCTCGACGAGGCCGAGGCGTGCTTCAATAGAGCGCTCGATATCGATCCCGACTACCCGCCGGTGCTCGCCAACCTCGGAGCCGTTTATCACAGACGGGACCAGCAGGACCGCGCGATGGATTATTTCCGCCGGTCGCTTGAGGTCGATCCCGATTATCCGGATGCCCATTTCAACGTTTCCGAGGTCTTGTTGCTCGAAGGCGGATCGCTTGCCGAGGGGTGGCGGGAACATGGATGGCGTTGGCGGAAAAAGGAATTCGCCGGCCAGTGGCGGAATTTCCCGTCGCCCGCGTGGGATGGCTCGGACCTCAAGGGCAAGACTGTCGTCGTTTGGGGAGAGCAGGGGATCGGCGAGGAAATCCTCTATGCCAGCATGGTGCCCGATCTCATCGAGCGGGGCGCCAAGGTGATATTCGAATGCGAACCGCGACTGGTCCCTCTGTGCCGGCGTTCTTTCCCGAAGGCGACGGTCGTCCCTCGCGAGACACCCCCGGTCGCGGAAACCAATGACCCGACCGTCGATTACAACACGCCGGCCGGCAACCTTGGCCGCTGGCTGCGTCATGTTGACGATTTCCCAGTGCGCCGCGCATTTCTGACAGCCGACCACGCCAATACCGGACACCTGCGGAATAAGTACCGAAATCTAGGCGAGGGGCCGGTTGTCGGCGTGTCCTGGTTCAGTCGAAATCCGATAATGGGTTGGGACAAGACCATCGATCTTGCCGACTGGGCGCCGCTCCTGACGCTTCCGGGCGTCACTTTCGTGGATCTGCAATATGGCGATACGTCGACCCAAAGACGCGATTTCGAGAAAAACACGGGCGTTCATATCTTCCACGATGACGAGGTGGACCAGCTGAAGGATCTCGACGCCTTTGCCGCCCAGGTGGCGGCCATGGACCTCGTCGTCTCCATCTCCAACACGACGGTGCACATGGCCGGCGCGTTGGGCATGCCCACCTGGGTATTGCTGTCGGCGGTGCCGTTGTGGCGATGGTTCTCGGGGCGCGACGACAGTCCCTGGTATCGGTCGGCGAGGTTGTTTCGTCAGCAGCAGTCCGGTAGTTGGAATTCCGTCATCAAGGCGGTTCGCAGTGAGCTCGAAGAATGGGCGGAAAAACAGAAAAGGGAACGAACATCAACAGACGACGACATGACCACCGCACCAGCGCCATTCCGGCTCCAGCATGATAGGGCACCGGAGGGCGACCCATCGGACGATAAGGTCAATACATTGGTTCGTGAAGTCCTTCGTAACTATAGATCACGAAACTTCCCAGATGTGCTTGATGGATGTTCACGCATTCTGGCGGTTGATCCTGATGATAAAGACATCCTGGCCGTCGGAGCCGCCGCGGCATTGGAGGTGGGAGATACCGAAACGGGTCGGCGTTTCGCCGCCGAACTGATCCGGTTGGCGCCGCAACAGGCAAACGGCCACCTTCTCGCGGCCCATGCCATGTTGTCAGCAGGAGAAGTGCAAAGCGCCGAGCAAAAATACGGCCAGGCCGCCGTCTTCAATCCGTCATCCGTCGAGGCCTTTGTTGGTCTCGGTGCATCGCGCATACGCCTCGGACGACACGAAGAAGCGCTCGATGCCCTTGACCGAGCGCTGGCGTTGCAACCGGATTCGGTCGAGGCGCGAACCAATCGCGGGAAAGCGCTTTTCGAGCTGGGCCGGCTGGATGACGCCAAAGCGACATTCGAAACGGTGTTGCGGGATAAACCCGGCCACGCCAAGTCCCTGCTCGTTCTAGGCGAGATCGATCAGATCCAGGGACGCATCGAAGATGCGGCGAAACGGTTTCGCCAGGCCGTCGACCAGGCGCCGGAGTCCGCCAAGGCCAATCTGGCTCTCCTCCGGACGAGGACGGTCGAGCGAGCCGACGATCCCGACGTAGTGCGCATGCTCGGTTTGTTATTGAGGCCGGAGGCATCGGTGATGGATCGGGTGCATCTGTCCTTTGCCCTTGCAAAGGCCTTCGATGATCTAGGCGACGTCGACCGGGCGTTCGACCACCTGGACCGGGCAAACCGCCTCCATCGCGGTACTTACTCGTACGATGTCAAAGGGGTTGAGGATTTCGCCGCTCGGCGGGACCGGTGACGCCTTTCCCGAGACCTTGCGCAACGCCGACGATGGCACGATAAACGCGATCGCTGAGCGGTTTTCCCAGAAGATGCAGGATCAGGCCGAAGGGCGAGGCCGGCCAACAAACAAGACGCCGATGCATTTCCTTTATATCGGTTTCATCGCCCTGGCCTTGCCCAATGCCCGGATCATTCATTGCCGCCGCGACCCACGCGACCTCTGCTTTTCCTGTTACCGTCAGCTCTTCTCCCATACCGGCCCCGAGTTCACCTACGATTTCGATGAACTTGCGCGCTACCACGGTCTCTACACCCGGCTGATGAAACACTGGCATCGCGTGCTGCCGGATCGGATCCTCGACGTCGACTACGAACAAGTGGTTGAAGATCTGGAGGGTGAGGCGAAAAGGATTCTCGCATTCTGCAATCTGCCCTGGCAGGAGACGTGCCTCGAGTTCCATGCGGGCTTACGGACCGTTCGAACGGCCAGCAACCTGCAGGTCCGGCGACCGATCTACACGAGTGCCGTTGGCAGTTGGCGCCCCTATGAACGCCATCTGAAGCCTCTCTTCGATCTCCTTGAGAAATAAGGAGAGACGCCATAGCGCGCGAAAAGGAAACCCGGCGGCGGTCCGAAGACCACCACCGGGCTCCTTGGGTTGGGACGGTGGGTTGTGGAACTCGTTAACGTTTCGTCCGCAGCAGTTCTTCAAGCATTTCGTCGGCCGTCGAGATGATCTTGGCCGCGGCGGCGCCGGAAGAGTTCAATAGGCCGGTCGGATCGACGCCAATGTCGCGGGTGCCGTCCTCGCTGAAGAGAATCGTCGCCGAGTTGCCTGGATCGACCTTGATGCGGTTGTTGATGGTGTCGAAGTCGGTGTCGTTGGAAATGACCCGGGCGATCAGGGAGGCGACGTCCTGTGCCGTCGTCGAGGTCGAAGTGACGGTGACGCGGACATTGCCGGCGGTGATCGTGGCATTGGTGTCGAACTCGTAGGTCTGACCCTCGATGATGACCGTCGAGCTCTCGTTCGGCTTCGAGGTGAACTCGAGCTGCCCAACGCTTGCATAGGCGTTGCCCGATGAATCTTCCAGGGTCAGGACCCCGGTGTCGGGCGGCGGCTGCGCGGAAACGTCCCATTGGTTGTCGCGGGCCGTCTTTTCGTAGACGACGCTCATGGTGTTGGCGTTGCCAAGCGTGTCGAAGAACTGGACGTCCGTCTTGTGGGTCTGGCCGGTGGTGTCGTTGGACGGCAGGTTGGCGCCGATGCCGATGGTCGTCGTCGCCGCCGCTGTGCCACCGACCCGGTTCAGGTTGACCGTGCCCAGATAATCCGTGGAGATGACGTTCTGGTTGGCGATGGAAAGCGACGTGTTGTTAGGCGTGACGTTGCCGTTGGCATCGGTCGGCCAGGCCTGGAGGTAGAAACCCGCCGTGTTGCGAAGATAACCTTCGTTGTCCTGGAAGAAGGAGCCGGCCCGGGTGAACAGGAACTCGTTGTTGATGGTCGGCACGTTGGCCTCGTTGACGATGAAGAAACCGCGGCCGGAAAGGGCGATGTCGGTTTGCGAGGTGGAGGCCGCCAGTAGGCCCTGGACACCCGTGTCCTGGCGCGGTTTCGACTGCACGCCACCGGCGGAGTAGAAGGTCGTCGATGTCTGCGCGGTCACCAAGGTTTGGAAGTCGACCTGGGTGTTCTTGTAACCGACCGTGGAGACGTTCGTGATGTTGTCGCGCCCATCGGACTGGACTGTGCGGTCAGCCGAAACACCCGAGCTTAACGAACCAAACAACGTCATCTTCTTTCTCCTTCCATCAGCCGGCCTTGAAGCCGGTCAAAATTCTTTCCCGTCCGGGCCTCGTCAACTGCCCGATTGCTCTTCCGGTTTGCGAACCGAGAGCACATTGTCCTGCTCGATGGTCAGGCCGTTTCCGATGAACAGCTTGACCACGCCATCGTCGACACCGGCACCCGAGACATGGCCGGTCATCAAGTGTTCGACCTGCACCAGGTTGCCCGATGGGTCCTTGCCGCTGACCAGTACGGCGTAGTATCCGTCCGCCAACTGCTGACCGTTCTTGTCCATTCCGTCCCAGACGATGGTGTGCTTGCCTTGGCTGGTGTCGGCATCGGCGAAGAAAACGTTGATGCCGTTGGAGTTGGCGATGTTGACCGTCGCTTCCTTGACGCCGGCCGGCATCACGTAAGAGAGCTCGGCCATACCGTTCTCCAGCGGTAACTTCTGTCCGAAGAACTCGACCTTGTTGCCGATGAAATCGACCATCTGCGAGATCTGATTGGTTTCCTGCAGGTTCAGCAGTTTTTCCAGGTTCGAGTTCTGGTAGATCTGCTGTTCGACACTGGCGAATTGCACCAGTTGCGAGGTGAACTCGTTGGCGTCCAGGGGGTCCAGCGGGTCTTGGTTCTGCAACTGGGTGACCAACAGGTTGAGGAATTGGTTGAGGTCGTCTTCAAGCTTGGCTTGCGCCTGCTCCGAATTGGAACCGGATAGAGCCGTGTTGTTGTCGACGTTGCTGATGATGGACATCTTCGTTGCTCCTCAACCGCTGACTTCCGGCCTTAGGCCCGGACGTCGATCCTTCCGTTGGCCAACAGGCCGCCCTCGTGAGCGAGCATGACACCGTCGTCAACCTGATCTTCCGGGTCGTCGCCGGTTACCTCTTCACCGGACTCGCCAAGCCCGCCACGTCCCTGCGAATCTTCAGCCATTTCGTTTTCTTGACCGCGCAGGTTGAAGTTCAGATCGCCCGAGTCGAGGTCCATGCCGGCTTCCGCCAAGGCCCGTTGCAATTCCGACGAGTCACGGCGCAGTAGGTCGAGCGTATCTTTGTTGTCGGCGGTGACGACGGCCATAACGCGTCCGTCGTGGGTCAGTTCCATCTTGACGTCGACGCGCCCCATTTCCGCCGGTTTCAGTTGAACATTGATGCGATCGCTCCCGGACTGCAGGGCCTTGGTGATCTTGACCGAAACCTGTTCAACAACGGATTGCCCCATTTGGGTCGGGCGGTTGGCGTTTTGGGATTGAGCCCGGGCCGCCTGATCCGGCTTCTCGCCCTGTTGGACTTGTCCGTTGCCGGTCGTGGAGCTCGTCTGGGCCGTCTCGCCGCCGCCTGCCGATCCACCGGAATGAACGCCCGACTGAGCGGCGTTCGCAACGCCCTTGCCGTCCATGCCGGCCTGGATCGCGGCTTGCACCTGTGACGACGCGGAAGCCGTTTGCTGTGCCTGGGCCTGACCCGAATTAATCTGCGCCTGCCCGGCGGCGGCCATTGGATTCGGATTATGGCTGTTGCCGGCCTGGTTAGATGCCGCGTTCTGTGACGCGTTCGCTTGACCACCGCTCTTGGCGCCCGCTACAGACGAAGCATTACTCAACGTTGAGCCAGGCCTGGAGACCAAAGCCTCTCCCTCATCGTCGACGCTGACATTGACCTGGACACGATCGTTCTGGTTCAAGTTCTTCGCCAGTTGTTGGGCCTGTTGCTGAGCCCGATTGACGACTTCAATGACGCCGTCATCCGCGTTCTGGATTTGTTGGTTGGCCGAGCCTTGGGCCTGGCCGGTCATATTTGCGCGGTAGATGTATTCCATCTGCGCGTCGATCTGGTCTTTGGCACCGATGAGCATCGGTTTAAGGCCGGTGTTGTTGGGGTGGCCCGGTATCAACATGCCCTGGCGGTAGAGCATCTGTAGGACCGGGAATTCAGCAAGGTTACAGAACTTGCCGTTCTGAAGAGCGACGTCGGAAAGCAATACGGCATTGGGACCGGTCTCGAAAGTGACGCCGTCCTTTTCACGTGGCACGATTAAGCGGAGGCGCATCAGATGCTTGGTGGCGTCCTCCGGGCAGCCGCAAAGCATGTAGAGCTCTGCATCCGGGATCTCGACCCAATAGACGCCACGGATCACTTCCATTCGTTTGATCTTCCGCATCCTGGCGAGTTCTCCCAAATCCGACGCGCTGATATCGTCGCCCCGGAACGCCTCCGAAGGGACTGACTTGACAGGATTCCGTTCGGCTCGAGTGGCCTCGCCGATGGGCCTATCGTGATTGACTGGCTTCAACAATTGCACACCTTAAGCCAAATCATAGCGAGAGGCGCCCCTTTTGTGTTTCACCATCCCTGTCGGCGGTGCCGGGACTCATCGCGATCTGGCTTCCATTTTCCTTTGTCAGATTAAAGTCTTATAGAATCCTGACAAATCCCTGACAGGGTACAAGCTTTCTAACCTAAGGGAGGTGGCAATCGTTCCCAATCCACACAAAAATCCGCGCCGGGACGGTGCCTATTCTTTCATCTTCTGCTCCGCCTCGGCCTCGAGGCCG
>Ga0056135_10000094_pt1 | contig 29919 bp, 22 predicted proteins | sample WorMetG1aBELIZE1_FD_67481 | JGI IMG/M metagenome (GOLD analysis project Ga0056135, IMG submission 67481) | Marine gutless worms symbiont microbial communities from Max Planck institute for Marine Microbiology, Germany - Inanidrilus... ...
GCGGCCGCCGCCTTTTCCGTCGCGGCCGCCGGAGCCGCCGGAGCCGCGGGTTTTGCCTCGACCGCCGGCGCCTGCTTGGCATCGACGGCCGGAGCCGGTTTGCTGCCTTCACCCGACGGATCGGCATAAAGGTCGTTCATGCGCTGCACCTGGGCCGCCGAAGCGTCGCGGATCTGGCGGAACTTCTTGCGCGCCCAGCGTCCCCAGCCGGCCGGAACGGATCGGAAGATGGACCGGTAGAAACGGGTATTGAGCAGGAAGGCCGAACGCAAGTTGAGGCCGACCTGACCGGTCTCAGCCGGCAGTTTGGCGGCGACGCTACGTGCCGCCAGCGAGCGCATCCAGAAGTGCCCGGCGAAGAAGACGACGCCGAGGCTGACCAGGGTAACCCCCAACTCGACGGGGTCCTTAATGCTCTGCACGATGGAATCGAGGGTGACGCCCTCCCATTTGCTGATCAGGGCGCCAAGCCCGAGGACCAGGGCGGCCAGCCACAGCCCATCACCGATGAGCGTGCGGTTGCGCCAACTGACGATGGCGTCCTCGAGGGCCGGTGCCAATTCGCGTTCGACCTCGTCGACCACTGACTGCAGGACGCCAACGATCCGGTAGTTGCGTTCGATACCGACGTCGGCGATGCGGTCTTTGATCGCGCTGACGTCCGTATCGCGTTTGGAACGGTAGCGCTTGCGCAGGGCCGCATCCTCGATCGGCATCGCCGCCTCTTCATTGTAGATGGTGAAGAACCGCCCGGTGGCGAGTCCGGCCTGGGAGACGGCCCGCTGCCAGGCGGCGACCACCTCTTCCGGATTGTCCTCGCGTGCCGTGACGTCGATCTGGTTGAGGATGTACATGAACTTGCCTGCGTCGGGCCGATGAACCGTATCGGAGACCAGATGTTGCAGGGTGTCCTGCATGGCACCCGGCTCCGGATGCCGGGCATCGAAAAACACCAGGACCAGGTCCGACAGCCCGATGATGTGATCCGTGATGCGCAGCGTCGCGCGGCGCTGGTCATCGGCGTCGAACCCGGGCGAGTCGATGACGATCTTGCCCTTGATGGCGTCGGCCGAGCTGGTCTTGAGCTGCAGATAGGAATCGATCCGCTTGCCCTCGCCAGCGACCACCTCCTCGATCTCGTCGCTCATCCGGTAGAACGGGAAGCGCGGATCGGCATCGAGCGCCATGCCGGGCAGCACGTGCTGCTGCTCACCGGGGCCGTAGCAGACGACCGTGAACATGTCGTCGACGGCCTGATTGCCGGTCGCCTGCAGCTTCTGGCCGAGATAGTCGTTGATGAAGGTCGACTTGCCCGAAGAGAAGGTCCCGAGGACGCTGATCAGGGGCCACCAGGGGATCCGTGTTGCCAGCGAGTCCTCGGTTTCCATCAGGCCCATTTTGCGCAGCAACTTGTCCAGTTTGTAGAAACTGGGCATGGCATCGATCAGCATCGGGCTTTCCGCCTTGAGGTGGGCCTCGAGACTGGCCAGGCGCTCCGTCAGGGCCATCTTGGTGGCGAGTGTATCCATGTTATCCGTTCTCCTTGCCGGCCGGCGCCCCTGCACCGCTCGGCGTGGTTTCCTTCGTTATCCGCTTCGTCCGCTCCATCTTGCAGCCAGGCGCTCTCCTAGAACTCGCCGGCGGCACCGCGGTTGAGGATATCGAGCATGATGTCCTTGACGCCGAGGGCTTCTTCACGCAATGCCGGCGGCAGCGGTTTGCCGCCGTGGATCATCATGTCCATGTTGAGCGTATAGAGCCAGAGTTGCTTGTCCTTGTCCTCGACGACGGCGATGCGGCACGGCAGATAGGCCGAATAAGCGAGGCTGAACTCCAGCATGCGCATGGCCGTCAGCGGGTTGCAGAACTGGTAGATCTTGACGATCGGCTGTTTGGTGCCGGTCATCAGCTCGACCTGTTCAGACAGCGGCAGTTTGCCGACGCCCCGGATATTCCGTTCGACGGAAATGGAATCGATCGACTCCTCGACATCCTCGAAGGTGACGTCTTCCGCCACTTTCGCCTTCCAGACCGTGGCTTCGGCCGGATTGCCGGTGGCCAACAGGCTGACCACCATCTCGCTGTAAGTGCGGTAGGCCTCGTCATCGAACTCGTTGAACGCCGCGATCATCGGCGCCATCTTCACGTATCCGCCGACGCCGACGACGATGGCCAGGACGCCGATTACGGCGAGGATATTTCTGATGGCATTCATGGGATTCCCTCCTCGATCAATTCTCCTGCCCGGCATGCGGGTTCATCTTTTCCATCATTTTCTTGCGCAGCACTTCGGCCTTCTCCGGCGACAGGTTGCCGAGGATGCCGACGACCATTCCGGCGCGGCGCGGCATCGGTCCGCGCAGCATCCTCAGTCCTGCCTCCAGATAGAAACCGGCCGCGTCGTCCCGTTTGCCCATCTGCAGCAACAGGTTGGCCAGTTCACCGGCGAGATCGGGTTCGTCGGCATGCTCGCGAACCAGGGACATGTAGGCCTCCTCCGCCTTGGCCAAGTCGCCGCGCCAATAGAGTTCGCGGGCTTGCGACCAATCGCGGACAAGCTCGGGAGACAGGGCGAAGCCCGGCGGCGCCATTTGCGGTGGCACAGGCGCGCCCGGCATCGGGGCCGGAGCGGCCTGCATGGGGGCCGGGAACGCCGGCATGGGCGCGGTGGGAGCAGGGGCGGCCTGCATTGGGGCCGGGGCGGCAGCGATCTCGCTCGGAGCAGCCGGCTGTTCCGCCGGAGCAGATGCCGTTTCTTCCACCGGAGCTGGTGCCGTTTCCTCCGCCGCGTCTGCGGTTTCCGTTTCCACAACGGGTTCCGCGACAGGCTCTGCGACGGGTTCCGCTGTGGATTTGCCCGTGGGCTGCGCCTCGCTCTCAGCGACGGGCTCAGCGGCGGGTTCCGCGGCGGATTCAGGGGCCTGTTCTACCACCTGTTCAGCAACGGCTTGTGCTTCGGGTTCTGCGGCCGGGGTTGGTTCCGGCGTCGGCTCCTGCGGTGCCGTGGCTGTTTCGGTCGCTGCCGGTGCTTCTTGCTGCGGCTCCGGAGCCGGTTCGGTCTGAGCCGGTGTTTCGGCTTTATCGGCGGCCGGTTCCTCGACTTTTTCCGCCGCGGCGTCGTCGCCATCATCGGACTTCAGGTAGGCGGCGATCTCGCTGTCGCCGGCGACATCGATCACCCACTCGCTGATCTCCTGGCGGTAGAAAAAGCCGACAACGCCGGCGACGAACAGCCAGAACAGAAGGAAGTGGGTCAAGCCTTTTGCTGCCATATTCATGATCGTCTCTCTTTTCGGCGTTATCGCCGTTTCTTGAAGAATTCCTTGGCCAAACGGTCCAGCTCATCGGCCGCCTTGCCTCTCGGTTCCAGTTCGAAGACCGCTAGTCCCTCGCTGAATGAACGACGGAAAGCAATCCGCTGCGACAACCGCGATTTCATGACTTTCATGGCGCCGATCGATTTCAGCGCCGAAAGCGCCTCGTCATTTTCGAGCGCCCCCGGGTGCGTATCGGCGCGGCTAAGAAACGTGATCAGTTCCGGTTTCTTACGCCGCCTCTTGACCGAATCCTGGACGATATCGAGGAAGTGCTGCGTCGACCATACGTCGGCCTGGCTCGGCGCCACCGGGATCAGGACCCGGTCGGCACGGGCCAGGGCGCCCCGCATGGCCGGCGTATCGGACATGCCGACGTCGACGAGGACTTCACCCTTGACCGTTTTCGGCAGACGCCCGGATACGGTCAGCATGGGCTCGACACCCTCCTCGAAGCGGACATCGGCAGCATCGCGCACCGTCGCCTGCGGATCGAGGTCGCAGACCGCCGTATCCGTCTCGCCGTGAATGATCCGCCACAGGGCCAGGTTGAAGACGACCGTGCTCTTGCCGGTACCGCCCTTCAGGTTTCCAACGACTGTAATCATTGTTGCCTCGGGGCCTGGTACGGGCGCTGCATCTGCTGGCCGCCGTAAGGTTGCTGGCGCTGGCGCGGGTATTGCTGCTGCATGCGGCGCTGTTGCTGCTGCATGCGGCGCTGTTGCTGGCCGCGCTGCATCTGCTGTTTCGGCGGGTCGACCTTGCGATAGTCGGCCGGTACCATGAACCAGTTGGGATCGGGCTGGGTGACCTTGATGTTGTGCAGCGACCGCATCATGCCATTCGGCATCTGCTCCTTGACGGCAAGCCCCAGTTCCGGATCGAACAGGCGCTCGGCCGACTGCGCCTTCTGGCCCTGGCTGGTGAAGGTCGCCGTCCATCGCTCGACCTTGCGGCCCTCGTAATCGACGGTCCCGGCCAGCGTCGTCTGCATGACGCGGCCATCTGAAAATTGCTGGCGGCGGATCATCTTGCGCTCCGCGTCCCACCAGATTATCACCGATTGGTTCCCTTGTTTGGCATTGACCTGCCACTTTTCTGTGTTGGCGTCGCCGAGTTTTTCGACACCCACCTTGTTGCAGATCGTATTGGGGAATGACTGGCACGGATTGTCGGGTTGGGATCCGGGCGCCTGCTGGGAGACCGGCCCCTTCCACTCCATGAATGTCTTTTGACTGGGATCGAGATAGCGGCTTACGCCTTGGGCCGGCAGCATGATCTGCACCATGGTCCGGCCCTGGTTGGAGAACTCCATACGCATGCCCTGAGGAGCAACGAATATCCTCCCCTTCTGACTGCCGCCTTGGGGATGGCTCTGAACGACGTCCGCCATGAACGACGGGGTTTCCGCCTGGGCGCCGGTAACGGCGGCGGCGGCAACCAGGACAATGGCGAGTCCGACGGTGCGCATGATCTCTCTCCCGAAAAACAATCAAACGAAAAGGCGGGAAAGAGCGGCGCCTCGCCCGAAGCCGGGCGCCGCTCCAACCCAAAGACCCAGTTACTGGGTGGTGGCCGGAGCCGCAGGAGCCGCAGGAGCCGCCGGGACGCCATAAGGCACGCCACCGTACGGGACACCATAGCCGCCATAGGGCACGCCATAGCCGCCGTACGGATAGCCGCCCCAACCGCCGGGATATCCACCCCAGCCGCCCGGGTAGCCATAGCCGCCATACGGGTAGCCGTAGCCGCCGTAGTACGGATTGCCGTAGCCGTAGCCGCGGCCGGTGCCCGAGAAGTTCATGCTGAGGTTACCGTCGCCCCAGCCACTTCCGTTCCACGGACCGCCGCCACCCCAAGGGCCACCCCAGCCCCAGAAGGCTTGAGCCGATGTCGCGGCGAGACCGGCGGCGCTAACGACGCCGACCACCGCCAAAGTTTTCAGAAGTTTATTCATCGTAGGTCCTCCTAACGATTTCCCTCTCTGAACGGGACACAGAAGGGAGGGAGGCCTCCAGTGTCCATTGGGCCGGTCGGCCCAAAGCTCTAAAAAACTCAATCAAAACCATGGCAATCCGCCTCCGGACCAGGGGCCACCGCCCCATCCCGACCACGGGCCGCCGCCCATACCGGACCACGGGCCGCCGCCCATACCGGACCACGGGCCGCCGCCCATACCGGACCAGGGACCGCCGCCCCATCCCGACCATGGGCCGCCGCCCCAGCCATTACCCCAGTTGTTGCCCCAGCCGCTGCCGTAACCGCCGCCGTAACCGCCGACGAGGCTGTCGCGCAGGACCGGATCGCTGAAACCGAACGGGGTTCCACCATAGGGGTAGCCGCCATAGGGCAGGCCGTATCCGCCCGGATAGGCGCCAGAAGCCTGAGGTTGGACGACCTGAGGTTGGACGACCTGCGGATACTGGCGGGCCGGATACTGAGATGCGGGTGTTTGAACCTGCGAGGTCTCCCGCGGCGGGAAGGCCGTCGTCGATTGTGTCGACGGGAATGCGGTACCCGACTGGACCGGCGGGAAAGCCGTGCCCGACTGGACCGGCGGGAATGCGGTGCCCGATTGGGCCGGCGGGAAAGCCGTTCCCGACTGAACCGGCGGGAAAGCCGTTCCTGACTGGACTGGCGGGAAAGCCGTGCCCGACTGGGCCGGCTGGAAAGCCGTGCCCGACTGGACCGGGGGGAATCCCGACCCGGCGTCTTGTGCCGGAAACGAGCCGGTCTGTTCCATTGGCGGAAAGACGTCCTGGCGGCCCATTCCCGGCGTCGGGTAGATGGGTGCCGCGGACGGTGCCGCGCCTGATCCGGCTTGCGGGTACTGCGGTGCCACGCTTTCCGGATTGGCTGCCGTCCCGCTCCAGCCACCGGACGGAGTGGCCGTGTAGGTATCGCCGCGCCAGGAACTCTGCGCCCAGGCGCCGGCGCCGACCATCAGACCCGCGGTCAGGATACCGATGAGGAGGGAACGGTTTCGCTTCATCGATCAGCCTTTTTGATCCTGTGTTTGCTCACCGCCGGCGGCCGGTTGGCCGGGGTCCGCCGGAGCGGCCGGACCAGCGGTGCCGTCAGGTGCGGCAGAGGCGTCGGGACCGGTCATCGGCATCTGCGGCGCGCCGTATCCCCAACCGCCGTAGGGGTTGGGTTGCGGCGCGTACCCGCCGCCGTAGGGATAACCCATGGGGTAACCGCCATAGCCGTAGGGTTGACCGCCCGGGAAGGCGCCTGGAAAACCGCCCTGGTAACCTTGGGGTTGGCCGGGCATCTGGGCGCCCGGTTGCCCGGCCGCCTGTTCACCCGCAGGCCCTTGACCCGGCATTTGACCCGGCATCTGACCTTGTGGCATTGGCTCGCCGCCCTGCCCCGGAGCCGCGCCCATGCGGCCGGGCATGAATGGCATCGGCCATCCGTGCGACGGGGCGATAGCACCGCCTTCCGGCGCCGGGCCCATGCCCTGCTCCGGTGATGAGCCTTGGGGCATTTGGCCGTAGCCTTGCGGCATCTGGCCGTAACCCTGCGGTGCCGGCTGACCTTCCATGCCTTGAGGAGGCTGGCCTTGCGGCGGTTGGCCGAAACCAAAGGGCATGGGCATGCCGCCTTGTGGCATCTGCATGGCTTGTCCCGTCGCCTGGCCTTGCGCGGTCGTCGGATCGCCGGCCGGCGGCATGGTGTTGCCCCAGCCCATACCCTGCCCTGGGCCCTGTCCTGGGCCCTCGCCCTGGCCCTGTTGCATCCAACCCGGGCACGGGCAGGTGCCGGAGCGCATCATATGCTGCGGGCCCATGCCATATCCGTGGTGGTAGCCGGGCCCATATCCTTGCCCGTATCCATGACCATAGCCCCGGCCGTAACCCGGTCCAAATCCTTGACCGTAACCGGGTCCGTATCCCTGTCCGTATCCCTGGCCGTATCCCTGGTCAAAGCCGGGCATCGGCTGTTGCTGGGCCATATCGGCGTCGCCCTGCCCCGGTCCTTGCGGAAATCCGTGCATCCCCTGCGGCGCGCCCTGGTGCATGCCTTGGCCCATTCCCGGGCCCATTCCGTGTCCCATACCCGGGCTCATCCCCGGAGGCATCATACCGAACGGCATCATGCCCTGGCCCATCTGGGGCTGCTCGCCGGGCTGCCCCATCGGCGGCTGTCCTTCCATCGGCGGCATGCCCTGCCCGGCGCCTTGCGCCTGAGCCCCTTGTTGAGCGGGGTCGTATCCCATCGGCGGCAAGCCGCCCGGCATCGGCGGCAGGAACCCGCCCTGCTGGGCCGGCAGCTGCGACGAGCTGTAGGGACCGCTGGGTGCCGGAGGCACGGGCTTGGACTCGCCTTCCGAAGCGGCGTTGGCCGCCAGCGGTGCCGCAATTGCGATTGCCGAAACCAGGGATACGATACGCATGTCAAACTCCTTTGCTGATGCCGCTCGCGGCGTCACCTATCTCGATTTCAAGCGAATGCCCCGCCGGGCGCCGCGCCGCCGCGATGCCGTCGGGAAAGCCGTTCCCGACTGGACCGGCGGGAAAGCCGTTCCCGATTGGGCCGGCGGGAATGCGGTGCCCGACTGGGCCGGCGGGTTGTCTTGGCCGGTCGTTTTGGCAGCGGCCGGCCGGGCCGGTTTCGACTTCGGCTTGGCTGTCGTCACGGTTTTGGTCGGCGTTGCTTTGGGAGCCGCTTTCGGTTTCTGTTTTCGGGCCGGTCTGACAGCCGGTTTCTTCTCGGCCTTCTTCACCGTCGGCTTGGCCGCGGTCTTTTTCAGAGCCGGTTTCGCCGCGGTCTTTTTCAGAGCCGGTTTCGCCGCCGTTTTTTTCGGAGCCGCTTTTTTCGGAGCCGTTTTCGTCGCGGGTTTTTTCACAGGCGTTTTCACCGTTTCTTTCGCAGCCTTCTTCGCTGTCGTCTTACGCTTCGCCGCCGCCTTCACCGGTGCCGGCGTCGCATCGGACGCCACCACGGGTTCGGAAACGGCCGCCGGTTGCGCTGCCGCCAAGCCCTTGACCGATTCCTTGATGAACAGCCACGCGAAGAACGGCAAGGCCCTGAGGGCGTAGAAGACCATGGTCAGCTTCTCGGCGACGCCGAACTTCGAGGCGAGCGCCTTGAGGCCCATCCAGGCGAAAATGAACAAGGCCCGGACGGCGTAGAACGCCATGGTCACGACAGTACCGATCTTGGCGCCCCAACCGGGTTTGGTCTCTTGCGGTTCGGCCGCGGCGGCGGGGCCGGTGGCGGCTTGCACAGCCATGGTGCCGTCGGTCGGGCAGAAGGAGGCTTCGGCCTTGACGCAGCTCAGCGGGATGACGACCAGGGTCAAGAGCGTCGAGATGATGGCGCCGAACATCAGCGAGATGGCCATGCCCTGGAAGATCGGGTCGGTCAGGATGACGCTGGATCCGGCGACCAGCGCCAGCGCGGTAATGATGATCGGGCGTGTCCGTGCCTTGCACGACTGGATGACCGCTTCGCGGACATCGAGGCCGTCCTCGACAACCGCTTTTTTCGAAAAATCGACCAGCAGGATCGAGTTGCGCACGATGATCCCGGCGAGCGCGATGAACCCGATCATCGAGGTCGCCGTGAACGGCGCATCGAACAGCCAGTGGCCGGGGATGATGCCTATCAGGGTCAGCGGGATCGGCGCCATGATGATGCCGGGCAGGCGGAAGTTGCCGAACTCCCAGACGACCAGCATGTAGATGAGGATCAAGGCGGCGGCAAAGGCGATGCCCATGTCGCGGAAGGTCTCATAGGTGACCGTCCATTCGCCGCTCCACTCGAAACCGCTTTCGAAGCCAGTCTCCGGCGGGCCGATGTAATGGGACTGCGGCGTCACACCGTCGGGAGCCTTGTAGTCCGCCAACAGGTCCTCGATGGCCAGCATGCCGTAGATCGGAGCACCGAGGCGGCCGGTGACCTCGCCGGTAACGAACTCGACCGGTCGCAGGTCCTTATGGAACAGGATCGGGTCCTTGGTGATCCGCTTGAAACGGCCCAGTTCGGCCAGCGGCACCAGGCCGCCCGTCGCCGTCGGCACCGGCAGTTCACCCAGCCTGGCGAACTGCGAGCGGATGGCCATCGGCAACTGGATGACGATGAACCGGGGCTCCAGCGTCGTGCCGACCTTGACGTCGCCGACCTTGAAGCCGCCCATGGCCATCTCAAGCTGGGTGTTGATATCCTCGACCGAGACGCCGCGCCTGACGGCCTTCTCACGATCGACGACGAATTCCCAGACCGGATAGGGCGCCTGCATCAAATTGTCGACGTCGACGACGTTTTCCGCTTTCTCGAACATGCGGGTCATGTCGGCGGCGACCTGACGCCGGGTGCGGTCATCGGGTCCGTAGATCTCGGCAACCACCGTCTGCAGCACCGGCGGGCCCGGCGGCATTTCGACGACTTGGATGCGCGCGCCCAGCTTGTTGGCGATTGGCGTCAGCACGCTGCGTGCGGCATCGGCGATTTCGTGGCTCGAGCGCTCGCGGTCGTTCTTGTGCAGGAGCTGTACCTGGATGTCGCCCTGCCACGGATCGCGCCTCAGGTAGTAGTGGCGCACAAGTCCGTTGAAGTTGAAGGGTGAGGCCGTGCCGACGTAACTCTGGACGGCGGTCACCTCCGGAATCTCCAACAGTTTCTCGGCCAGCTGCTCGGCGACGTTGGCCGTGTCCGGCAGTGCGACACCATCGGGCATGTTGATGACGACGTTGAACTCGGGCTTGTTGTCGAGCGGCAGCATCTTCACGGACACCGCCGTCGTATAGAACATGGCGAAACAGGCGAACAGAACGCCGTACATGGTCAACCGGAACAGCTTGCTCTTGGCGGGGCTTTGGATCAGCGGCACCAGGATGCGGCGGAACCAACCCTCGAGGCGTTCGCTCTGGCGGTGCTCCTTGTCCTGGGCCTTCTGCATGGCGTCCAGCGACGGCCGGATGCGCATGGCCAGCCACGGCGTAAAGATGAACGCGGCGAACAACGAAAACAGCATGGCCACGGAGCCCAACACCGGGATCGGGCGCATGTAGGGGCCCATCATACCGCTGACGAAACCCATGGGCAGAAGGGCTGCGATGACGGTGAAGGTGGCGAGAATGGTCGGGTTGCCGACCTCGCGCACGGCGTCGACGGAAGTTTCCGTGTCGATTCCGCCCTTCATTAGCCATCGCCGGTATATGTTCTCGATGACGACGATGGCGTCGTCGACCAGGATTCCGATGGAGAAGATCAATGCGAACAGGCTGACCCGGTCGATGGTGTAGCCGAGAATCCAGGCCGAAAACACGGTCGTCAGGATGACCACCGGGATGACGATGAGCACCACCATGGCCGCTCGGAAACCGAGGAAGAACCAGACCAGCAGGGTCACCGCGCCGGTCGCCACGAACAGCTTGAACAAGAGCTCGTTGACCTTGTCGTTGGCCGTCTCGCCGTAGTTCCGCGTGATCGCCACATGGATGTTGTCGGGAATGACCCGGCCCTTCAGGCGTTCGACTTGGTCGAGCACGTCCTGGGCGACGGTGACGCCGTTGGTCCCGGGTTTCTTGGCGATGGCTATGGTCACCGCCGGCGCGCCCTTGGGCACGCTCGGGCCCTCGCCATAAGCCGGTCCGGTGAAATAGCGGACCATGGACCGGGTTTCGGCCGGGCCGTCGGAAACCAGGGCGACGTCGCGCACGTAAACAGGGCTGCCCTCACGTACGCCAATGATCAAACGCTTGACGTCCTCGGCGCTTTTCAGGAAGGCGCCGGAGTGCAGAGTAAAACTGCCTTCCGACGATTCCACGTATCCGGTCTCGCGTTCGCTGTTCGCGGAACTGATGGTTTTCGCGAGCTGGCCGACGCTGACACGAAATCCGGAAAGCCGTTCCGGCAGGATCTCTACGCGAATCTGTTCCGAGCGGCCGCCGACGACGAAGCTTTGCGAGGTATTCCTGACCTCTTTCAGGCGTTGCAGCACGTCGAGCGCGACGAGGCGGAGAACGGCGTCGTCCATGTCCTCGGACCACAGGGTCAGGGTGACGACCGGCACGTCGTCGACGCCCTTTGGCTTGACCAAGGGTTCCGACACGCCGGGCGGTACCTTGTCCATGTTGGACATCAGCTTGTCGTAGAGCTTGACCAGGGAGGGCTCCATGTCCTCGCCGACGTCGAACTCGACGGTGACCATGCCGTTGCCGCGTTGCGAGGCGGAATAGACGTGTTTGACCCCGGGGATCTCGCTCATCATGCGTTCCAGCGGATCGACGGCAAGGCTGGCCACCTGTTCCGAGGAGGCGCCCGGGTACTGGAAGAAGATGTCGACCATGGGGACCGAGATCTGCGGGTCCTCCTGTCGCGGCGTAAAGGCGAGGCTAAGGACGCCGATGGCCAGGCTGGCGATCAACAGCAACGGCGACAGCGGCGAATGAATGAACGCCCGCGCCATGCGTCCGGCCAGCCCGAGATCGGCGTGTCCGGCTTCTTGCGGTTCGTTATCGGTCTGCTGAGGAGCGTCCGACATTGTATTCCCTGTCAGTCTTTGGTTCGTTCGTAAGTCAGTTGTTTAGCGTGCCGCCCGAGGCCATGCCGGCCGACGGGTTGACGATGACTTGCTCACCGCCCTTAAGTCCGGCGATGACGCTGGCCTTGCCGCCGCCGGCCGGTGCACCGAGACGGATCAGACGCAACGACGGCTTGCCGTCCTTCAGGATGAAGACGCCCGGCAGGCTGCCGCGCCAGATCAGGGCCTGGGACGGCACCACGACGAACTCGCGTTCGCCACCGCTGGCCTCCGGAATACGGACTTCGGCATACATGCCTGGGCCGCCGCGAACGCCGATCGGCAGGTCAAATTTGACGGTCACCGTATGGCGTCCGGCGTCGGCCACGGGATAGATGCGGGCCACGCGCGCCGTGATATCGGACGTATGAACGTCGAGACGGGCCGGGACGATCATGCCTTCGCGAAGCGCCGACGCGAGGCGCACCGGAACTTCCGCCTGGATGCGCAGGTACTTGGTATGGGCGAATTTCATGAGCGGCTGGCCCGGCTGCACGGTATCGCCGGCCTCGACCATCTTCGACAGGATGACTCCTTCGAAGGGCGCCGTCATGCGGGCGTCCTTAATCTTGGCATCGAGGGTCTCGACTTGGGCACGAGACGAAAGCAGGCGCGATTGCGCCTGATTGAGATGGCTGGCCTGGCTCGACAGGTCGGCATAGCGCTCGATCCACTGGTTCGACCCGGAAAGGCCGGTCATGTTGCCGAAACCACGCGAGAACATACGGTCGAACATCATCGGCATGGCCATGCCCGGCGAGCGATAGGCGTTGTTGACGCTGGGCGCCCACATTTCGCGGGAATACTGGACCCGGGCGTTCCTGAGGATCGATTCGGCGTGCATCATGTCGGCCATGGCGGCGCGGCGCTGGGCCTGCAGGCCATCGTCGTCGATGGTCAGCAGAAGGGCGCCGGCCTGGAAGGCGTCGCCCTCGCTGCCGGCAATGAACAGGACCTGACCCGGCACCTGGGCGGCCAGGGTCACTTCCCTATAGGGGATGACGGTTCCGCCGACGGTCGCCGTCGCCGCAACGCGTTCGGACTTGGCGATTACCGTCTGGTAGTCGGCCGCCTGGGCAGCCGCACCGGATAGCGCCAACCCAAGCACAATAAGCCAGGCTGGGAAGCGCATGAATCAAACCCTTCCCATTGCCGAAAAGCTTTTGATGAACGGTCCCGCCATGCGCGGGTCCTTGATCATGCCGGCGTAATCGCCAATCTTGAATTTCAGCTTGCCCGAGGTGTAGGCCATGCCGAGACCCATCAGGCCCGGCGGCTTTTTCAGCCAGCCTTCCCAATTCGCCTTGGTGGCGCGCAGATCCCAATCAAGATTTTGGCCGTCGAATGCGGCCCCCGCGATCGCCTTGCCGTTCTCTACGACGAGCACGCCCACGGGGTTGTCGTCGCCGTCGAAACCATATGCGATGGTCGAGTTGAACCCGATCTTCTCGAGTTCGCCAGCCAGTTCGCCGTCGGCGTTCCAGGCCTCCTGGAACTTCGCCATCCACTCTGCGGAAAAAAGATCAGCCATAGAACCTCTCCCAGTTAATCAGATCGTCCCAATATAGACAGCAAGGGTCGTGCCAATTACTAACGCATTGAAAACAAAAGATTCCCGTGTTGCGGAAAATGCAACAGTGCAACAGTCGAGTGAATTGTCTCGGGCATGAAATTCGAATCTACTGATTTGAATTCATTGGATTTTCGAACCAACACCAGGTATTGTCCCTGTTGCGCAACAGTCTGGAAGATGCAACAGGTCGCAACAGCTGGAAACAGGGTCCGGAAGCGGACTTCGATCGTACACCAATCGACCGGCGAGATCGATAAGGATCATACTCAATTATGCAGGGATTGAACGATTTTTACCCGCTCCTCGAAGCCATCGTTTCGTTCATGGACGAAGGCGTGATCATTGCCGACGAGAAGGGTGAGGTGCTTTACCAGAATCCTGCCGCCGGCGAAATGCTGGGCCTGGCCTCCAATACGCCAATCCAGTCCCTGGAAAGCATCGGCATCGGCGATCTGGGTACCATATCCGAGGCCGGCAAGACGACCGGATACAAACTCGACGACGGGTTCGTCCGTCTTGAGCGGCGGGTCAACGGTGAAGGACCGCCCCGGCACCTGGAATTCCATACCGGCGTCATCCAAACCCCTAGGAGCAAGAAACGCCTGCGCCTGGTCATCACCCACGACCGCACGGACACACGGAACCTGGAGGCCGTCCTCAACCGGCGAAGCGACGAACTGGTCACCAACGACCCGAGGATGCTCGACATCCTGACCAAGATCGACCAGGTCTCGGCAAGCAACGCCTCCGTCCTGCTGCAGGGCGAATCGGGGACCGGCAAAACCCACCTGGGGCGGATAATTCACCGTAAGAGCCTGCGTGCCAACGGCCCCTTCGTCGAGGTCAACTGCGCCGCCATCCCCGAACCGCTCATCGAATCGGAACTGTTCGGCCACGTCAAAGGCGCCTTCACCGGCGCCACCCAGGACCGCCAGGGTCGGTTCCAGGCGGCCGACAAGGGAACCCTGTTCCTCGACGAGGTCGGCGAGATCCCGCTTCATCTGCAGGCGAAACTGCTGCGCGCCGTTCAGGACCAGGAGTTCGAAATGGTCGGTTCCGACAAACCGATCCGCGTCGATGTGCGCATCATCAGCGCCAGCAACAAGAACCTGAAGGATATGGTCGACGCCAACGAGTTCCGCTCCGACCTGTTCTACCGGCTGGCCGTCATCCCGATGCTGATCCCGGCGCTCAGGAACCGGCCCGGCGACATCCCGCTGATGCTCAAGAAGTTCTGCTCGAACCTGATGGAGCGCGGCTATTCGGACGAGATCGAGTGTTCTCCCGGCGCCATGCGCCTGATGATGGATTACCCTTGGCCCGGCAACGTTCGTGAAATGGAAAACGCCGTCGAACACGCCATGGTCTGCGCCGTCAACAACGTCGTGCTGCCGGAGAGCCTGCCGCAGGATATTCGCGAATACACCGGGACGGTGATCGCCGAGCCGTTCCCAGCAAACCTGCCCAACCAACGCCAGAGCCGTGAGATCGAGGGGGCCCTCAAGGAAGCCGGTGGCAACCGTTCACAGGCGGCCCGCCTGCTCGGCATCGACCGGACGACGCTGTGGCGGCGCATGCAGCGTCTCGGGGTGGCTGGATAGACGCAGCAGGACTGACTCAGGAGGACGCCAATCTTGTAAGCGCTTAGGCCCTCGAATACCACCTAAGGTGTGAACGAGGAATCGCCATGCTCGGCTACTTATCAAAGGCCGTTTTCGTCATCTTTCTGGCGCTGCTCCCGCCGGTACCAGCTGCGGCGCATTCGGAACCGCCAACCCTGGTCATCGCCGGTCCCGGCATCAATTCCGATGGCGGAGTCCTTTTCTACCACGTCCAGCAGATGTTCGGCATGGCTGGCAAAGGCTATAAGCCGACCAGCGTCACCTTCGACGGCGATACCGCCCGTGTAAGAGGCCGCGCACCACTCGGCGCCAAACGCAACCATTATAGAGCGATCCGGGGAGCGGCGCGGCGGGTCGGCGAAATCGCCGCGGAGTCTCCGAAATCGATGTTGCGGTTGGACATGGATTTGCTCGGCTTCGCCGTGCTCGTTGATAAAGGTTCGGCCGGCATCGCCCATCGCCTGAGTGGACCAAGGCTTGGCAAGAAGCGTGGCGCCCTCCTCGACAAGCTCCGGACTCGATGGAACGAGGAGACCGAACGCGCGTCGGCGTTCATCGAAGAGGCGGCCCGCGAGTTCAAGAAGAAGCATCCCAACGGCAAGGTTGTCGTCGTTGGCCACAGCGCCTTCACCAATGCGGTCGATTTGACTCCCCTAGACGACCCTCGAACCGGAAAACCGTTGATCGACTTTCGGGTCTTGAGCTCGCCCATGGTCCGCAAGATGAAATACCAGGACGCCGTGCGGACCATGATCGTTACCCATGAGAGCGACCTCCCACCCGCCAACATGGGGAACATCCACAGCCCGCTGAGCACAACCGATCAGGATCTGACCTGGACCGGCACCGTGCTTCACCTCAAAGGCAAGACCATTGATTGGATCGATGCCCATTCTCGGACCCAGCACTACAGGTCCGTTTTCGACATGGAGATCCGGACGATCGGCGGCAAACAAGATTTTCGCGGCACGCCGGCCGAGGTCATCCTGAAGAACAAGGACGCCGTGTTCCAGGGCAAGAAGAAGCCCCATAGGGTCCTGATCAACACGCTGAAGTCGCTGGCACCGATCGAGTCCCGTGTCGGCGGCATCACCCTGACGAAACCGGCCGACCTGTCTTTGGACCCGGCGCCCATCGTCGACCTCGACATCGGAACCGTCAGCGACTGGCCGCAACTGAACTACGGCTCAAGGGGCATCATCGAATTGCCGCGCGACATCGAACCGGCAACGGCGGCGGCGGCCATGGCCTGTGTTTATCTGGACCGGCCGCCGGAACTATCTCTGTCGCCGGGAACCCTGCCAGACGGAGGGCAGGTAACCGGGGTCGACTATATCTGCCAGCATCTGGCCTGGACCCGGTTGGGTGACATGATGCGCGAGGCCGATCGGATCCTGGGCGCCCTGGCCCTCGGCGGACCAGACTCCCGACGCCTGGCAAACGCCCTGCCCGGCTTCCATCCGTTCGCCGAAATAGCGCTCGACCATGAAACCTTCTGGGACGGGACGCTTGGGCTTCGCGTCTGGGTGGTTCCCGCCAGATTACCACTGACCGCCGAAAAGGGCCGCCTTCGGGCCGAAAGGTCGACGATGGCTGTCCGCCTGGAATTTTACCCGATCGACAAACAGCGTGAGTATTTCGACGACAATGCGGACGTCGGAATTTCCGGAAGCGCCGGCGATTTCATCGCCGCCCGGTTGACCGCCGACTACCATACCCTGGCCGCCGCTTACCCGGTTTTGGCTGACTTGACGCGCGCCGCCGAATTCGTCGGCGCCCTGATCTGGGCCAGACGCAACGGCATCGAACTGAGCGACCGGTCGCGGCGCTGGATGGAACGGCATTACCGGCGTGATCTCAACACCAACCTTTACACCAACCATACTCGCGACCTGAAACACATCGGTGGCCAAGTATTCGACGTCCTCCCGTTCGAAGAATTCGAAAGACCCGACCCGGCGACGATCCCGAAACCGTTGATCGTATTCAACCAATTCGGCGTCAGCCGGATGCTGTGGCCTGACGGTGGCACGAGCGTCGTCAAATATGCGGCGAACGGGCTCGTCGAGGGCGTCAAGAACCGCAACGGTGAGCGTGTTCACTTTCTTCGCGATGAGACCGGCCGGCTCGCTGCCATCACCGAGGCCTCGGGGCAAGGCATCAGTATCCTTTGGGACCGAGAACTGGCGGCCGCCGTCTTTTGGGCGGATATCGACGCCAAACGCCTCCAGTTCACGGTTGGCGGCGAGGCCCGTTTGATGCCGGTCGCCGACCCCAGAACCCTCGTCCGGGAGTGGCTGGGCGCTTGGATTAATGCCGAGATCGAGGGCGGCGATGGGCGTTTTAACCGGCAACGGCTGAAGTCCCTGGGAACGACTTTATCCTGGATCCGATGGTCCTACGATTGGTGGCAATTGGCGTTGACGGTTCTTGCTGCTGCCCTATTCGCCATTCTGCTCCATTACCGGACCTAGGGCTCGATGGCGTTCCTGCGCCAGTCATCAGCTCTTGCCGCCACCGTTCTTCATGTCATGTGCCTAACCCTCATCCTTGTCGCGCTCGAGGTCTTCGCGTGGGGCGCATATTCCTTGCAGCCGTTGACATTTGAACAAATCGTCTTGGTTTGGACGGTAATGGGCATCGTCACCCTGTGGGTGTTCAAGCCTCGGAAGACGTGGCTGGGGAGCGTCGCCGGGAGCATCGTCGCCGGCGGCGTGGTCTTCGCGATGGCGTTCGAAAATCTCCCGGAGGGCGGTTTCGAACAGTTCTTTCTCGATGACCTTCATGCCATCGGTGCCGCCTTCATGGTCAGCGCATTCAATTTCCACTGCCTTCGCGACTCGGTGACGCCGCGATTGTCGTCGGCGGTCCTCGCCATCGCTGTCACGTTTTTGCTGTTTGCCCTTCCCAAGGGGCAGCAACTCTTTTCCGCTTGGTCGCCCTTATCGGTGCCACTAGCACCGGTGGCAACGGTCGGCGAAACGACTCAAGCAGCGGCCATATCGTTGGTTCAACTCCTCAATGCCAGCGCACCCGTTGGCGCGCACCATCCTCAGTTGGGCCTATTGCCGGTCGCTCTGGTACTGGCCCTGACCGCGTTCTTTCTGGAACGTCGGATGGCATCCCGGCAGCGGGTTGCGGAGGTACCGTCCGCGCCGCGTCCGTCTGTGACCGGCACCACCGATACATCGCCGGTTCTGGTGTCTCACCCCCCCGTTTACGACGAATCATTTTGTTGGTTTTGCAAGACGCGCCCCGCCGGCGGCGAAGGCCCGGATTTCATTGCCTGGGTCCACGCCCCAGCCGACTATCAGGGGGGCAGTCGAACGACGATCTGGGACGAACGACCGATTTCCGTGCCGCGCTGCGACGTCTGCCGCGACCGCCATGACCGCTTCCGCCGGACCGTCAAAATCGTGCAGGTATTGAGTTGGATCGCGGTGGCGGGGGTTTTGGTTGTTTTCGTGATCCAGAGGTTCCCGTTGCTGCAATTCGTGTTGCTGGCGCTCGGCGTCGTCGTCATTGCCTTCCTGATCCGGCTGGGCCTTCTTGCATTCGATCAGGTGCGCGGCACCGAACCGGAATCGGCCGCCGCCAAGTTCAGTCGGGTGAAGGATATCCTCGATCGCGGCGCCCGCTATGGCCCGGCTCCGAGAGTTCGTGAAGACTGACACGGCATCCACCGGCCTAGGTGCCCTGATCGTTTCCTCGAGTGATTCCCTCGGCCGGCACCGAGGGAATGGCGGCGTGAAAGACGTTCAAGCCGCCATCAGGCGGCGTTCCATCATCCGGCGCACGATGGGGCGCAGGATCAGCAGCATGGCCATGGCCAACTTGCCGCCGGGCACGACGATGGTGTTGCGCCTCGACATCCAGGAACCGTCGAGGTTGCGGAGCAGGCAGGGGAAGTCGACATCGAAGTCTTCCGGCTTGCGGAAGCGGATGACGACGACGCTCTCGTCGACCGTCGGCACATCGCGGGCGATGATCGGATCCGACGTGTCGACCACGGGGACGCGCTGGAAGTTGATATCGGCGCGGCGGAACTGTGGCAGGATGTAGTGGACGTAGTCCGGCATGCGCCGGAGGATGGTCTCGACCACCGCTTCCTCGGAATAGCCGCGCAGGTTGGTGTCGCGGTTGATCTTCTGGATCCATTCCAGGTTGATCACCGGAACGACCCCGATCTTCAGATCGACGTGCGAGGCGAGGTCGGCGTTCGGCGCCATGGCCCAGCCGTGCAGGCCCTCGTAGACCATCATGTCGGACCCGGCCGGCAGGTCCTCCCAAGGCGTGAATTCGCCGGGTCCCAGGTTCTGCTCCTCAAAGGCTTCCGCCTCTTCCCAGTTGTGGATATAGAAACGGCGCTGGCCGGTTCCGGTCTCACCGTACTGCCGGTAGAGCGATTCTTGTTTGTCGAACAGGTTGGCCGCCGGCTGGAAGTGGGAGAAGGTGTCGCAGCCCTCCGCCGCTTCACGCTCGAGCATCTCGTTCATCGCCTTGCGGTCGTAGCGGTGGAAACCGTCGCCTTGCACGTAGGCCGCGTTCAAGCCCTCAATCCGGCACAACTCGTTGAACGTCTCGCGTACCGTCTTGCGGTTGGCGCCCGACGAACCGGTTACGGCGATGATGGGGTGTTTTTTCGACATGGGATTTTCCGGCCGTCCGTGCTCAAGCCGCGGTGGCGCGGGTCAACTGGCGTTTCTCCTCGATGATGTTGCGCATGATCGGCGTCAACACCAGTTCCATGGCGAGGCCCATCTTGCCGCCGGGCACGACGATGGTGTTGCGCCTCGACATCCAGGAGCCGTGCAGCATCTGCAAAAGGAAGGAGAAGTCGACCTCGAACAGTTCCGGATCGCGGAAGCGGATGACGACGAGGCTCTCGTCCGGCGTCGGAATGTCGCGGGCGATGATCGGATCCGAGGTGTCGACAATGGGCACGCGTTGGAAGTTGATGTCCGTATATTGGAACTGTGGGATGATGTAGTGCACGTAGTCGTACATGCGCCGCAGGATGGTATCCATCACCGCTTCCTCGGAGTAACCCCGCGTCTGCGTGTCGCGGTGGATCTTCTGAATCCATTCCAGGTTGATCACCGGCACCACGCCGATCTTCAGGTCGACATAGCGCGCCATGTTGACGTTCTCATCGACGACGCATCCGTGCAGACCCTCGTAGAAGAGGATGTCGGTGTCCCTGTCGAAGGGCTGCCACGGCGTGAACTCGCCCGGGCCCAGGCCTTCGAAGGCTTCCGCCTCCTCGTGATTGTGTAGATAGAGGCGCCACTTCCCGCTGCCGGTCTCGCCGTATTGACGGAAGGTCTCTTCCAGGTCCTCGAACAGATTGGCTTCGGGGCCGAAGTGCGAGAAGTTGGTGCAGCCCTCCTGCTCCTCGAAACGCTTCATGGCCTCTTTCATTTCGGCCCGGTTGAAGCGGTGATAGCTGTCGCCTTCGATGACGGCCGGCTTCACGCCTTCACGGCGGAACATGTGCTCGAAGGCCACCTTGACCGTACTTGTACCGGCGCCCGATGATCCGGTTACGGCGATGATGGGATGTTTTTTCGACATGTCACGCCCTCGCCATTGTGTGCCGAGGACCGTGATGTCCGTCAGCCGGGAATGTCCGAGTCAGTGTAACTTTCTGCCGGCCCATGCCGGTGAAGCGGGAGAAAGGATCCATTTCTTTATCGTCTCTTCTTTGTCTCGAATCCACGGTGAAGCTCTCACACCGGCCACGGAATGCCGTACTCTTCCGGCGTTTTCCGTGCAGGGATGGCCGATGCGGGACCGACAATTACAAAATCGTGAATGTGATAGAACACCTCCCGGTGTGGGTACCAGCAGAATTCCGAGTGGGGGCGTCGCTACCCGTTCGGGCAGGTATCGGTCGGAGTGCGCCTTCTATTGGCTCCCGTCGATGGCCGCACGGATCGCTTTCGTGCAGTCCGTCGTCGAACCCTGCCCGCCCAGGTCCGGTGTCACCCAGCGGCCCTCGGCGAGGACCGCCTCGGTCGCCGAGCGTACCCGCCCGGCGGCGGCTGTCAGGCATGGGTCGGTATGACGATCGCCGAGCCACTCTAGCATCATGGCGCCTGACAGGACGCAGGCAATGGGGTTGGCCGCGTCTTTGCCGGCGATGCCGGGCGCCGTCCCATGGGAGCCCTGGAACATGCCGTGCTCATCCCCGGTCTCGCCGGACGGAGCCAGGCCCATGCCGCCGATGATCGCGGCCCCCAGGTCGGAAAGGATATCGCCCAACAGGTTCTCGCAGACGACGACATCGAAATGCTGGGGCCGTTCGATCATATGGACGGTCATGGCATCGACGATGACGTGTTCGACCTCCAGGTCCGGGTAGTCGGCCAATACCTCGTCGGCAACGGTTCGGAAGAAGGCGTAGCTGCGCAGCACGTTGGCCTTGTCGACGATCGACACCCGTTTGACACCGTCCTCGGGCGCGCCGTCGCCGGCGAGTGCAGTCTTCGCCGCCATACGGACGATGCGCTCGGTCCCCTCACGGGTCAGAACCAGCGTATCGGTGGCTGTGTCGCCGCGCAGGATGTTGCCGCCGCCCCGCGCCGCATAAAGGCCTTCGGTGTTTTCACGCACGATGGTGAACCGGATGTCGCCAGGCCCGGTGCCGGTCAACCGTTGCGGACTGCCGACCAGCAAATGGATGGGACGGATGTTGGCGTAAAGATCGAGCCCGGCCCGGACCTGGATGGAGAAATCCTGGCCGGCTTCGGTACCGTCTGGATAGAGCACGCCCGGCAGGCCGGCGGCACCGTGCAGGACGGCGTCGGCCGCCTTGCAGGCTTCCATTGTGGCGTCGGGAAAGGCGCTTCCGGTTTCCAAGTAACACTCGGCACCGGCCGCGTGATCGGTAAAATTCATCTGGACCGTATCGCCGAGGGCGTATTTGAGGACGCTGACGGTGGCGTCACTGACCTCCGGCCCGATACCATCGCCCGGCACGACTGCGATGTCATAGACATCCGGACGAGCCCGGTTTTCCCTAACCCCGGTGTCCACCGAACCGGCCATCACTTCCTTCTCGCGGATTGTCGTTTGGGGTGGTCATTAAAATATATTTTATAATATATAACAAAGCACATTTCTGTTGTGATATCAAGCTGTCCAAGGGCTAGCGAAATGACTCCATATGCAACAGATTGAAAATAAAGAGAAATCCCCGAAAGACCGCCAACACAAACGCTCGCGGACCGATGCCGCCTACGCGCGCCTGAAGGACAGGATCATCAGCGGCACGTTACCGCCCGGCGAGCAGATCGATGCAGCCCGATTGTCGGACGACCTGCAGCTCGGACGGACTCCCGTCCGCGAGGCGCTGCTGCGCTTGCAGGCGGAAGGCGTCGTCGAGATCATCCCGAAACGGGGTGTCCGCATCGTCTCCCTTTCGGCCGATGACCTGACGGAAATCTACCAGGTCATTTCCGCCGTCGAGGTCGAGGCGGCCCGCCTGCTCGCCGAAACCAAACCGACCATGGCCGATCTCTCCGACCTGTCGGAGGCCGTCGAGCGCATGGCCGCGGCGGCCCGGGAAAACGACCGAGAAGCCTGGGCACTGGCCGACGAGGCCTTTCATCGCCGCCTGCTGGATTTGAACCCCAACCCGCGCTTGCGCGACGTTGGCATCACCCATCGCGACCTGGCGCAACGCAGCCACTTCGTGGCCCTACGGATGCTGACCCCCGAACAACGGCTGCGTTCGGCCGAACACCACCGCGACCTGATCCGATTGATCGCTTCCGGCGAAGGTGCGGCGGTGGCGGCTCGCCACCGCGACCAGCGCGCCCGCGGCGCCGAAATGCTGGTCGCCGTCCTACGCGAACACCACTTGTCGCGCCTTTGACCCGTGACCACGGACTCGGTGAGAATACGGGGGAGTCATGAGCACGGACAAAATCCAAGAAGGGCCGAATAGGACCGCCGAGTTCGAGCGGCGTCCTGTGCATCCGACTCTGGGCACCGAAATCACTGATTTGGACCTGAAGACCGTAACTGCCGATGAGGCGAGCCGGATCACGCACCTGTTCGACGAACACGCCGCCGTTCTGTTTCGTGGCCAGGACCTGGAGCCCGGCGACTTGATACGCTTCAGCCGTTTTTTCGGCACGCTTGATCCGGCGCCCGTCAACGAGAGGGGCCGGACGGTCGTCGACGGGTATCCGGAACTTTACGTGGTCTCCAACATCAAGGACGGCGACGGCCGGGAACTGGGTAGTCTCGGTGCCGGGGAAGCGGCCTGGCACACCGATATGTCCTATATCGAACGCCCGCCCCGCGCCTCCCTTCTTTATGCCGTCGAAATCCCGGACTTCGGCGGCGACACCTGGCTCGCCGGCATGGGTGCCGCTCTCGACGATATGCCGGCGGCGCTCCGCAATCGCATAGAGGGGCGGCGCATCAAGCACGACGGCACCTACAATTCCGGCGGCTATCTGCGCCAGGGGATGGAGGCCGACGATGACCCGATGACCTGCCCCGGCACCTACCATCCGGCGATCTGCCGTCACCCCGGATCGGGCCGCGACGTTCTTTACCTGGGCCGGCGGCGCAACGCCTATATGGAAGGCTTGGCGCTGGCGGATTCCGAAACCTTGCTGGACGATCTCTGGGCCCATGCCACCGATGCCCGCTTCACCTATCGCCATCGCTGGCGGGTCGGTGACGTCCTCATGTGGGACAACCGGGCGACCCTGCACCGCCGGGATGCCTTCGACCCGGCGGCCAGGCGCTATATGCTGCGCACGCAGATCGCCGGATCCAACCGGCCGCAAGCGAGCCTGATTGCCGGCACCTGAAGGGGATTGAGGGCATGGATTTCAAACTTAAAGGCAAGGCTGCCATCGTCACCGGCGGCAGCCGGGGCATCGGCCGCGCCGTCAGCCTGCGGCTCGCCGAACACGGCGTCGACGTCGTCATCTGCGGACGGACACCGGAAAGCCTGGAGCGGACCGTTGCCGAGATACGAGACAGGGGCGTCCAGGCCTGGGGGTTCCAGGCCGACGTCAGCCGCCGGGAGGACATCGCGCGTTTCGTCGGTGAGGCGGCCGGAGCGGCCGGCCGGATCGACATCCTGGTCAACAACGCCGTCACCTCGACCAGCGCACCCTTTGACGACCTCACCGACGACGAATTCCGCTACCACATCGACGTCAAGCTGATGGCCTACATCCGCATCGCGCGGCTGGTCCTGCCGTTCCTGGCCAAACAAGGTGGCGGGCGCATCGTCAACATCGGCGGCATGACGGCGCGCATCGTCGCACCCTTGCGCATGACCAATGGGGTGACCAACGCCGGCGTCGCCAACTTCACCAAGCAGTTCGCCGGTTACGCCGCCCAATACAACGTCACGGTCAACTGCGTCCATCCGGGCTATACGGCGACTGAGCGGGTGACGCAGATCTTCGAACGTGAGGCGCAAGAGTTGGGCTTGGACCTCGACGCCGTCATCGCCAAACGTACGGGCGACATTCCCTTGGGCAAACTGATCCAGCCCGACGACATCGCCTCGGCGGCATTATTTTTCTGTTCACCGCTGGCCGACATGATCACCGGCCAGTCGATTGCCGTCGACGGCGGCTCCGGGGAAGCGGTGGTCTATTGACCCTCGGCGCGGCCGCCCGCCCTCAGAAATCCTTGCACAGCCTCAGCGAATCGTAGATCGCCGTATGGATGTTGCGCCCGGCGACGGCATCGCCGACCCGGAACAGTGTGTAGGTTCCGTCCCGGTTGTTGACGATGTCCTGCGGGCGCCCGGCGATCAGGGCGTCGTGATCGATCTCGCCTTGGTTGACCGACCCCGGTTTCAGCTCGAAGTAAAGATCGTCGAAGGGCCGGGTGCCGTGCTCGACGATGATCTGGTCGGCCCGTTTTTCGACCACGGATTTGTCGTACTCGTTATAGAAGTGGCCGACCAACTGGTTGCCGTCCCGGGCGATCGAGGTGAGCCCTAGATTGAGCGTCGTCTTGACGCCCTTCTCGTAGAGGACCCTGTAGTAGGCCGGGTAGTTGAGGCCGCCGGTCTCCTGGCCGATGGCCCGGTCGGGCGTCACGATCTCGAGATTGCTGCCGGCCTTGGCGACGGCTTCGGCAACGCTGAGGGCCTGGTGCTGGCCGATGTCGTCGAACAGGATGACGTCGGCGGCCGGCGTCACCTGGCCGGTCAGGATGTCCCAGCCCGTGGTCGCCAGGTCCTCGCCGGCCTCTAGGAATTCCTTATTCGGCATGCCGCCGGTGGCGACGATGACGATGTCCGGGTTTTCGGCCAGCACGTCTTCCGCCTCGGCGAAGGTATTGAACCGCATGTCGACGCCAAGCGCCTCGACCTCGGAAGCCAGCCAATCGACGATGCCGATGATCTCCTTGCGCCGGTCGAGTCCGGCGGCGACGACGACCTGGCCGCCGGCCCGGTCGGCGGCCTCCATGAGAACCACGTCGTGTCCCCGCGATGCGGACACCCGCGCCGCCTCGAGGCCGGCCGGGCCGGCGCCGACGACGACGATCTTCTTCTTTTCCCCCTCGGTCGGGTTGAAGACCTGCGGCATGGTCGCCTCGCGGCCGGTGGCCGGGTTGTGGACGCAAAGCGCATCGCCGGCCTCGTACAAGCGGTCGATGCAATACCCGGCGCCGACGCAGGGGCGGATGCGCTCCTCCTCGCCGCGCATGAGCTTGGCGGCGATGTGCGGATCGGCCATATGGGCGCGGGTCATACCGACCATGTCCAGGTGCCCCTCGGCAATGGAATGGCGCGCCGTGGCGATCTCGTTGATGCGCGCCGCGTGGAAAACGGCGATGTCGTGCTCGGCCTTGACGGCGCTGGCGAGGGCCAGATGCGGTGCCGCCGGCGTCCCCATGTTGGGGATGACGTGGGAGAGCGCCTCGTCCGATTCGATATGGCCCTTGATGACGTTGATGAAGTCGATCATGCCGGTCGCCGCCAAACACCTGGCGATCTCGAAACCCTCGTCGCGGGTGATGCCGTTCTCCGCGTCCTCGTCGACGACCATGCGAATGCCGACGATGGTGTCGTCGCCGACTTTCCTACGAATGGACTCGAAGACCTCGAGGCCGAAGCGCATGCGGTTGTCCAAGGAACCGCCGTAGGCGTCCGTCCGCTGGTTGGTGCGGGGCGACCAGAAGGCATCGATCAGGTGCCCGTAGGCCTCGACCTCGACGCCGTCCATGCCGCCTTCCTTGCACCTTCGCGCCGCATCGCCGTAGGCCTTGACGACGCGGCGGATGTCCCAGTCCTCCATCTCCTTGGGGAATCCCCGGTGCGCCGGCTCGCGGACCAGGGACGGCGAGATGATCGGCAGCCAATCGCCCGTGTTCCAGACGGTGCGGCGCCCCAGGTGCGTGATCTGGCACATGACCGCGGCGCCGTGGGCATGGACGCCGTCGGCGAGTTTCTGCAGCCACGGGATGATGTCGTCGTTGCCGGCGTAGAGGTTGCCGAAGACGGCCGGCGTGTCGGGGGCGATGATGGTCGAACCGCCGATGACGGTGAGCGCGATGCCGCCCTTGGCCTTTTCCTCGTGATAGAGGCGATAGCGGTCCTTGGGCAGGCCGTCCTCCGAATAGGCGGGCTCGTGGGCCGTCGACATGATGCGGTTGCGCAGCTCCAGGTGTTTGAGCCGATAGGGCTGCAACAAAGGATCGGTGGCGGCCATGGTCCCTCCCTCGCGCCGGCGTTCCTTATTCTGTGGGCGCAGGAAGAAATCTACGCGGGGCGCCGGCAAGACGAAAAGCGCAAAAACGCTGTCAAATGTTCCGAAAACGAAGCCGAGAGGAGTGGATCAGGAGAGCGCCTGGCAAGCCGCCTGCACGCGCACACAGGCCTCCTTCAGTTCTTCCATGCCGGCCGCCGTCGACAGGCGGAAGTAGGGCGACAGGCCGAATGCCTCGCCGTGCACCCCGGCGACGCCGCCGTCTTCCATCAGGTAGACGACCACGTCCTTGTCGTTCTCCATAACCTTGCCCGAAGGCGTGCGCCGCCCGATCAGGGCCGAGCAATTGGGATAGACGTAGAAGGCGCCTTCCGGCGATCGGCAGGTGAGACCGGCGGCTTCGTTCAAGAGCTCGACGACGACGTCACGGCGTTGTTGGAACTCGGCCGTGCGCTCGCCGACGATCGACTGCGGGCCGGTCAGGGCCTCGATGGCGGCGGCCTGGGTGATCGAACAGGGGTTGCCCGTATTCTGGTTCTGCAGCTTGGTCATGCTGCGGATCAACTCGGCCGGACCGCCGGCGAAGCCCAGCCGCCAACCGGTCATGGAATAGGCCTTGGAGACGCCGTTGACGGTCAAGGTGCGATCGAAGAGCGCCGGTTCGACGGCGGCCATGGTGTGGAACGGCCGGCCGTCAAAGAGGATATGCTCATAGATATCGTCGGTCATCACGTGGACCTGCGTGTGATCCAGAAGAACGATAGCCAGCGCCGCCAGTTCGCTTTCCGTATAGGCGGAGCCGGACGGGTTGTTGGGCGAGTTGAGGATCAGCCACTTGGTCCTCTCGGTGATGGCCGCTTCCAGCTCATCCGGCTGCAGCTTGAAGCCGTGCTCCTCGGCGCATTCGACGACGACCGGCACGCCGCGGGCGAAACTGACGACGTCCGGATAGGCGACGAAGTAGGGCGCCGGGATGATCACCTCCTCACCGGGCTCCACGGTGGCGACGATGGCCGAGAAGATGACCTGCTTGCCGCCGGTGCCGGCGATGATCTGCTCGGGCGAATAGTCGAGGCCATTGTCGCGGCGGAACTTCTCGGCGATGGCCTCCTTCATGGCCACCGTGCCGGCGGTCGGCGTGTAGCCGGTCTCGTTTCTCTCCATGGCGCGGACCGCCGCCCGCTTGACGTTCTCAGGCGTCGGAAAATCCGGTTCGCCCTGGGCCAGGCGGATGATGTCGCGCCCCTCGGCGGCCAACTCGCGGGCCCGTTGCGTGGCGACGGAACTGGCGGTCGGCTGGAAACGGTCCATACGGGCGGCGATAAACGGCATGATTATTCCTCAATGGATCTCCTGCGGTGCCCGATCATCTTCCGCCGAGACGATCTCGTCAACGATCGCGGGAAGATCGCGGATGCTGTCGATGACCCGGTCGGCCAGCGGCGTCAGGTGCTCTCGCCCGCCGGTCCCGGTGAGCACGCCGATAACCTGCCCGGCGCCAGCGTTTCGGCCCATCTCGAGATCGTGGACGTTATCGCCGACGACCATCACTTGCGCCGCGTTCAGACCAGTCGACGCGCAAAACCCGTTCACCATGCCGGGCCCCGGCTTGGCCCCATATCCGCTGTCGTAGCCGGCCAGGAAATCGAACAGCTCGACAACGCCGAACCCGGCCAGCGTCGCCACGGCGCCGGCTTCGCTGTCGCTGGTGGCGAGACCGAGACGAAGGCCGTTTCTGCTGAGATGGGACAGCACGTCGGCCATGCCTGGTACGGCGACGGCCGTCGCCTTGCCGCCCTCGATGAAAAGGGAGTCGATGAACCCGACCAGATCCAGTTGCCCATGATCCGGTGCCAACTCAGCCCATAGGGCGGCGATCTCCTCAGTGGTACCGGCGGCGAGCAGGCTTCCCGGCGCCACCGTGCCCTGCTGATCGCCCAATCCCCCGGCCGCCATTAGGCGCACCGCCATTAGGCGCACCGCCAGATTGGCGTCGCCACCGGCCACGGCCAGCGCCGCCTCGAGGATCACCGGCACCCAGATCGCGTTGAAGTCGAGGAGCGTGCCGTCCTTGTCGAAAAGTACTCCGCCAATGGTCATTCCTGCACCTCACGTTTCCGGCCGCTCCTCCGCAATCGGCGCAAAAGACCAGAAAACCGGATACCCAGCAACACCAAAGACGCACCTTTCATGACAACTTGCTGATATTGTTTGTTTTTATTTTTGATTGGTTAACCAATTAAAATTGACCGGGACGTGAACTTTGACCATATTGGTGCCGTCACAGGACTGAGGAATTGGCGCGATGCCGAAACTGGGAATGAGACCGATCCGCCGCCGCCAGCTGGTTGACGCAGCCATCGAGACGGTCGGCGAGATGGGTTTTACACAGGCCCCCGTATCGCGGATCGCGGCGCGGGCCGGCGTATCGCCGGGCATCGTCCATCATTACTTCAAGGACAAAAACGACCTCCTGGAAGCGGCCATGCGCGATATGCTGGAACAGCTGCGTCAGGGTGTCGTCCACCGCCTTCGCCAGGCGCGAACCCCCGAACAACGTCTGGACGCCATCATCGACGGCAACTTCGCCAGCGAACAGTTCGACCGTTCGGCGATCGCCGCTTGGCTCGCCTTCTGGGCCGAGGCGCCACACAATCCGGCCCTGGCGCGGCTTCGCCGTATCAACGCGTCTCGGCTTCATTCGAATTTGCGCCATGCCGTGAGACCCCTGTTCCCCGGGGAGGACCCCGACGAACTGGCGTCCGTACTCGCGGCGACGATCGACGGCCTGTGGTTGAATGCGGCTTTGTCTCCCGACGAAACCGACCGCGGAAAGTTGGCAGACAGCGCCAGGGCTTTCGCCAAACGGCTCGCCGATAGGGCAGAAAAGGATGACGCCAATGATCCAAAAGGAGGAGCTTTCGCATGGCAGGCCTGACCGAGTACGACTACATCATCGTCGGTGCCGGGTCGGCCGGGTGCGTGTTGGCCAACCGTCTGACCGAGGACGCCGATGTTTCGGTTTTGCTGATCGAAGCCGGGCCCATGGACCGCAGCATCTTCATCCAGATGCCATCGGCCTTCGCCTGGCCGTTGGCCGACGACAAGTACAACTGGTACTACGAGAGCGAACCGGAGCCGCACATGGACGGGCGGCGCATGTATTGCCCGCGCGGGC
>Ga0056135_10000096_pt1 | contig 29732 bp, 29 predicted proteins | sample WorMetG1aBELIZE1_FD_67481 | JGI IMG/M metagenome (GOLD analysis project Ga0056135, IMG submission 67481) | Marine gutless worms symbiont microbial communities from Max Planck institute for Marine Microbiology, Germany - Inanidrilus... ...
CCGGGCTGTCGATCCAGATACGAAATGCTCCATCAGGCGGTCTTGCTTGTACTCACTCAATCGGCTCTTGCGCATAGTCCCCATGATAACCCCAATTCCGAGTTATCTGGGTCTGCCCCTTCTTTTTTTGAAAGGTGTTTTTTTCTACTTTTTTTCGCCATGACCGTGCTTGATGTCCTCTTTTAGTCTTTTGCTTCGGCGCCCCTAGGGCGCACCTTCCATTCTCCAGCAAGGTGCCGCCAGACGCCGGACGGCCCCCGTTCCAACAGTACGGGACGGCCATGGAACATGCTCAATTCCGCGATGCGTTCGAACGAAAGTACGCCGAGGTGAAATGCCGCATGGCGAAACGCAGCCCCATGACCAACGAACACTTTGACCGATCCACCGGCACCTTCGAATCCCGCCAACCGAGACGTAATGTGTTCGGCAACCCGTTTCCCCGCCTCCAGCAGAGATTCGGCACCCTGAAGCGGCAAGCGATAGTGGCTTTCCGCCTTCCAGTTGGCTGGCGGCGAGGGAAAGCGCGGGTCCGTTTCGATGATCTCTTCAATTTCGGCGACCGTCAGGTTGGCGGCGCAGCCGAGCCCCCGTTCGGCCAAAGCGTCGAAACTCTCGATAGTCGCTCCCGCGACGCGCTTGCTCAGGATTTCCGCCGTCTGCCATGCACGCAGCATTTGTGACGAGTCGATGATCTTCGAGATCGACCAGTCATTGGTGGCACAAATTTCGACGAGCTCGTGGGCCCCTGCTTCGGCCTGTTGGCAGCCTTCGTCGGTCAGTGCGAACGGCTGATGGGCGCTCGGTGCACCGGCGATTTGGTGATAGTCCCCGTGGCGGACGAGGGCGACGATCGGTTCAGGCATTCAGCCGCCTTTTAGGGATTCGGTCAGAGCCAGCACCATGGGGCCGAGTTCCGATTGCTTTAGGTTGGCCGCCGCATCTTCCGGCGTCACCCACTGCCGGCCGCGGTGGCTTTCGTGCCACTCGTCATCGGGCAGGACCCGTGTGACCTCCATGGCATAGACGTAACAAGTGCATTCGGCGCCCCATTTATCGTAGACATAGGATCCAAGGGGATCCGCACCCACTTTTCCCTCGACGCCAGCCTCTTCCCAGGCCTCCTTGGCCGCCGACTCCTGGTCCGTCGCACCGGGGTCCTTGATTCCCTTGGGAACGACAAAGTGCTTCTTCTTGCTTGATTGGATGATCAGGACTTCCGGCTTTCCCTTGTTGAGGCGGTAGGGAATGACAGAAGACTGAGTGTAATAGTAGGCCGGGCGGTCACGCAGGTCGTCACTTCCGGGGCCTGGAAAAGGGAACTTTTTTGGCAGGCTTTTCGGATCGGTCACCGAGATGATCCGGCCCGCGCCCTTCTTCATTCGCAACCAATCGTCGGGCATCTCGATGCGGGCCAGCGCCGCCGTCGTCAGTCCGGTCAGCATGCCTCCCAGGTGGGAAACCAGGGCTTCCAGGCTGGGATTATGGCCGACCAGCAGCACCCTTTTCGCCTTTGCCGGCACGGCGCCCAAGACGTCGAGGAGATCCCTTTTCGACGCTTGATAGATACGTTGATCCTCGACGATGCCTTGCGCCCCCATGCCCATTGCCTTGCAGCACTTGCGGGCCGTCTCGATGGCGCGTTCGGCCGGAGAACTGACGACATGGTCGGGCGCCAGATCGTTGCGCAGAAGCCAGACGCCGATGCGTTGGGCACCGCGTTTGCCGGGATCGGTGATCTCCCGTTCGAAATCGCCGCCACCCATCGGTTTCTCCGCCTTGCCATGGCGCAGTACAAGCAGTTCCCTTGTCATGTGTCCCTCCCCATCAGTTCATCGACACAATGTCGGCTGAGGGCATCGAAGTCGACCCCACCCTTGGCCTCGTAAATCCCGACGCCATCGAGAGCCGCTAGATAGGCGTCCTCGTCGAGGGTCATGGTATCGGTGAAGAAGCGGCCGTCGGGGAATTTATAAAACGGGCCGGGCGACTTCATGATCGCCGAAAGCAGGTCACGTCTTTCGCCCAGGTCAACGCGTTCGACACGCATTGGTTGGTCACTGTCGCGGTTCCAATTGAGAACTAGGAACGATTTCAGAGGCGCGCGCTCGACGATGCGGCCCTGGCCGTAGACACGGTCGACGTGAACGTCGTACTTGTCCTCGACGTGCCAGAGGTCTTCGGGCGGCATGGCGAGAAAGGCCTCGCGCTGCTCGGTCGACATCAGACCGTGCAAGGCCTCGTTGTGGACGATGGTGCCCGGATTGATGCGCGGCAGCTTTGGGATGCCGACGGCTTGGGTCTGGCCGTTGCGAAGCACGAACAGCCGGTCGTTGGTCAGATAGGATACCGACGGATCATCCATCAATCGCAGCATTATCGTCGACTTGCCGCCGCCGGAGAAACCGGCCATGGCCAGGCAGTGGCCGCCCTTGACCAGTCCCGAGGCATGGCAGATCAGCCAGCCGCGGTTCTGCAGCCAGTTCATGTACTGGGCATTGATGAAGTTGATCACCTGGTTGTCGTACTCGAGGCAGGGACCGGCGGCGATCCGATCGGTTTCGCTCTGCAGGAACACCATGCCGGTCCGCACCTTGAGGACCAGGCGGGCGCCGTCGAGATCGTGGTACGCATCCTTGCGGCCCGTCTTGCCGGGCTCCCGTTTCCAGTCGGTGAATTCGATGCCGAGATCGGGCGCCTCGCGCTCGACGGCCAGGATATCGAGATCTGGGTCCCGCGATTCAACGACCACGTGACCGAAATAGTCCCGGAGCCCGGTGATCAGTTCCGCCGAGTTCGAACGCAGACGGAGTGTGCAGGCGCCGAGTCCGAGGTGGAGTTCATTGTCGGCGATGACGGCATCGCCCTTCATCGCGGCGGCGACGTTGGCGGTGTCGTAGTCGGATACGTTCATTTTTTGCCCCTCAGTTGCTGGATTACGTGGTCCGCATAAAGCGCTGCGACATCGACGCCCATGCCTTCCTTGGCACCTTTGAAACCGCCGAAGGCGGAAACCTCGAAGACGATAGGTCCGTCTTCCGTTTCGGCCACGTCGACGGTGGTGAAATCCATGTCGAAAAGCGCCTGGGCCTTGCGTGCCATCTCGATTTGTTCGGGCGGCGGCTCGTGGGCGGCGTAGCGTCCGCCGCTCTCGATCGTCGTGTTCCAGGCATCGCTCTGCGGCACGCGGGCATAGGTCCCGAGGTACTCGCCGGCGAGAAACACCATGCCCATGTCGCGGCCCGGAAGTGCAACTTTGCGTTGGATGTACATGACCGGGTTGTCGGCCCGGAACGCGGAAATCGCTTCGCGCAGGGCGGCTTCGCCGTCGCCGTGATCGATCACGCACATGCCTCGCGCCTTGGTCGAATAGAGCGGCTTGAAGACCGCACTCCCGAACGCCTCGACGGCCGCCGCCGCCGCGTCCTCGTCTTCGGTTACCCGCGTTTCCGGCATCGGGACGCCAGCGTTTCTGAGCGTTACCGTGCAGCTCAAACGGTCGATCAGGCGCAGGATATTGACGGCCCGGCTGAACACACGGACCCCGGCGGCTTCCGCGACCCGCAACATCTCGAGACGGTCGAGTGTCGCCGGACTGTATTCGGCGCTGATCTTTTTGACGACCAATCCATCGAGCCGGCAAAGATCGATGTCTCCCACCATCAGGCGGCCGTGCGCAAGGTCGAGGTGCACGCTTCCCATGTCGATAACGAGGCGGTATCCGGTCCGCGCCTCGACGGCATCGGCGAGAACCTCGGTCGACCATTTGCCTGGGATACCGACAACACCAATCTTTGGATCAGTCATCGAATACTTCCTCTACGGGAAGGTGGAAACCGGCGGCATCTGCCGGATCGGTCGCCAGCACCTGCTCCATGAGATAGCGCGAGCGCAGGAACATGGCGCTGGCCAGGGTTTCGTCCAGTATGAAACGCGTCGACGTGGCGAACGACCGCGCTAGGCCGAGAGCCAATCGAAACTCGAAGGTGTCGTCGCCGGCATCCTTGGCGAAATCGGCGGCGAAACGGTGAAAACGCCGGGTCGCGGCCAGAATTCGATCGCGAACCCGGGCATCGAGGATTTGAAGCCGGTAGTTCGAGACCATGAAAACGGACACGTCCTGAACGTAGTCCATATATTGCGAGCGGTGGAGATCGATGAAATTGATCCGTTTCTCCAGTGGGTCGTAGATGATGTTGTCAACATTGAAGTCGCCGTGAATATAGACAGAGAACGGCGGTTTGACCTTCGCCTCGGCGGCTTTCGCCTTCTTCAACAACCGCTCGAACGACGGGATACTGAGACCGCATACCGTCATGTCGTCGGTCTGAAACGCTGGGTGAATGGCGTAGACCTCACCGAGTCGCTTGGTCAGTTGGGCCATGTGCCTAGCCGGTACGGCCTTCTTCGTACGCGTTTCCTTCCACACGGACTTCAAGGTTCGCGTCAACTGTTTGAAGGCGCCGTCGAGAACCGAACGCGATTCGTTGAGCAGAATCTGTTCGTAGGTGAGCCCGGCCAGATGTTCGATAAGAAGCGACGCCGATTGCCCTGTCTTGCGGTAGGACAGGATCTTTGGCGCCAGGCCGGGGAAGATGTCGTGCCACGCCTCGACGCCTTGGCGCTCTTCCTTGACCTTGCTTTTCTCGCCGTCCTTGAAGATGGCGACATAGCCGTCATCGCCTTCCGTGCTGATACCGGAGATCCCGCTTCCCGATCGTGTTTCGGCGACGGGTTCGATGGTAACGTCATCGAGGTCGAGCCGCGCCACCGAATCCTTGAGCGAATGATAGCGTTCGATGTTCACAGGCTGGCCGAGATTGGCGGAATTCACTGCTTCACTGATGTTGAGGAGCGCATCGCCCATCTGATCGACGGCATGGAGAACGAACATGGCGCGGATTAGATCTTCCGTGTTTTTCCGCTTCTTGAGAGCCTCCGTGTAACGTGCCGTCAATTGTTTCACGCCGCTGCCCATGCGGCCTTTGCAAGCACCGATCTTCAAGGCGCGTTGGGTGTCGTGGTTTTCGATGGCGATCTCGATCATGCGGATTCCGCGTGACACGTGGTTGAGAAGCGGCCGGTAGGTGTTCACCGATAAACTGCGCCGGTTTTTTTTATGCTTTCGACGCCATGCACGCACTCTCGGCACAACTCGGCGATCCGCTCGAGGTCGGTGGCGATGGATTCCATTGCCCGCACGGGAAGCGGGTCACCGTTTTTCCTGATTGCGCCCAAATGCGCGAAGCAGTTGCCGTGGATTCGCATTTTCAGGTTATAGGCATAGCCGCTACGGTCGACGACCCGGCGGCCGACGCCAGCCGAACCGGTCGCCAGGAACGTCCTCAAGTTGGAAACCTGGGATTCCACCTCGACAATCAAGAACCGCAAGTTTTCGCGAATGCCTTTCGGGATTTCCTTCATTCGATGGTTCCGAGGTAGACCGATCCGTTGTCGCCGCCGGCCGGCAGCCATTCGCGAAGCAACGGCGGAAACATGTTCACGTTCGGCAAATTGGACACATCGACCCAAACGACATCGACCTGACTCTTGTCGGGTTTGACGCCGTTTTGCGCGATATAGTCTCCGGGAACCGTGCAGTGGAACAGGAATTCGACGAGGTGGCGAGTGCTCGGTGGTACCGTCTCGCGCGGTTTGAAGAAATCGGCGACACGCAGCAAGTCGACGATCTTGACCCGCGTCCCAATCTCCTCGAGGCATTCCCGGTCGAGAGCCTGTTGCAATGTTTCGCCCAGGTCCTGGGCGCCGCCGGGAAGCGCATAGCGTTCGCCGCGCTCACCCCCGGCTTTCTTGAGGAGCAAAATCTTTTCGTCGCGAAGGATTACGGCGCGAACCGCGTTTCGGATAACAGGCGTCAAATTTGCCATCGTTCTGGCGTCCCAGTTTAACGTCTACCTTTGTCTTCGCTTTGCTCTCGGTCATTTTTTTGTCATTTATTTGTAACAAAACACAGCCGATTTTCGAAAAAAGGTTGTTTGGCCGTTTTTGGCGGTCAAAATCTGCCCCATGTCCGACCTTACCGTACGCCGCGCCGTGGATATGCCCGATCCGTTGCGAATCGGGCGCTACCGGCGCGCGCCCGAATTCGGGCCGCGGGTCCTTTTCTTCAGCGGCGGCACGGCGCTAACCGAAATCAGCCGTGCGCTCAAATATTACACGCATAATTCCATACATTTGGTGACACCGTTCGATTCGGGAGGAAGTTCGGCAAAATTGCGTCACGCGTTCGACATGCCGTCGATCGGCGATTTGCGCTCGCGCTTGATGGCGCTCGCGGACGAAACCGTCACCGGGCACCCGGAAATATACAGTCTATTCGGTTACCGCCTACCGAAAGACGCTTCCGCCGCCGAACTCACCGATCGGCTCGCCCAGATTATTCACGGCAAGGACCCGTTGATCGACGATATTTCCAACCCCATGCGGCGCCTGATCCGCAGTCAGTTGGAGCACTTCCACGACGCCATGCCCGGTGATTTCGATCTGCGCGGCGCCAGTATCGGGAACCTCATCATCGCCGGTGGTTTTCACGGCAACCACCAGCACCTGGAGCCGATCATCTTCCTTTTTTCGAAATTGGTACACGTGCTCGGCACCGTTCGTGCCACCGTCAATACCTCCCCGCATATCGGTGCCGAGTTGCAGGACGGTAACCGCGTCATCGGGCAGCACCGCTTGACCGGCAAGGAAGTGGCGCCGATCTCGAGCCCCATCACGCAGTTGTTCCTGTCCGAACAGGCCGATGAACTCGTTCCCGCCGAAGCCGTGTTGAGAAAGAAGAATCGCAAACTAATCGGCCAGGCCGACGTCATCTGCTATCCGCCGGGTAGTTTTTACACGAGCCTGATCGCCAATCTGTTGCCGAAGGGTGTCGGCACGGCGATCGCCGGCAACAATTGCCCAAAAGTCTATATCCCCAACCTGGGCGACGATCCGGAACAGGTCGGCCTCGACGGCAAAACGGCGCTGAACACGCTTCTTGGGTACCTGCACGCCGATAACCCGAAGGCCCTTCCAAGCGAGCGCTACCTCAACTTTTTACTCGTTGACAAACGCGCCAAAACGCCGATGTCGGACCTGCCGGAAACGGTCTTGAAAGAACTCGGCATTCAGGTTGTCGAAACACGGCTCGTCAGTAAATCGAGTGCGCCTTATTACGACCCTGACCTTCTGGTTTCGGCGTTGCTTTCACTGACCTGACTCTGGCCCTTCTTTAGCCGCGACGATGGCGCCTATGACTTCGGTGGCGCCGATCAATTGACGAACCCGTTTCCACAGCCTCTGGGGGGCGCCCGTGTAGATCGCGGTCAATTCGCTGGCGTCGATCCATAAGAGTTGGCGCGGTTTCTTGAACCGTGTCCCATCGTCGCTTTGCCATTCGCGGTTAATCTCTTCAATGTCGCGGTCCTCGACCTCGACGAAATACGTCCGCCAGTCTTTCGGAGGGATTTTGGTGCCGGGTTCCCGCTGACACCACCAATCGGGATAAGTCTTCAGGGTCCTGTCGAACAGGTTCTCCATAACCTTTGTCTGGGCCTCGATCCGTTCCGGCGTCCGCCGGGCCCGGCTGACATCCGAGGCCAGGTACATAGTATCCGTTTCCTCGACGAACTCACGGATGGCCGTTTGCTTGTAAGTCTCGCCATCGCGCCCGCCACCGCCAAAATCCACCAGAAAGCCCATTCGGCGGCCGCTGAAGGTCTTATGGAACAGGAAATGAACCCTCCCCGCTCTGACACAAAAGGGAATGACACCGGCACCCATACCCTCGATCCTCATTTTCCGATGGGTGGAGTATAGGTGAAGTCAGGCGATTGTCGCTACTCTCGCTTTGCAGACCCCGATTGTGGTCGTCGAAAGCCACCGGATCAGCGTCATCTATTTTGCGTCGGAAGATTGCTCGGCCAATTTGCGGTATCGGTCTCGGCCGTTGACCAGGTGCTTTCGCATAGCTCGGCGCGCCGCCGACGGATCCTTGTCGGCAATCGCTTTGTGGATAGCCTCGTGCTCGCCGTTAACTTTCTCCAGATAACGCCGGTATTTTTCGGGATCGGTAACCTCAGAGCGGATGCTCTGTCGCGGAATGATGAACGACCCGAGAAAGCTCAGGAAGGATCGGAAGTACTGGTTGCCGGTCGCTTCAGCGACCGAGCAATGGAACTCGAAATCCGCTTCGACCGCAGCCTCACCGCGATCGAGAGCCGCTTTGAAGTGCTTTAGCGCTTCGGCAATGCCTTTCAACTGCATGCCCGTACGGCGTTCGGCGGCGAGACCCGCGGCTTCGATTTCGACGCTCATGCGCAATTCCATAACATCGAGCACCCCGGAGTAAGAATGGGTGCCGTCGGGATCGATGCGGAACGGACGGCGGCGAAGGTCCTCCGAAACAAAGGCGCCGGCGCCTTGCCGGGTCTGGATCAGGCCGTCGGCGCGCAACGCCGCTAGGGCCTCTCGCACCACTGTGCGACTGACGCCAAATACCTGAATCATTTCCTGCTCGGTCGGCAGCTTGTCGTTGGGCTTGAGGCTGCCGCTGATGATTTCGCCGGTCAACCGGTCGATCAACTCATCCTTGAGGTTCCGGGGCGGAACCAACGGTCTAAAAACTGTTTTTTCTTCCTTCATCGCCCGTACATCGCGTTGGGAATCCACATTGCCAGGCTGGGGATGTAAGTGACCAGCAACAAGACCACGAGCATGGCAATCCAGAAAGGCCACAGGTGGCGTGCCGCTCGTTCGATTGCCACCTTGCCGACGGCGCAGCCGACGAATAGGACGGTACCCACCGGCGGAGTCACCAAGCCAATACCGAGGTTCAGCATCATGACGACACCAAAGTGAACCGGGTCGACGCCGAGCACCTTGATAACCGGCAGCAAGATCGGCGTGCAGATCAGGATCAACGGCGCCATGTCCATGAAGGTGCCGAGAATGAGCAGCATGATGTTGATGAGAATCAGAATGACGATCTTATTGTCCGACAAAGACAGCAGAAAAGATGTCGCTTTCGCCGGTACCTGCATGAGAGTCATGAGATAGGCGAAGCTGGCTGCAAAACCGATTACGATCATCACCATCGACACGGTCCTGACGACACCGACCAACGTTTGCGGGAGGTCGCGCCACTTCAGGTCGCGATATAGGAACATGGTGACGAAGAAGGCCCACACGCAAGCAACGGCGGCCGATTCGGTCGGCGTGAAGACACCGCCGATGACGCCGCCGACGATGATCACCACGGTCATCAGGCCGGCCACGGCCTCCCAGGATATCCTGATCGCGTCACGCAATTTCACCGGCTCGCCCTTGGGATAACCGCGTTTGTGCGAGATCATGTAGGCCAATACCATCAGGGACAGCCCGACCATAATGCCGGGGATGACGCCGGCCAGGAACAACTGTGCGATGGAGATCGTGCCGCCGGCGGCATAGGTGTAGATGATGGCGTTATGGCTGGGCGGGATGATGATGCCCTGGGTCGCCGACGAGATGGTGATGTTGACGCTGAAATGGTCGTCGTATCCTTGCTTCTTCATCATCGGGATCATGATCGAGCCGATAGACGAGGTGTCGGCCACGGCCGAACCCGATATCCCACCGAAGAACATGGAGGCCAGCACGTTGACCATAGCCAGGCCGCCGCGCATGAACCCGACGAATATGTTGGCGAAGGCGACCAGCCGCCAGGCCATTCCGCCTTCCGCCATCAGCGCGCCGGCGAGCACGAAGAAGGGAATGGCCAGCAAAGAGAAATTATCGACGCCGTCGGACAGCTTGAGCAGGATGGCCTCAAGTGGCAGGCCGACGTAGAAGGCCGTAAGAAATGCCGAAATACCGAGCGCATAGGCGATCGGCATGCCGATGATCAGCAGCCCGAACAAGCTGCCCATCAATACCAGCGGTCCAATCGCTCCGCCCATGCCTAACTTCCCTTTATCACGTGTGGAGGTCCCGTTTTTCGGTTTCCTTCTCGGCCAGTTCCAAGGCGTGGTGCATTTCGTCGTCTTCCAGCTCGGCCAGCTCTTCGCGGAAGAACACTTGCTCGATGACGAATAGAAGCAACACGGCGCCGCCACCGGGGATGGCCGAATAGACAACACCGACGCGGATATCGTCGAACTCAGGGTAGGATTGGAACCAAGTGGTTTCGGCCAGGCTGTAACCGTAATAGATCATCAACAAGGCGATCACGAACATCAACGCATCGACCGCGTAATGAGCGATGCGCCCGTAAAGTTCAGGAACCATGTTGACGAAAAGCTGGATTCGCAAATGTGCCTGGGCGCGGTAACAGATGGCCGAGCCATACATTGTCAGCTGTACGGTGAAAAAGATCGACATCGGTTCGGCATAACGCGCGCCCATCTCAAAGAAGTAGCGCATCACCACTCCAGTGAAGATCAGGCCGGTCATGCAGACGATAGAGATCACGCAAATGACCATGCAAAGCAGGGCCACCTTGTCCATGACCCGGACGTAGGCGGGCGATGATCCTGCTGCAATCCCTGTTGCCATCGATCCCCTACCCTCTTGGCACAGTCTTAGTTGCCCAGAACCGCACCGTGGTGGCCGACGAATTGCCGGCCACCACGGCTTTTGCGGTCTAGGGAGAGTAACCGCTGTTTACTTGACCATCGAAGCCTTTTTGATGAGATCGGCGAATTTTCCGCCGAACTTCATGCGCACCGGCTCGGTGGCTTTGATGAAGGGGCCCTTGTCGATTTCGGTGATGACGTTGATGCCCTTCGAGCGGAGGATGTCCAGGGACCGCTGCTCACGGGCCGCCCAAAGTTCACGTTCCTTGGTAACGGTCATCGCGGCAGCTTTGCGGATCAGTTGCTGATCCAACGCCGACAATCCGTCCCAGACCTTCTTCGAGAAGACGAAGATTTCCGGGACCATCAGGTGTTCGGTCAGGCTGTAATTGCCGGCAACTTCGTAGTGCTTGCCCGATTCGTAGGACGGCGGATTGTTCTCGGCCCCGTCGACGACGCCGGTCTGCATGGCCGTGTAGAGCTCGTTATAGGCGATCGGCAGGCCGTTGCCGCCCATGGAGTTGACCATCTCGACGAAGATCGGGTTCTGCATGACGCGCAGCTTCAGGCCCTTGAGGTCGCTGACCTTCGTGATCGGACGGACCTTGTTGTAGAAGGAGCGAGAACCGGCATCCATGTAGCCGAGCCCGATCAGGCCGCCAGCTTCCAGCTTGTTCAGCAACGATGTGCCGATCTCACCGTCCACCACCTTGTGCATGTGGTCGGTGCTCTTGAAGAAATAGGGCAGGTTGAAGGCGTTGAATTCTTCAACGATCGGGCCGACGACGCCGACGCTGACCCGTGTCATTTCGAGGGCGCCCAATTGGACCTGTTCCAGCGCTTCCTTTTCGCCGCCCAACTGCATGGAGTGGAAGATCTTGATCTTCATGCGACCGCTCGTCCAACTCTCGAGCAGTTCGCTCATGTAGGCGATGGCGTCCGTCGTCGGATAACCCATCGGATGGACATCGCTGGATTTGATCTCCAGAGCTTTGGTGCCGACCGCTGATCCCAACATGAGGCCGGCCACAAGGGCGGGCATCGCCAGGAAACGGCCGCTCCGCAGAATGTTGAACTTGGATAGTGTTACAGTCATATCTCGCCTCCCTTCGGCTTCCATAAAGACTGATCAGTACTCACCTCGCATCGAAAAGATGCGTTACTTTCTTACGAAATCTCCCGGTGGCAGCTTCACGAGTGCACACTCGGATAGTGTCCGATCCAGCTCCCTCACCCCTCGTTTAGTCCTCCGCAACGGTTTGACCTCGCATTTAGTAGGTGTTATTGTACCTTAGATAAATTCATCATACAAGTAACATAACATACAAGTACCGGGAACATACGTTGTTGCGATGAGATCGCACCAACCACTGTGATCTGGTCCGTCCGAAGGCAACGCGCGTGCCAGCCTTCGGCGAACTCTCATAGGTGGCCGCAGATACGATGCTTAGGGAGGTATAAGGCCATGAAATTGCCGAGAAACGATTTCAAGCGAGCCCTGGTTTCGGGCCGGAAGCAGATCGGTTTGTGGACTCAACTGGCAAGTAACATTTCAGCTGAGGTCCTGGCCTACTCCGGGTTCGATTGGCTCGTCGTCGACACCGAACACGCACCCAACGACACCCGCTCGGTGTTGCTTCAACTTCAGGTCCTAGCCGTGGGTGACGCCATGCCCGTCGTGCGCATCGCCTGGAACGACATGATTCTGTTCAAACAGTATCTCGATATTGGTGCGCAGACCCTGCTCGTCCCGTTTGTCGAAACAGCCGAGGAGGCCCGCCAGGTCGTATCCTACTCGCACTACCCTCCAGACGGCGTACGCGGCGTAGCCCTGTCCCACCGGGCCAACAGGTATGGTCGTATCGACAACTACCACCATCAAGCGGGTGAAGAGATCTGTCTGCTTGTACAAATTGAAAGTGAGCGCGCACTCGACAACCTTGCAGAAATCGCTGCGGTCGAGGGTATCGACGGCGTGTTTATCGGACCATCGGATCTCGCCGCCAGCATGGGCCATCTGACGAATACTGCACATGCGGACGTGCAAGCAGCCATTGAACGGGCGCTCGAAATATCCACCCGTGTCGGCAAAGCGGCCGGAATTCTCGCCCCGATCGAGGCCGAGGCCCGGCGGTTTCTCGATATGGGATTCACGTTCGTCGCTGTTGGCAGCGACATTTCCCTGCTGGCCCGCGGCAGTGAAGCCCTGGCCGGTGCTTTCAAGGATGAAGCCGGATAAAATCCGTCTAAACGTAGACACGGTGAAAGAACCAGGGAGGGAAGCCGATGACCGGCAGACCGATCGCTCCGGGAATTGTCGTTCCGGAGGGTGCCTGCGACACGCACATTCATGTTTACGGCCCGCCGGACCGATATCCGAGCGTATCAACAACGCCGTTTCCCGTCCCCGACGCGCCGCCGGCAGCCTTCCAAAAATCGATGATGGAGGGCCTTGGCATCGAACGCGCCGTCGTCGTCCAGCCCTCGGCCTACGGTAAGGACAACAGCTGCACACTCGACGCCGTCGCCGAACTGGGGCCTTCGGCCCGGGCGGTCGTCGTCGTCGACTCCGATACATCGGACGAAGACCTGCAACGGATGACCGACGCCGGCGCGCGCGGCGTGCGGTTTCACATGCTGCCCGGCGGCGTACTGCCGTGGGACATTCTTGAAGAGATGGCGGTACGGGTTCACGCCTTCGGCTGGCACGTGCAACTGCAAATGGATGGGCGCGACCTGCCGGAACGCGAACAGGTATTGCTCCGCCTACCCGGTACCCTGGTCATCGACCACACCGGAAAATTCCTCGAACCGGTCGGGACCGACCACCCGGGGTTTCAGACGTTGCTCCGGCTGGTCGACACTGGACGCACTTGGGTCAAATTGTCGGCGCCCTACGAAACTTCGAAGGTGGGCGCACCAGACTATTCCGATGTCGGCATATTGGCGCGCGCTTTGATTGTGGTGGCACCCGAACGTATGGTGTGGGCCAGCAATTGGCCGCACCCGTCGGCACAGGACAATCTGCCTGACGACAAGGCGTTGATGGCAACGATCCTCGGCTGGATGGGCGACGATGAGACACGCAGGCGGATCCTCGTCGACAATCCGGCCCAGCTCTATGGTTTCAACGAATGAGGGAGCGTGAATACCTTGAAGACGATCCTGTTGACGGGTGCGGCGGGCACCGTTGGGCGCTTTCTCCGCGACGAGCTCCGTGAGCGCTATACCTTCCGCCTGTCCGACATCAATTCGGTCGAACCGCTCTACGACAACGAGACCTTCATCGAAGCGGATCTGACCGACCTCGACGCCATTACCAAGGCGTCCGAGGGCGTCGACGGCATCATCCACTTGGGCGGCTACCCGGTCGAGGGCAGCTGGGAACAGATCCTCGACGCCAACATCATCGGGTGTCGCAACCTCTACGAAGCCGCACGGCTGACCGATGCCAAGCGGGTCGTTTTTGCCAGTTCCAACCACACCATGGGGTTCTACCGCCGCGACCAGACGATCGACGACAACATGACCGCCCGGCCGGACAGCCGCTACGGCGTCAGTAAGGTCTTCGGCGAAGCCATGGGGGCGCTCTACGCCGACAAGTACGGGCTTGGCGTCATGGCCATTCGTATCGGCTTCGTCTACATCAGACCGATCGACGTCAGGCGGCTGTCGATCTGGATCAGCCCTCGCGACCTCGCCCAGTTGGTATCCATCGGCCTCGAACACCCGGACTTGGGATATAGGGTAGTCTACGGCATGTCCGACAACGCTCGTGCCTGGTGGGACAATTCCAGCGCGCTGCGCCTGGGCTACAAACCGCAGGACCGGGCCGAGGACTACGCGGAAGAGGTTCTGCGGACGCAATCCGCCGACACCGGGGATCCGCTCGCCGACGCGCACCAGGGCGGCGTTTTCGTGTCTTCCGAAGAAGGGGGCGGTGCGCCGCTGATGGAAACGACTTAATCCATGCGCCGTATATTCTTGACCCATCCCCCGGACGCGCTCCGTAACTATTGCGGCGACAAGGCCATCGCCGAATTGTCGGCGCTGGGTGACGTCGTTTTCAACGAAGCCGGCTCCGTTCTGTCGTTGAACGACTTGGCGGCGGCGGCCGCTGGTTGCCAGGTCATTGTCTCCGACCGCCAGACCCCCGGTGAGGCCGGTTTGTTTCGCAAAGCCGACGACCTGGTCGCCTTCGTCCGCTGCGCCGTCGACGTTGAAGCGGCCTCCGAACACGGCATCCTGGTCACCAACGCCAGCCCCGGGTTCGTCGACGCCGTGGTCGAACTGATCCTCGGCTTCATGGTCGATCTCGGCCGGCACATCAGCCATTACAGCCAAGCCTATCACGACGGCCGCATCCCGGAGGCGCGCATGGGCACACAGCTTTCCGGTGCCGTCATGGGCATCATCGGTTATGGTGCCATCGGCACTCGCATGGCCGAGGTCGGCAAGGCTCTGGGCATGACGGTCCTGGTCCACGACCCCTACGAGAGCATTGCCGACGACGGCATCGAACAAGCGGATATGAACCGGCTCCTGGCTACCTCCGATTTCGTCGTCTGCCTGGTCGTCGCCAATGAGGAGACCGAGAATTTGATCGGCGCCGAGGCCTTCGGCCGCATGAAGGAGACGGCGTTTTTCATCAACACGTCGCGCGGCAACTTGGTCGACGAAGCAGCCCTCGAAGACGCCTTGTGGAGCGAGCGCATCGCCGTCGCCGCACCTGGCGCGCTTGAACAATATACTGGCAACGCCACACATCGGCGGCCTGACACCGACGGCGATCCAGGCACAGGCCCTGGAGACGGTCGAACAGGTGCGCGAGATCGTTCACGGCCGCCTGCCCCATAACGCCGTCAACGCCGAGTTCGCCAACCGTTTGAAGCGTCTTTCCGACGGCTGAGCGGCGTCTAGAAAGGAGTTCATCATGTCCAAGACCCGCGTTGCTATTGTCGGTTTGGGAATGGCGGTGACACCACATGCCAAGAGCTACCTCGACCTCGCCGACCGGGCCGAGGTCGCCTATGCATTCAGCCCCAGCGAAGGGCGGCGGCGGTCCTTCGCTGAAAGGTTCGACTTTGCCCATTGCGAGAGCCTCGCCACCATCCTCGGTGATCCGAGCGTTGATGCGGTCACCGTGCTGACGCCACCCAACACGCACTTCGACATCGCCACCGCCTGCGCCCGAGCCGGCAAGCATGTGCTGCTCGAAAAACCGCTCGAGGTGTCGACCGAGCGGGCCGAACACCTGGTGACCGCGTGCCGTGACGCCGGCGTGCGATTGGGCGTCGTCCTGCAGCACCGGTTCCGCCCGCCCGGCATACGGCTCAAGGAAATGATCGAAGAAGGGCGCTTCGGGCCGTTGGTTGGCGCCACCGTCTCGGTTCTCAACTGGCGCCCGCAGGCCTATTACGATGAGCCCGGTCGCGGGACGCTGGCCCGCGATGGCGGCGGCGTGCTCTTGACCCAGGGCATCCATACACTCGACCTTTTCCTGTCGTTGACCGGCCAGCCCGACACCGTCTTCGCCTATGCCGGCACCAGTCCGGTGCACGACATGGAGACCGAGGACATTGTCGCCGCCAGCCTCAAGTTCGATAACGGTGCCATCGGCACGCTGGAAGCCACGACCACCGCCTATCCGGGCTTTCCCGAGGTCATCCGTTTGACCTTCGCCGACGCCACGGCAACGGTCACCGGCGCCGGCCTCGATGTGCAGTTCCACGACGGCACCTCGGAAGGCATCAAGCCGGACCCGAACGTCGGCGGCACCGGCGCCGACCCCATGGACTTCCCGCACGACCAGCACCTGGCCCTGATCACCGATTTCCTCGACGCCATCGACGAGGGCCGCGATCCGGCCGTCACCGGCGAGGAGGCATTGAAGGTGCACAGGCTGATCGACGCGCTCCTGACCTCGGCCGCCGAGGACCGCCCTGTTGCCGTGCCCGGCTAAGCCCGGACGAACGCGGTCGGGCGCATCCAGGAGTTGAAACCGCGATCCGCGGGCGTATCATGATGGACGGCCCATAAATGCCCTGGGGGTGGCAGCCATGGGAAACGACAAGCCCTACAATTCTCCTCCGGAATCGGAATGCGTCGACGCCTTCTCGCTGCATCAGCACGTGGCAGAAAAGCGGCGCCAACAAGAGCGGCAACGCCAGGAACAGGAACGGCGCAGGGAGGACGAGGCCTATCACGCCTATTTCGAGTTCCTCAACCGGCAGTTCACCGAGGCCGATCGTCTCCGCATCCGCGACCTGACCCGCGCCGCCGTCCATGCCGGCAAGTTCGAGGTCGAGATCCTGCGCTTCCCGGCCCGCTATCTGGACGACAAGGGCCGCGCCATCAACAACGGCGACAAGGACTGGCCGAAGTCGCTGAAAGGTTTCGCCGCCAGCGGCTACGATGCCTACGTCGATATCGCCAAGCCGCTCGGCTACTGGCTGACCGCCCGCGTCCTCGACTATCCCAACGGCAACATCGGCGACATCGGCATCTATCTCAATTGGTGAGCCGGCCCGGCTCACACCGTGCCGCCGCCGACCGTGTAACGGGCCAGCACCTCGCGGTCGATCTCGACCCCCAACCCCAGACCATTGGGTATGGCGACGATGCCGTCATTCTGTTCGAACGGCTCGGTGACGATGGCCTGGCGGTAGGGGTGGTCGGTCTGATCGAATTCGAGCCAGATGTCCCGGTTCCTGTGGCGCATGGGCGTCGCCGGCAGGGTCGCCAGCACGTGGAGCGAGGCGGCGATGGCCACCGCCGTGCCCCAGACGTGGGGCTGCATGCGGATGCCGGCGGTCTCGGCCAGGGCCGCGATCTTCCTCATCTCGGTGATGCCGCCGCAGCCGCAGACGTCGGGCTGGAAGATGTCGACGCACCGCCGGTCGGCTGCCTCCTTGAAGGCACTCCGCCCGTGCCAGGTCTCGCCGGCGGCGACCGGCAGGGGCTGGCTCTGGCGGACGTCGACATAGGCGTCGAGTGACTCGGGCGCGATCGGCTCCTCGAACCAGCCGATGTCGAGGTCTGCGACCGCATTGCCGAGCGCCGCCGCCTCGATGACGTCGTAGCCGTGGTTGGCGTCGATCATGAAATGCGTCTCGGGGCCGATGGCCTCGCGGACGGCGGCGATGAGTTCAGCATCGTCCCGCCAGTCGTAGCCGATCTTGATCTTCAACGCCTTGAAGCCGGCGGCGACATAGCCCGCCGTCTCCTCCACCACCCACTTGTGATGGGCCTGGCCGACCGGGCGGAAGCCGCCGGTGGCATAGGCCGGCACCTCCGTGCGGAAGGCGCCGCCGAGGAGCCGGTGCACCGGCACGCCGAAATGCTTTCCGGCGATGTCCCAGAGCGCGATGTCGATGCCGCTCTGCGCCGTCATGGTGGCGCCGCGCTGGCCCTGGTCGCGGAATTGGTTGTAGACGTCGGCCCAGATCGGCTCGATGTCCAGCGGATCGCAGTCGATGATCAGCGGCGCCATGGCCTCGACCAGGGCGGCGTTGGGCCCGGCCGGTCCCAGGCACTCGCCCCAACCGACGGTGCCGTCGTCGCAGATGATCTCGACCAGGCAGGCCCAGCGGTCGGTGAAGGTGGAGAACGACGACTGGAACGGCTGCTCCAGGGTGTGGCGCAGGACATGGGTCTTGACGCTGGTGATCTTCATCGGCTCATCCCCTTATCGGCCCCTTTTGGCGGCATGGCGACGCTCCATACCATGCCGGGCGACCCTTGTCCCGGGTTGTTCGGTTTTGGTTCTGACCGTCATCAATGGGCCCCATCCCGCCGAAGGCGATGTCTACTTTTGTCCATAAACGTCCATGAAGTTTTTCGCTGCGCCGATCCGTTTGTGCCGTCGGGGAAAGAATGGGCGCGGTCGCGGCGGATAAAACGCATCTGTCGTTGGTTGAGACATAATAGGAAAATTTACTACTTATAGGATCGATTTGTCAAGAAGAAACAGCCGAACCCGGTGCTGATTCCGCGACGCCGACATCGGAGTTGGGGTGCCGTTTCGGCGGCCTTATCCCAAATCCAGTCCAACGGACTCAGATCATCAAATGACGGCGTTCTGTACGTAAAGCGGGCGTCAGACGTTAAGCGTCAAATGGACAGGAGATGCCCCGAAGCGGCCTAACCGGAGAAGGAAGAGGTGCTGCCGAGTTGTTGTTTGACACTATCGATATCACCCAAAACCCATAGTTCTGAGATTCGGCCATCAGATATGGTGAAGAATGCGGCCCCCGCCCATTTGATCTCCTGCCCCGTAGCTTCAATACCGAAAAACTTCGCTTGATGGACTCCTTTGAAAGTCATTCTGGCCGTTGCTCTTTCTTCCGTGGTGATGAGGTCTTCGATGATGCACTGATAGTCTGCCAAAGCGTAATGAACGGCACGCATGTAGTCTATGAAACCGTCCTGACCACGTTTTTCCGGTCCCAATGAGCCTCGGAAACGAAAATCCTCATCTAAGATTTCCCGGGCAACGCTTTCATCAGCGTTATTCCATACCTCATGATAAAATCGCTCAACGAGTTCTCTTGGTGTGCTCGGCATTTCAAGTACATCCATCTGATCTATTCTCTCACATACCAATTCCTAGCTAAGCTGGGTTGGCGCTGCAACGTCGCCAACTGGATACGGAACGAAAACTCAGCCCGTTCTCAGTGCTTCTGCTCCTCGCTAGTAGGCGCGGTGCCGCCTCGATGACAGAAAGGTCCGGAAACTGATCGCAAAGCAGTCGTCAATCCACATGAGGCGAACTGGCGGCTACGGAGGAAAGCGGCGGTTCCTCTCGTAATGCGTCTCGTTTGGTAAACGTGATAATTCGGATACCGCATACCGGTCCTAATGTTCTTTAACGGCAACACCCCCAAATCCCCCGCTGTCATTCCCGCGAAAGCGGGAATCCAGTCGGCGTACGCCTTAAGCTGGATTTGAGACCGTTTCCTGGACCCCCGCTTTCGCGGGGGTGACGGGAGGAATGTGCCTCCAATGGGGGATTAGCCGATCTCCGGGAATTTCGAACTTGGTTTTCCTTTAGCAGCAGCCCCGATCATCAACCTCTCGGGTCCTTTTCGGATGACCTCGAAAAAAACTACCTGCCCGGCTTGACGCGGGAGAGCGCCTTAAGGCGTCAGCACCTGCCTGAGCTCGCGGCTGTCCGCCATGTTGTCGAGCGCCAGGTTGATGTCGGTAAGGGGCAGGCGCTTGGTGATCAGCTTGTCCACCGGGAACTTACCGGATTTGTAGAGGCCGACGAACTTGGGGATATCCAAGGGTGCGTTGCAGCTGCCCATGTAGCTGCCGATCAGGGCCTTGGCGCCGGTGACGTGGGCGGCAACGTCCAAGGCGTAGGGCGTTTTCGGGCTGACCAGGCCGAGGGTGACGACGCGGCCGCCACGTTTGGCGGAGGCATAAGCCGTCTCGAAGGCTTCCAGGACGCCCGCGGATTCCAGCGCGCAATCGACACCGCCGCCGGTGAGTTCGACGACCGCGGCGACGGCGACGGTCTCGCCCGGACGCACCCGGCCGGTGTTGACGATGCTGCCGGCGCCGCATAGGGCGGCGCAGCCGAAGAGCGCGGCGATATCGGCCGGCAGGTCCTTTTCCACCTTGACCAGGGACTTCTCGGAAACGACGGCCATTTCGGCGAAGGCGGAGAGCCCCATGTGATGATGGATGGGCTCGCCGTTGAGTTTGAGGCGGGGCCCGCCGGTCAAGAGTGCGCCGGCGCGGTTGGCGGCCAAACCCGGTTCGCAGAGATGCCCGTCGCCGCCGACGCAGCAGGAGCAGGTCCCGCATTGCGGCTGGTAGACCAGGACCACCTGGTCACCGGCGGCAAAGGGCGAATCATGAGAACCGACTTCCTCGACGATGCCGCTGGCCTCGTGGCCCGGCACGATCGGCATGGGCCAGGCGCGGACCCCGGTGATCACCGACAGGTCCGACCGGCACAGGCTCACCGCCCGGATCCGAACCAGCACCTCGCCGGGGCCGGGCGGCTCGGCGTCGATGGTCTGCAGGGTGAGCGGCCGGCTTTCAGCGAACGGCCGGTCGGTGGTGCAGGTTTCGAGCACGGCGGCTTTCAGTTGGATCATGGCGGCGGGCCTTCGCTGGGGGCTTGCGGGTGGCGCAAGTCTGCCACCGGGAGAGAAGCGCTGACAACCGGTATTCGCCGGGCTCCGGGTTCGAGGCGGGGAAGTTAGTGATACAGGTTCCGGATGGCCTCGCGCGTCGCCCGGCACACCGGGGCTCCCGTCTTCTCGAGAATGGCGACGCGGTCGAAACGTTTGGGGTCCTCGTTAAGCGCGTCGCGCAGCGCCTGACCGAAGGCCATGCGCAGTTCGGTGCCGATATTGAACTTGCAGACGTGGGTGTGGAGCGCCAGGTGGCGGCGCATGTCGGTGGGGACGCCCGACGCACCGTGGATGACCAGTGGCACATCGGTGACCGCCTCGATGGCGGCGAGCGCGTCGAGGTCGATCTCGGCCGCCTGGGTCTGTTGCAGGTGCACGTTGCCGACGGAGACGGCCATGGCGTCGACACCGGTCTCGCGGGCGAAGCGCGCCGCGTCGTCCGGGTCCGTGCGGGCCGAGGCCTCGCCCTCATCGTAGCCGACGAAACCGATCTCGCCCTCCGAGGAAACACCCGCCGCGCGGGCCATCTCGGCGATGGCGGCCGTCTCGTCGATGTTCTGGGACAGCGGTTTCCTGGAGCCGTCATACATCACCGAGGTGAAACCGCAATCGATGGCCTCGCGGCAGGCGTCGGCTTCGTAACCGTGATCGAGGTGCGCCACCACGGGCACCGAAGCGCCTTCGGCCAGGGTGCGGAACATGGTGCCGAGGACGCGGAGCGGCGTGTGCTTCCGGCAGCCGGGGCCGGCCTGCAGGATCACCGGCGCGTTCTCCGCTTCCGCCGCGGCGACGAAGGCCCGCGCATCCTCCCAGCCCAGCACCACCAGCCCACCGACGGCATAACCCTCCTTGAGGGCCGGTTGCAGGACGTCGGAGAGCGTGGCCAGCGTCATTTGAACTTGGCCACCATATCCATGATGCCGGGGATGGTCTTCAGCTGATCGGCGTGGGTCGGCTGAAAGTTCTGCTTGAGGCTACGCTGGCTGAGGCCGCCCAGGATGGTGAAGTAGTACATCTCGTAACCGGGCAGCACGGCGCAGGGGTGGTAGCCCCTGTCGATGCAGACGGTCGAGCCGTCGACGATGTGATAGGCGTCGCCGGGTTCATTGTCCTCGCGCTGCAGCATCTGCAGGCCCGACCCGTAGTTGGGCCGGAAGCGGAAGTTGTAGGTCTCGTCGTGGCGCGATTCGTCGGGCAAGTGGTCGGTGTCGTGCTTGTGCGACGGGAAGCCGGACCAGCCGCCGGCGCCGACCGTGTAGAGCTCGGAGACCAATAAGCGCCCGACCCGGCCATGCTGTTTCTGGCCGAGGATGTGTTTGATCTTGCGGTGGGTCTTGGTGTCGTCCGAGCCGTACTGGACCTTGTCGATCTCGTCCTGGCGGACGGCGAAGGGCTCCAGGGTTTCCTCGAACTTGGCGCCGGCGACGAAGACCTCGGCGGTGTCGGAAACGCAGACCATGCGCGCGGCCGTATCGGTCGGCAGGTAGACGCCCTCCGGCTCGCCATCCCAAACATCGGCGACCCGGTTGCCGATGGCCTCGAAGCTCTGCCCGGCGGCCTCGACATCGACGGTGCCGGTGGCCGGTACGATGCAGCTCTCGAAACCGGCCAGGCGGTAGTCGTAGGACTCGCCACGGGTCAGCTTGACGATGTTGAAATAGTTGAGCGGGACGCAGTCGTTGCCGATGTCGACGATCGGCTGGTTGTGGTTGTCGTAAGGTGCGATATGCATGTCATTTGCTCCAGCAGGTGCGGCCGGTGCCGCGTAGGGTACCTCTTAGGGTTCGGTTGGGCCGGGGTGTTCAGCCAGGAAGTCTTCCAGTTCGGCCGTCGTCGGCATGGCCGGCGCGCAACCGACCCGGGTGACGACGATGGCGGCGCAGGCGGATCCTCTGAGGACGGACGTGCGAAGGTCGTGGCCGGCGGCCATCGAGGCGATGAAGCCGCCCATGAACGAGTCACCGGCGCCGGTCGGCTTCAAGGCCGTGACCGAATAGACGCCGGTGCGGAACTCGTCGTCCCGCGTTATAGTGATGGCACCCTCCTCGCCCATCTTGTAGATGACGATCTCGGCCGTTGTGGCGGCCAGCTCGCGGGCCTTGTCGAGGCCTTTGTCGATGCCGCCTGCCATGAAGCCGAACTCGAGATCGTTGCCGATGATGACGTCACATAGGGCGCCGGCCCGGGAGTAGACCTCGGAGGCGACCTCCGGCGACGGCCAGGAATAGGGGCGGTAATCGAGGTCGAAGATCAGCGGTAGGCCGGCCTCGCGGGCGAGATCGAAGGCATGGAAGGCGGCGCTCCGGGACGGCTCGGCGGCGAACACGGTGCCGGTGGTGATCAGCGCGCCATATGATCCGTAATCGACGGCGGAAACGTCTTCGACCGTCATCTCGAAATCGGCGGCGCCGTTGCGGTAGATCACGGACTGGTGGTCCTCGACCTTGGATTCGATGACAGCCAGCGAGTTGCGGGCCTCGCCGCCGACCGATTTCACGTGGGTGGCATCGACCTCGTATCTTCTGAGCTCATTGAGCGCGAAGCGCCCGATCGCATCGTCGGACACCGAGGTGACCAGCGCCGCCTTGCCGCCGTGACGCGTGATGGCGGCACCGATGTTGGCCGACGAGCCGCCGAGGCAGGAGAAGAAGTGGGTCGCCTCCTCGGTCTTGGTGCCCGGCGGGTCCGCATAGAAGTCCATGCCGGCCCGGCCGATGATAATGAAGTTGTTTTGGCGAATGCCCGAAATAACTGTCACGCAAGGCCCTCCGCGTTTTCTGCCCGCGCCTCGTCGAGGTTCTCCGGATAGGGATAATCGAAGCCGAGCAACTGGCGCAGGTCGGAACCGGCTTCGCGGAGGAAATCGTCGGGCAACGCCGCCGGCATGTCCTCCAGGGGCTTTACCCATTTCGGCAGGTAATTGATCAAAACGGCGCTGCGGTCCTGGTCGGAACGGTTGGGCATGGCGCAGTGCCAGACGGCACCAAAGAACAGCACCGTGTCGCCGGGCTCACCCAGCATGCGCTCGGCCTTATCGTAAAAGCCGTCCTCCTCCGTCGGATAGCGGAGGACCTTCTGGCTGCCGGGCACGTAGGCCGTGGCGCCGGAATCCTCGGTGAACGGGTCGAGCAGGATGGTCGCCTGGGCATTGACGGCGAAACTGCTGTTGAGGCCGAAAGGATGGCTGTCGCGCTTGTAGAAATCCCAGTAGGGGTAGTCGACATGGGGTTCCTGGCCCGGACCGCCCGGCAGGATACGGTTGGCGGCGATCGAGCCCATGATGAACTCGGTGCCGAGGAAGTGCCGGAACACGGCCATCAGGGCCGGATGGGCGGCCATCTCGGAAAACACCTGGCCCTTGGCCAGCAGGTTCCATACCCGGCGCTGCAGGTCGACCCGGCCGTCGACCTCGGCCTCGCCCTGAAAATGGGTGACCTTGGCGCCCTCGCCTTCCGAGTGGTGCATGACGATGGCTCGCGCATCGGCGATCTGCTCCGCTGTGAACAGGCCGCTGACCGATACGGCGCCGCCGCCGTTGAGCAACTCCTCGGTGACGGCAGCCGGATCGAGGGTACGGGCCGTGAAGCGCTTCACCTCAGACGCCCCGCCTCTGGCGGGAACGCGCCGCTTCGATCTCCTCATGGGCGGCGCGCACCTTCGCGCTGTCGCTGACGTGCGGCGTGCCGACCTCCCACCAGGCGTGGCCCTCGGTCGTCCAGCCCTCATAGGCATCGACCTGCATAGCAATGACGTAGGTGCGGTCGGCCGCCTTGGCACGCTTGAAGGCGTCGGCCAGTTCGGCCGGGTTGGCTACGGTCTCCGCCTCGGCACCCATCGACCGGGCGTGGGCGGCGAAATCGACCAGGAACGGCTCGACCGCGATGTTGCAGTCCTTGATCAGGTTGTTGAAGGACTCGTTGCCGGTGCCGTTCTGCAGCTTGTTGATGACGGCGAAGCCGCCGTTGTCGAGGACCAGGATGATCAGCTTCTTGCTCGTCAGAACGGAGGAATAGATGTCCGAGTTGAGCATCAGGTAGGAGCCGTCGCCGGTGAAGATGATGGTGTCCTGATCGGGTTCGCGCTCCGACTGGGCGATGCGCGCGCCCCAGCCGCCGGAGATCTCGTATCCCATGCAGGAATAGCCGAACTCGACGTCGACGGTGCCGGTCTTCAGCGTGCGCCAGTTGGCCGTAACCTCGGCCGGCAGGCCGCCGGCGGCGGCGACGACGCGGTCGGCCGGGTCGCAGAGCTCGTTGACGATGCCGACAGCCTGGGCGTAGGAGGCCGGGCGGTTGCCAGGGCGCACGTTGTCGGCGACGTAGGCATCCCACTTCTTGCGTTCTTCTTGGGCCGATGCGGTCCAGACGTCCGGCGCCTTGTAGCCGGCCGCGGCTTCGCTGAGCGCCGTCAAGGCCAGTTTGGCGTCGCCGACGACGGGGGCCGAGCGGTGCTTGCCGGCATCGTGCCGCGCCGTGTTGATGGAGACGAACTTGGCCGTCTTGTCGAAGGCCGTCCAAGAACCGGTGGTGAAGTCCTGCAGGCGCGTGCCGACGGCGAGAATGACGTCGGCTTTTTCGGCGATGGCGTTGGCGGAATCCGAGCCGGTGACGCCGAGCGGGCCGATATTGAGCGGGTGCTCGGCCAGCATATTGGCGCGCCCGGCGATGGTCTCGGTGACCGGGATGTTGTGGGTCTCGGCGAAGGCCGTCAGTTCGGCGACGGCCGTGGAATACTGGACGCCGCCGCCGGCGATGATCATCGGCCGTTCGGCGCCTTGCAGCAGCGCCGCGGCGTCGGCGATCTCATCAGCATCGGGAGTAACTCGGCGGATGCGGTGGACCGTCTTCTCGAAGAACTCGACCGGATAGTCGTAGGTCCAGCCCTGCACGTCCTGGGGCAGGCCGAGGAAGGCCGGGCCGCAGTCGCCGGGGTCGAGCATGGTGGCGATGGCCGCCGGCAATGATTGGACGATCTGGGCCGGATGGGTGATGCGGTCCCAATAGCGGGTCACCGGCTTGAAGGCGTCGTTGACGCCGAGCGTCGGGTTGTAGAAGTTCTCGGCCTGCTGCAACACCGGGTCGGGCAATCGCGTCAGGAAGGTGTCGCCGCAGAGCATCAGCATCGGCAGACGGTTGACGTGCGCCAGGGCCGCCGAGGTCACCAGGTTCGAGGTGCCGGGACCGGCCGACGCCGTGCAGAACATGAACCGCCGGCGCAGGTGGTACTTGGCGTAGGCGGCGGCGGCGAAACCCATGCTCTGTTCATTTTGGCCGCGATAGAGCGGCAGTTCGTCGCGGTGGTCGTTCAAGGCCTCGCCGAGACAGGTGACGTTGCCGTGCCCGAAGATGGCGAAACCGCCGCCGCACAGGCGAAGTTCTTCCCCGTCAATCTCGATAAACTGGTTGGCAAGATGGCGGACGATAGCCTGAGCCAGGGTCAGGCGGATGGTTTCGGCCTTTGCTGTCATGCGAGCCTCCGGCGGTTCGGGGTGATTTTTGGTTCAAGATTGACTTATGGCATTGCCTTGAGCCAAGAAACAGGATACTAATTTTGCAACCGGTTGCAAACAATTTTCTTAAGGTTAAACCGGGCCTCATAAGAACCCGTGGACCAGGATCCGCTCGTTGCGATCAACCCCTTAAGGTTTTGACGTTGGCATCTTGATAAGGTGGGCGACATGACAATCAGAATTGGAAATGCTCCTTGTTCGTGGGGTGTCGAGTTTCCCGACGATCCGCGCAATCCGCCCTGGCAGAGCGTGCTCAAGGAATGCGCCGAAGCCGGCTACAAGGGCATCGAGCTGGGACCCGTCGGCTTTATGCCGGAGGACCCTGACGTGCTCGGTCCGGCCTTGGCCGAGCATGGACTGGAGTTGATCGGCGGCGTCGTCTTCCGTGCCTTTCACGACCCGGAGAAATGGGACGACGTGCTGGACGGGGCGCGGCGGACCTGCCAGGCCCTGACCGCACACGGCGCCAAACAGCTGGTCCTCATTGACTCGATCTCGGCCAGGCGCGCCCCGACCGCCGGTCGCGCCCAGGAAGCCGAACAGATGGACGCCGCCGAGTGGACCGGCTTCATCGACCGAATCCGCACGGTCGCCAAGATGGGCAGCGAGGATTACGGCCTGACCGTCGGCATGCACGCGCACGCCGCCGGCTTCATGGACTTCGAGCCGGAACTGGAACGGCTCCTGGACGAAGTCGACGAGGCGATCCTGAAGATCTGCCTCGACACCGGGCATCACGCCTACGCCGGCTACGACCCGGTGGCCTTCGTCGCCGAACATGCCGGACGCATCTCCTACATGCACTTCAAGGACACCAGCCCGACCGTCAAGGCCGACGTCATCGCCAATCGCACCGGCTTCTACGATGCCTGCGCCCAGGGCATCTTCTGCAACCTCGGCGACGGTGAGGTCGATTTCCCGGCGGTCCGCGAAGTCCTCTTGAACGCCGGGTTCGAAGGCTGGTGCACGGTCGAGCAGGACTGCGACCCGGAAGGCGACACCTCGCCGATCGCCGACGCCACGGCGAACCGGACCTACCTGCAGTCGATCGGCTTCACCTGAGGGAGGCCGCCATGGAAAAGCTGAAGTGGGGCCTGATCGGCGGCGGTGAAGGCAGCCAGATCGGCCCGGCCCACCGGCTCGGCGCCGGCCTCGACGGGGCCTTCGATTTCGTCGCCGGTGCGCTGGATCACCGGCCGGACGCCGGCCGCGCCTATGCCGAGCGCCTCGGCGTCGCTACCGATCGCGCCTATGGCGATTGGCGCGAGATGCTAGCCGCCGAAAACGACCGCGAAGACCGCATCGACCTGGTCACCGTGGCGACCCCGAACGCCACCCATTACGAGATCACCAAGGCATTTCTCGAAGCCGGGTTTCACGTGCTTTGCGAAAAGCCGATGACGATGACGGTGGCGGAAGCGGAAGAGATCGTCCGCGTCGCCCGCGATAGCGGCAACATCTGCGCTGTCAATTACGGCTATACAGGGTATTCCCTGGTCCGCCACATGCGCGCCATGGTGGCACGCGGCGATCTCGGACGGGTCCGCCTGGTGGTTGCCGAGTTCGCCCACGGCCACCATGCCGACGCCGCCGATGCCGACAACCCGCGCGTCCGCTGGCGTTACGATCCGGCCCAGGCCGGCATCGCCGCCCAGTTCGCCGACTGTGGTATTCACGCGTTACACATGGCGTGCTTCGTCACCGGGCAAGAGGTGTCCCGGCTTTCCGCCGATTTCGCGTCCTGCATCGAGAGCCGTCCGCTGGAGGACGACGCCATGGTCAACTTTCGCATGGACGGTGGCACCGTCGGGCGCCTGTGGACGTCGTCGGTGGCCATCGGGCGTCAACACGGCCTGACCATCCAGGTGTTCGGCGAGACGGGCGGCCTGCGCTGGGCCCAGGAACAACCGAATCAGCTCTACTGGACGCCGCTTGGCGGACGCGTCGAGATCATCGAACGGGGCGAGGCCAACCTGTCGCCGGAGGCCGACCGCAGCACCCGGGTGACCATTGGTCATGCCGAGGGCATGCCGCTGGCCTTCGCCAATATCTATAGCGACCTGGCCGAGGTCATTCGGGCCCGCAAAGAGGGTCGCGAGGCAGACTCGGCGGCCGATCTCTACCCGCGGGCCGAGGACGGTCTGCGTTCCATGGCCGCGGTGCAGGCAGCGGTGGCGTCAGCCGGTGACGCCGGCGCCTGGGTGGACGCGCGGCCGCCGATGTTCCGCTAGGCAGGGGTCAAAGCGGCCTGAGGGTTCCGCGCTCGACGATGCGGCAGCGGAATACACGGGTTTCCGGTTCCCGCTCCGGCTCTTCCAGCATGGCGACGATCAATTCGATCGTCGAATTGACCATCTCGCGGATCGGCTGACGGATGGTGGTCAAGTTAATGTTTTCCCAGGCTGCCATCTCGATGTCGTTGAGGCCGATGATCCCGACATCTTGGGGGACCTGGAGATCGGCCGATTCAAGGGCGCTCATGGCGCCAATGGACAGCACGTCGTCGCCGCAGAAATAGGCCTCGGCCCGCTCGCCCTTGAGCAGATCGGTCATTCGTTTCCGCCCGGCCTCGAAGGAATAAGCGTCACTGAAACAATGGCTGGCGCGGACGCCGGAATGTTCGGCGGCGGCCTCGAGAAAACCGGCAAGGCGGTCCTGGGTCGACGTCGCGGTGTTCGGCCCGCCCATGAAGGCGATGTGGCGGTATCCCCGCTCGATCAACGTCTCGGCGGCGGTCCGCCCGCAGGCACGGTTGTCGATGCCGACGATGTGGACCTCCGGCGATGTGGTATGGCGGCCGAAAGTGTTGACGACGGGCACACCGGCCTGGCGGAAGGCATGGGCAAATGCCGGCGGCAGGGTCGAAGAGGCAACGACGACACCGTCCACGGAATACTGTTGCAGCATGCGCAGGGAATGCTCCGGGTCCTTTTCTTCGGACAGGTTGACCAGGAGGGGCCGCAGTTCCCGCTCCTGCAGGCCGCGGGTGAACAGATCGAAGATCTGCAGGAAGAACGGATTGTGGAAATTGTCGGCGACTAGGCCGATCAGTTTGGTGCGCCGCGTGGACAGTCCGCGAGCCAGGAAGTTGGGCCGGTAGCCCAGTTCCTGGGCGGCCTTTTCCACCTTGCGCCGCATCTTGTCGGAAACCGACGCGCCTTCGGTGAAGGTCCGTGACACGGCGGACCGCGACACGCCGGCGCGTTCCGCAACGTGCTTTAGTGTCACCGCCTTCACTCGTGCCTCCGACCCCACCAGTACCGTTGCGCTTGAGACAGTCGCAAATTCCGCCAGATAGTGCAAGTTTTTTGCAACCGGTTGCAAACTCGCCGCGCCCGTTCACGATTCTTCGGGCGCCCGCCGATACTGTTGATAAACCCCTGTTGATCGGTTTCTGAGATCGTGATTCCGTTTCCCGAGTGATTCGGTGGAGGGCGGAACGATGATGGGGCGGTTGTCGGACGACCAGGGCAAGCTCTTCTACGACTTCGATCTCGATGAGCAGGTGCCGGCGGATCA
>Ga0056135_10000103_pt1 | contig 28085 bp, 23 predicted proteins | sample WorMetG1aBELIZE1_FD_67481 | JGI IMG/M metagenome (GOLD analysis project Ga0056135, IMG submission 67481) | Marine gutless worms symbiont microbial communities from Max Planck institute for Marine Microbiology, Germany - Inanidrilus... ...
GGCCGACGCCGTAGGCGATCCGCAGAGTGCCGCCGCCGACGTCGACGGAGCGGATGACGTCAAACGCCACGTCGCCCCACCGCTGTTCGCTTTCCAGGTTGTTCAGCGTCGTGCGCACGAACCAGTCGACAAAACCGCCCGGCACACCCCAGGCGCCGACGCCCAAGCGTTCGATGCGGAGCCCGTCCGCCGAGGCGGCGATGTCGAGGCGGATGTTGACGTAGCTGCCGACCGGCGTTTCCGGGATCGGCACGCTGGCCTCGATGACCACGCCGCCGGCTTCGATGACGGCGCGCCCCGAGAGCCCGGACACGCCGCGTGCCGCAAGGGCGGCCAGCCCGTCGAGATCCGATTGCGAAAACGTCAGGCGGTGGATCTCGTCGCCCGATTTCAGGGCGTCATTGACCTCGCGCACTATGTCACGCGCGCGCGCCACGGCTTCGGGAGACGGCGCCGGCATCGTACCGACCGTCGGTGTCGGGCTCACCGAGCGCACAAACACGGCCGCCGACACGCTGATCACGGCGGCGATGGCGAGCAGCAGGACCGCTGTCAGCCTGCCCATGGATGCGGCCCCGATTGATGGTGGATGGTCCCCGGCATGGCGGCATCATTGTCGAGCCGGGCGCCGACCGCAACCGTGGGAATTTTCGCTGGCGCGCCGGCGCCGAGACGCCGGTTCGGTCGGGGATCAGTACTTGCGGACGAGGCCGACGAGCCGCCCCTGCACCTGCACCTGATCGGGCCCGCAGATGCGGGTCTTGTAGGTGGCGTTGGCTGGTTCCAGGGCGACGGACTGGCCGCGGCGGCGCAGCCGTTTCAGCGTCACCTCCTCGTTGTCGACCAGGGCGACGACAATGGCCCCGTTCTCAGCCGAGTCGCAGTGCTGTATGACGACCGTGTCCCCGTCGTGGATTCCCGCCTCGATCATCGAATCGCCGTCGACTTCGAGCGCATAGTGCTCGCCGCCGCCGAGCAACGCCGTGGGGATGTCGACGCTCATCGAGTGGTCGCGGAGCGCTTCGATCGGCGTGCCCGCGGCGATGCGGCCATAGAGCGGCAGGGCCACCGCCTGCGACTCGGTCGACGCCGAGGAGCCCGGCATACGGAAATCCGCCTGGATGACGTTAGGGGCGAATTTCTCGCCTTTGCCGGGGCGTCCGCCGGCAGCCGCGGGTTCCATATTCTCCGGCAGGCGCAGAACTTCCAGCGCCCGGGCCCGATGGGGAAGCCGGCGGATGAATCCGCGCTCCTCGAGACCGGTGATCAACCGGTGAATGCCGGACTTGGATTGCAGGCCGAGGGCGTCTTTCATCTCGTCAAACGACGGCGAAATGCCCGTCTCGCGAAGGTGGCGGTCGATAAAAAACAAGAGCTCGTATTGTTTTCGGGTGAGCATGCAACTGTCCCCCAGCCCCCAAAGCACCTCACCGGCGGGACGTCCCGCGACGGCGACGGTCTGCTCCGTAGTGGCGTGCAGCCGAGACGGCTACAAAATATGGAACAAAACCTAAACGAAACCACTTGTTCTAGTTTGGTTCCGCTCACCCGTCAAGTGAATTCTACACCCTGGCGGCATGCAGAGCAGCGGTCCGTCGGCGAGGGTCGCGTTACAGGGTCAGCACGTCGACCCGCTCGCCGGCCTTCGCGGGCGGGGCATGGGGCGCGCGGACGACCAGGCAGTCGGCGGCGGCGAACAGCGCCAGCATGGAGCTGTCCTGAGCCTCGAACGGCGTCGCCACGGTGCTGCCGTCGCCGTTGCGGCTCAGTCTGGCGCGAAGATAGTCCTGGCGCTGGTCGTTGGCGGCAAGGTCGCGGCCCAACAACGCCGTCGCCGGTGCGTCGTCTTGGTCGATGCCGAGCATCACCTGCATCGCCGGCTTGAGAAACACCAGTGAGGTCACGCCGACCGAGACGGGATTCCCCGGCAGGCCGAGCACCGCGGTCTCGCCGAGGCGGCCGAAGATCAGCGGTTTTCCGGGCCGCATGGCGACCTTGTAAAACCCGAGATCGAGGCCCTTGTCGCCGAGCACCTGACCGACCAGGTCGTAATCGCCGACCGAGGCGCCGCCGATGGTGACCAGCAGGTCGGCGCCGCTCGCGCCCTCGATCAGGGCCCTGAGCGAGTCGGCGTCGTCGCGTGCAATGCCCAGGTTCTGTGGCGTGCCGCCGAGAGCGGCGACGGTGGCGGCGACGGCGAGGCTGTTGGAGCTGACGATCTGGTCCGGCCCCAGGGGATCGCCCGGCATCACCACTTCGTTGCCGGTGGCGACGATCGCCACCCGCGGCCGGCATCGGACCATCAGCCAAGGCACGTTCATCGCCGCGGCGAGGCCGATGTGCCGGGGCGTGAGGACCTGCCCGCCCCGCAGCAGCACGTCCCCGGCGGCGAAATCGAGGCCGGCGCGGCGGATCCAGCGCCCGGGCGTCGGCACCTCCCGGATGGTGACGGTGTCGCCGTCGGTCTCGGTGTCCTCCTGGATGACGATGGCATCAGCACCGTCCGGGACGGGGGCGCCGGTGAAGATGCGGGCGGCCTCGCCGGCGCCGACGGTGCCTGCGAACCCGGCCCCGGCGGCCGACACGCCGATTCGGCGCAGGGACACCGGCACCACGGTGACGTCGGCGGCGCGCACCGCGTAGCCGTCCATGGCCGAGACATCGGCCGGCGGCTGGGTGGTGCGGGCGGCGACGTCCTCGGCCAACACCCGGCCCGCCGAGTCGGCGATCCCCACCTGTTCGGCCGGCAGCCGGCTGAACCCGGAAACGACCTTGGCGACGGCCTCGGCGACGGCGAGCATGGGGCCGGTCCCTATTCCGCCTCGAAAGTGCCGGACTTGCCGCCGGCCTTGTGGACGAGCCTGAGATCGGTGATTCGCATGCCCCGGTCGACCGCCTTGCACATGTCATAGACGGTGAGCGCGGCGACGGCCGCGGCGCTCAGCGCCTCCATCTCGACGCCGGTGCGGCCACGGAGCCGGCACGTCGCCGAGATGTCGACGGCATTGCGATCGGGGTCGCAGGCCAGATCGACGGCGACGTTGGCCAGGCTGAGCGGGTGGCAGAGCGGGATCAGCTCCGGCGTCTTCTTCGCTGCCATGATGCCGGCCAGCCGGGCGACGCCGAGCACGTCGCCTTTCTCGACCGCACCCTCGATGATGCGGGCCAAAGTTTCGGGCTGCATCACCACGCTGACCTTTGCGGTCGCGGTCCGCTCGGTGACGTCCTTCTCCGAGACGTCGACCATCACCGCATTGCCGTCGGCATCGAAATGGGTGAACTCCGCCATGGCGCGACGTTAGACCATATTCCGTTCGCGGTGAATCGCTGTGATGGGGGGCGCCGATGCCTCCGGCCAGTCGTCGAAAGATCGGAAAAGGCGATTCCCGACCCTTAGGCGACATGTCGCCCGAAGCGATTCACCGGCCCCGGACTCGCCCGTTCAGCGGTTCTCGTGGCTCTCAGGAAACGCTGGCCGCGACGAGGTTGCCGTCGGCGTCGATGATCAGTTCGCCGTCCTCTTTCGCCAGCGGCCCCGGGGGCAGGCGGTCGAGGAGGGCAAGGACGGTTTCCGACGGGCGGCACAATCTAACGCCCTTCGGGGTCGCGACCAGGGGACGGTTCACCAGCACAGGATCCGCGAGCATCGCCTCGAGGAGCATCGGGTCGGGCACATCCGGTTCCAAAAGCCCGAGCTCGGCGGCGGGGGACTTCGTCTCGCGCAACGCGGCGCGCGGCGTCAGGCCAGCGGCGGCGAACAGCGCAAGCAGCTGGGGGCGGGTCCACCTCGCTTCAAGGTATTCAACGATTTCGGGCGCATAGCCGGCCGCCCGAACGATCTCGACCACGTTGCGGGACGTGCCGCACGCAGGGTTGTGGTGAATGACGACCGGAAAGAAATCGCTCACGTGGGTGCCTCGATACCCGAAACCCTGACCCTTAGCGGATGGCCGGGCGGTCCGACAAGTGGCGTTTTGGTGACTCGATGCCGATCATCGACCGGGATCCGGTGGTTCGCGGCCAGTAGCGCCTTGCAGGAGGCCGTGGCATCGACGTTGCCGTTGGTGGCGATCGCGGCGACCCTCTTGTGCGCGAGGTTGCCTACTCTAAACAGTGCCGCGGCGAGGCCGACCGCGGCGCCCCTTTCGATCAGGAGCTTGTAGTCGCCAAACCCGACCCGCGTTCCCAATCTGACATCGGCCTTTGTGAGGACACGGTCTACCCCAGCGCCCGGCGGACCTGTTTTTCGAGGGTGTCCCGGGAGATGGGCTTCACCAGATAGCCGCTGATCCCGAGCTTGGCCGCCAGTTTCACCGCGGTGATTTCGCCATGGCCGGTGAGTACGAGAATCGGCACCTCGCTGCGCTCGAGGGTGCCCATGCCGCGCACCGCTTCGATGAACTGGAACCCGTTCATTCCCGGCATGGCGAGGTCGAGGAGGATGACGTCGGGCGGCAGTTGCATCTGCCGCAACCGCGCGAGCCCGTCGGCGCCGTCCACCGCCTCGTCGATGTTCCGGCACCCGAGGTCGCGGAGGAGGCGGACGGTCAGTTGGCGGGTGAACCGCTCGTCTTCGACGATGAGCACGTGAAGCTCGTCGAACTTCACCTTGCTTTTTCGCCGACTTCGGTTTTTTCCGGTTGTCGCCGGCGTCGCTTGCCGCCGGTCCGCTGTCGCGTTCCGGTTTCCCCAGATTCGCCAGGGTCGCGACGATGCCGTCGCGGATCGTCTCCGGAATGTCGGCGGTGATGACGTGGCCGCGGAGCATTTCGGCGGCGTGCTGCAGCACGTCGGGGGGTGTCCCCGGCGGCATCAGCGACGACATCGACGTCAGGCCCCTGAGGGGTTCCCGGAGCGGCGCCAGGACGGTCTTGGAGTTCGCCCGTCCCAGAGTCGACTGGAGAAGGGAGACCAGATAGCCGATGCCGGCGGCCTGCGAGGGCAGGACGATCAGAATCCGCTCGACGGCCTTGTCGACGCCGAGATCGTGGTCGCTGCGAAACGTCGTCTGAACGCGTAGCGTGACCGCCTCGGCCATGTCCGGCCCGCCGGCGAGGCCGACGGGTGACGCCAGCGACCGGATCAGATTCGTCAGCGCCTGACGGTCCGCATCCAGCCCGTCCCGGGTCAGCGGGGAGGCGTCGCGCACGCCCCGGGCGACGCGGCCGAGAAGGACGCTGCTGGTCAGCGGAAGGCCGCCCCCGGCCGACAACCGGTTGAGCCGGTCGGGCAGGCTGTCGGGGGCGATCTTCGGAATCCGCTGTCCTTGCGCCAGGGCGATCAGGGTCAGGAAGGCGGCGGCGCGGTTTTCGCGATGACCGAGCAGTTGAGCCACCGCGCCGGCGCCATCGCAGATCTCGGCGACGACCTCGTCGAACAGGCGCACGGCCTCTTCGTCCAGACCGTTGTCGGCGATGTCGAGCAGGAGGGTGAGCTTGCCGCTCCAGTCGGACACCGACCCCAGCGCCGTGGCCAGCGTTTCCAAGGCGGCGACTTCCCAACCCTCGGCCGGCTCCGAGGCGCGCGACAGGGCGATCAGGGCGGACAGGCCTTCGCCGGTCAGGGTCGCGCGGCTTTCATCCGTCATCCGCGGCGTCCGGGCGCGGTCGCTGATTCGCGCGAAGGCAACCTCCAAAGCATCCGAACGCCCGGTCAGAGAATCCCCCGCGTCGTCGGCCTGCAGGGCGGCAACGCGGCTGATCGCGGCGTTGAAGAACGCTTCTTTGCGTTTCAGCGCGGTCAGGTGATGGGAATCGAACAGCAGCTCCAGGACCGTCAGGTTGTTCTCGTTGAGATATTGGCGGATCAGCCGGCCGACGGTTCGCCGCGCCGGGTAGGCGTAATAGTCGGCGATCTCCTGGCACGGCGGGGCTTCCTGGATCGCCGTGACGGTCACCGCCTTTTCGCGCTGGCCCTCGATCTCCTGCTCGAAGATGACCGTTTCCCTGGACAGGCGGTCGTCCTCGACCACGACGCGCACGGCTTCGTGCTGCGCCAGTCCGACGAGTTCCCCGGTGCGCGCCAGGGCCTCGGCCCGGTCGCCATAAACCGAGTCCACCTGCCACCGGCCGTCCTTGCGGCCGAGGACTTCGTAGTTCTTCCCGGCGAACTCCTGCTTCGACATGGCGCGTCGGTCCGTTGACCATACTCACGTTGTCGCGAGTGTCTCGCCGCTCAAGTTTAAATGATCGCAGAACGGGGGAAAGGGCCGACCGTACGGTATCATTCGTTGTTGACGGAATGGGCGGAGTTACGCCACGGGCGCGCTACCGAGCAGGGCCCGGGTCGCCGCCTCGACGTCGGGCTGGCGCATAAGTGATTCGCCGATCAGGAAGCATCGGGCACCGACGGCAGCCATGCGGGCGAGGTCGTCGGGACTGGCAAGGCCGCTCTCGCAGACCAAAAGCCGGTCCGACGGCAACTGCGGGGCCAGGGTCTCCGTCGTTGCGAGATCGACTTCGAGGGTCTTGAGATTGCGGTTGTTGATGCCGATCAGGCGCGCGTCGAGCTTCAGCGCCCGCTCCAGCTCTGCGGCATCGTGGACCTCCGCCAGCACGTCCATGCCGAACTCAGCAGCCGCCGAGGCCAGCGCCGCCGCATCGGCATCGTTCAGCGCGGCCATGATCAACAGCACGCAATCGGCGCCAAGCACCCGAGCCTCGGCGATCTGATAGGGCTCCAGCATGAAGTCCTTGCGCAGCACCGGCAGGTCCACCGCGCTCCGCGCGGCGACCAGATAGGCGTCGTCGCCCTGGAAGAAAGGGATGTCGGTCAGCACCGACAGACAGGTGGCGCCGCCGGACGCGTAGGAACGGGCCAGGGCCACGGGGTCGAAATCCTCGCGGATCAGGCCTTTCGAGGGTGAGGCCCGTTTGATTTCGGCGATCAGACCGTAGCCGGTTTCCGCCGCGGCCGCGAGCCGGTCGGCAAAGCCGCGGGGCGGCGCGGCGCGTTTCGCCGCCTGGACGACTTCGGCGTGGGGCCACTCGCACCTTCGTTCGTCGACGTGGATTCGCTTCTTGGCGCAGATCCGGGCGAGGACGTCGTCCATGCGTCGGGTCGCGCTACGCGGACTCTGGCGCGTTGGTGATCGCCACCAGCTTGGCGAGCGTCCCTCGGGCGCTGCCGTCGTCCAGCGCCATCGCCGCCATCGCCGTGCCTTCGCCGAGGGTTGTGGCGCGGCCGGCGACGATCAGGGCGGCCGCCGCGTTCAGCAGAACGACATCGCGGAACGGCCCCGCCTCGCCGTTGAGAACGGCGGTGATCGCCGCGGCGTTGGTGTCAGCGTCGCCGCCCTTGAGGTCCTCCGGCTTCGCTTCTGGCAGGCCGGCATCGCTCGGCGTGATTTCGAACGTCGTGACCGCCCCGTCCTTGAGTTCGGCGACATAGGTCGGCCCGGTGGTCGTCAGCTCGTCGAGGCCGTCGGCGCCGTGGACCACCCAGGCGCGCTCGCTGCCCAAGTTGCCGAGAACTCGCGCCATCGGCTCGATCCACTCGCGGGCGAAGGCGCCGGAGAACTGGCGTTTCACGCCGGCCGGGTTGGACAGCGGCCCCAGCAGGTTGAACACCGTCCGCGTGCCCAGCTCGACGCGGGCACCGGCGACGTGGCGCATGGCGCTGTGATGGCGGGGCGCCATCAGGAAGCCTATTCCGGCCTCGCGGATCGCCTTTTCGATCAACGTCAGATCGGCCTCGATGTTGACGCCGAGGGCGGTCAGCACGTCGGCCGCTCCCGACTTCGAAGACAGCGCGCGGTTTCCATGCTTGGCGATGGGGACGCCGCAGGCGGCGACGACCAGCGACGCCGCGGTCGAGATGTTATAGGTGCCGGAGGCGTCACCGCCGGTGCCGACGATGTCGATGGCGTCGGGCGGCGCGCTGACGGCGAGGGCCTTGGCCCGCATGACCTTCACTGCACCGGTGATCTCGTCGACAGTCTCGCCGCGAACCCGAAGGCCCATCAGCAGCGCGCCGATCTGTGCCGGTGTGGCGTCGCCCGACATGATGATGTCGAAGGCGGTCTCGGCCTCCGCCTCGGTCAGCGAGCTTCCGCCGGCGACCTTGGCGATCAGGCCTTTCATTGTCGTCAATGTGTCGCTCATGCCGCGATCCTGCCGTCGGTCGAAAGTTCGAGGAAATTGCGGAGCAAGGTATGGCCGTGCTCGGTGGCAATGCTTTCGGGGTGAAACTGTACGCCGAAGATGGGCAGTTCGCGATGGGCGAGGGCCTGCACGACGCCGTCGTCGCTTTCCGCTGTTGCGACGAGACACGCGGGGAAGCCGTCCCGCGACACCATCAGCGAGTGATACCGGTTGGCGGTGAACGGCGAGGGGATGCCGGTGAGGATATCGGTGCCGTGATGGGTGATGTCGCTGACCTTTCCGTGCATCGGTGCCGGCGCCCGAACGACCCGGCCGCCGAAGGCCTGGCCGATCGACTGATGGCCCAGACAGACGCCGAGGATCGGCAACCGGCCAGCGGCCTTGCCGATCAGCTCGAGGCAAATGCCGGCGCGGTCGGGATCGCAGGGTCCCGGCGAAATGACGATGCCCTGGGGCGCCATGGCGATGGCCTCGGCGGCGCTCAGCACGTCGTTGCGCCGCACCTCGATCTCGGCGCCAAGTTCGCCGAGGAAGTGCACGAGGTTGTAGGTGAAGCTGTCGTAGTTGTCGATAAGCAGAAACATTTCAAATGAATACGTGACGTTTCTAAGGAAATACTTGAGCGTATCTGAGCGGTGTGGTCGGCGCCAACACCACCGGAGGCCACAATGCCCCCGGCCCCAGCCATCGTCAAGGCGGCGGCGGACTTGACCTTCCCCCCTCTGGAACCCCCATATTAACATTCCAGCAAGCTGGAGGGTTTGAGTATGGCAATGGCGGATCCGATGGCGACCGCACCGGATGTGAGCAAGGGCACCTCACCCGCGCCCGCAATCCGTCGGGTTTCGCTGCCGGTGCGGGGAATGACCTGCGCCTCCTGTGTCGGGCGGCTGGAGACCGTGCTCGGCCGTGTTGAGGGTGTTTCCGAGGCCAACGTCAGCCTCGCCGCCGAGCGCGCCGACGTGGCCTATGACGCCGAGATGGTCTCGCCCGATGCGCTGGCCGACGCCGTCGGTGCCGCCGGGTTCGAGGTTCCGACAGACACCCTGCGCCTTGCCATCGGCGGCATGACCTGCGCGTCGTGCGTCGGGCGGGTGGAAAAGGCCCTGAGCCGGGTGCCCGGCGTCGGTTCGGTCAAAGCCAACCTTGCCGGAGAGTACGCCGAGGTAAGCTTTGCCGGCGGCGCCGTCGCCGCCGCTGACTTGGTCGCCGTGGCGAAGCGCGCCGGTTACGCCGCTGCGGTCGTGCAGGCCGATACGGACACGGAGAGCGAAGATCCGGTCCTTGCCGGACGGCACCGCGCCGACGTCCTGGCCTTCGCCGTCGCCGCGGTGCTGAGCTTTCCGCTGGTGGCGCAGATGGTGTGGCCGCTGTTGGGCATCTCTTGGACGCTGCCCCCGTTGGCTCAGCTTGTCATGGCGGGCATCGTTCAGTTCTGGGCCGGGGCGCGGTTCTACCGCGCTGCTTGGGGCGCGCTCCGCGCCGGCACCGGCAACATGGACCTGCTCGTCGCCGTCGGTACCAGCGCGGCCTTCGGCCTCAGCGCGGTCTATGTCGTCACCGGTGCTTCGGCCCACCTCTACTTCGAAGCCTCGGCGGCGGTGATCACCCTGGTGCTGCTCGGCCGATGGCTGGAGACTCGGGCCAAGCGTGGGACGACGGCGGCGGTGCGGTCGCTGATGCGGCTGCGGCCGGAGAAGGCGCGGGTCGTGCGCGATGGCGCCGAGGTCGAGGTGCCGGCGGCACTGGTCGTCCCGGGCGACGTGGTTGTCGTGCGGCCAGGGGAGCGGCTGCCGGTCGATGGCGTCGTCATCGACGGCGCCGGTCCGGTCGACGAGTCCTTGCTTACCGGCGAGAGCCAGCCGGTCGAAAAAGCGGTCGGCGATACGGTCACTGGCGGCGCCGTCAACGGCACCGGGCTGTTGCGGGTGCGGACGACGGCGGTTGGTGCCGAGAGCGTGCTGTCGCGGATCATCGGCCTGGTGCAGGGAGCGCAGGCCAGCAAGGCGCCGGTGCAGCGCCTGGTCGACCGCATCGCCTCGGTGTTCGTCCCGGTGATCGTCGTCGTCGCCGCAGCCACGGTCGCCGGTTGGCTGCTCGCCGGGGCGGGGGCCGCTCAAGCTGTCATCGCCGGCGTGGCCGTGCTGGTCATCGCCTGTCCGTGCGCCCTGGGGCTGGCGACGCCGACGGCAATTATGGTCGGCACGGGCGCAGCTGCCCGTCACGGAATCCTGATCAAGGACGCCGAGGCGTTGGAAAGGGCGCACCGGACCACGACCGTCGTGTTCGACAAGACCGGCACCCTCACCGAAGGCCGCCCGCGGGTCACCGAGGTCGTCGCAGCCGACGGCGACGAAGACGGATTGGTGCGCCTCGCCGCAGCCGCCCAGCAGGGCAGCGAACACCCGCTGGCGAAGGCCGTTCTCGACCACGCAGGTGAGGGCGCGCCATTGCCATCGGTCGCCGCCTTCCAGGGGCGTCCCGGCCTCGGCCTGGAAGCAGTAGTCGAAGAACAAACTCTCATCATCGGCAACCGCCGGCTGATGGCCGACCACGATGTCGGTACGGCGATGCTGGAGGATCGTGCGGCCACTGCCGAGGAGCGTGGCGACACCGTCATGTGGGTGGCCGAGATCCGGTTCGACGTGCGGTTGCTGGGCATGGTCGCCGCCGGCGACACGGTGCGCCCGACGGCGCGGTCCGCCGTGGACCGACTGCATGCGCGCGGCATCGAGACCATTCTACTCACCGGCGACAACCCGAGAAGCGCCGGCGCCGTCGCCCGCGCCGTTGGCATCGAAACGGTCATCGCCGAAGTCTTGCCCGCCGACAAAGCGGCCGAGATCGAGAGACTGAAAGGCGACGGGCGGACCGTCGCCATGGTCGGCGACGGCGTCAACGATGCCCCGGCACTGGCCTCGGCGGATGTCGGCATTGCCATGGGCAGTGGCGCCGATGTCGCTCTGGAGGCGGCCCCGGTGACACTGATGCGCCCGGCGCCGGAGCTCGTCGCCGACGCCATTGCCGTCTCCCGCACAACGCACGCGAAAATCAGTCAGAACCTGTTCTGGGCCTTCATCTATAACGTCCTGGCGGTGCCCGTCGCCGCGGCGGGGCTGCTGTCTCCTGTCATCGCTGGTGCCGCCATGGCGCTCAGCAGCGTCTCGGTCGTCACCAACGCACTTTGGTTGCGGCGCTGGCGGCCGGTCACTACGGGTTCGGGAGGAGTACCATGAACATCGGAGCGGCGGCACGGGCCTCCGGCGTGCCGGCAAAAACCATTCGCTACTACGAGGACATCGGCCTGATCCCGCCAGCAGCGCGGGCGGGGAATGGCTATCGCGACTACGCGCAGCGCGACGTCGAAATACTTCGCTTCATCCACCGGGCCCGCGGACTCGGCTTCCCGATCAAGGATGTCGCCAGCCTGGTCCATCTGTGGCAGGACACCAGCCGGGCCAGCGCCGACGTCAAGGCCCTGGCGCTACGCCAGATCGCCGATGTCGAGGCCCGCATCGCCGAGTTGGAAGCGATTCGGCGCACGCTGGTGCACCTCACCGAGCGTTGCCATGGCGACGACCGGCCCGATTGCCCGATTCTCGATGATCTCGCGCGGACTGCTTGCGAGCATTGACCCGCCCGCCGCTGGAACCTCGATGATGGCCGCCGGTGCCACCCAGGGAGAAGACGTTGGATGAGCAAGCGCGGGGATCGCAGGTTTTGGCTGATCGTCGGTCTGCCCCTTGCAATCGGCGCGGTCGTGCTCATTGGCGTCTACGCAGGGGTCCTTTTCAACGCCGGTGACGAGGTCGCGGCGATAGACCCCAACGATCCCCAGCAGGTCTCGTCCGGCCGACAGATCTACGCCGAGTATTGCGCCGAGTGTCACGGCGCCAACCTGGAAGGCGAACCGAATTGGCGGCAGCGGCGCGCCGACGGCACGCTTCCGGCACCGCCCCACGACGCATCGGGCCACACGTGGCACCACGACGACGACCTTCTGTTTCGCTATACAAAGTTTGGCGGCGCCGCGCTCCTTCCGGAGGGTGTCGCCAGCGGCATGCCTGGCTTCGGGGACGCCATGTCCGATGCCGAGATCAACGCCGTCCTCGCCTTTATCAAAAGCCGCTGGCCTGAGGACATCCGCGCCCGCCAGCGCATGATCGACGAAAGATCCCGTTAGTCTGCACTTTGCTGGCTTTTGACACACTTTGCCGAGTATTCCCGCGGGCGTGACAGCGGTCACTGCGACGAAGCGACTATGGCGATAAAAGCGGCCGCTAAGGACAAGTCTTGAAGCGACACAGCGTTGACGGGTTTCACGGTCCTGTATTCTCTCGATATTTGTATGCCGATTGGGCATAATCCGGCGTCGAACCGATGCATACTCTTGGTTTGCACGGCGACAACCGCGCCGAGGCCTGATCGAGGACCTGAAATGGTGTACGTCGGCCATAGCCGCCATTCCGACTCGGCCGCTGCCGGGCACGAGTGTGCGGAGAAGGTGCGCGAAGCGATGACGGACGGCGAAACCGCGGCATGGGCGCTGGCATTTTGCGGCGGCCGGCACGACCCCGAGGCGGTGCTCGCGGCCTTACGCGAAGATCTGGGTAGCCTTCCCGTGGTCGGCGGTTCTGCTATCGGCACAATCACCGGTGGCGAGGTCGGCTACACGGGGTTCGAGTGCGCGGTCGCCGTGTTCCCCGGCTCGCTGCCGGCGCCGCCGATTCTCGTGGAGGCAGGCCTCGATGAGGGTGAGCGAGCCCTTGGCGCCCGTCTCGGCGCACGTCTTCGCGACACGGCTGATGCCGACAACGTCGTTCTCCTGTTCTACGACAGCGTTGCTTCGTCGCCGCCGCCGATCCTGCATCCGGCGAGCGTGATGCTCGACGGGCTTTACGAGGTCCTGGGAGACGTACCGGTCCATCTGGTGGGCGCGGGCACGGTCAGCGATTTCCAGATCGAGGACAGCTATGTATTTACTGGCGAGGGCGTTGCCAGACACGCCTGCGTCGCCGTTGTCCTTCCTCGAGTGTACAGGGCAGTCACCTCAGTGCTGCACGGGTGCGTCCCGGTCAGCTCCTTCCTCGAGATCACCCGCATCGAAGGCGCCCAGGTGTTCGAACTCGACGGACGTCCGGCCCTCGAGACCTTGGTCGACAAGTTCGGACTGGCGGCGCAGCCGGGCCGTATCCCCGAGCTTTCTCTCCGGGCGACGTTGGGCCGCAAGCACGGTGATCCGTTCGCGCCCTATGACGAAGCGGCCTACGTCAACCGATTGATCCTCACTGTCGACCCCGACGCCGGCTCGATCACCCTGTTCGAGCCCGATTTCGCCGTTGGCACCAAGGTCCAGGTCATGTCGCGCGACAACGACCTGATGCTCGAATCCGCCTCGCGAGGGGCGGCGGCGATGAGCGACGCTATCTCCGGTTGCGACGCCCTTCTGGCGTTCTATATCGATTGTGCGGGCCGGTCCGCCGCGTTCAGCGGCGCGCCTTCCGAGGAGGCCGACGCCATCACCGGAGCGTTCGAGGGTCGTGTTCCGGTGCTCGGTTTCTATTCGGGGGTCGAGATCGCTCCACTGATGGGGCGCAGCCGGCCGCTCGATTGGACCGGCGTGCTGACGGTGCTGTGCCGGGCGGAGGCGGCATGAACGGGGAACCCAAAACCCATCCTCTGTTCGAACTGGAGCAGGAACGCGACTTTTACCGCCGTCAGGCGGACGACCTGGGCGATCGTGTGCTCCGGCTCCAGGAGCAGCAGGGCATGGCGCGGCGCGAAGCGCGGCGCGCGCGTACCGTCGCCAAGCTGGTCAGCGAGGCCTACAGCGTCATCGACGAAAGCGGTTCGGAGGAAGAGATCGGCCGGCGGTTCCTGGAGATCGTCATCGATTCGACGGTCAGCGGCCGAGCGGCCATCCTGCGGCGCGATGGAGACGGCGAACCGCTGCGGGTCGTGCACGCGCTCGGGTTTCCGGCCGGCGAGGCGCCGGGTTTCCTCGATCTCGGCGACCCGCCGCAGTTCGCGTTCGTCAACGCGTCCACGTCCATGGGACCACAGGCCGACGCCATCGCCGCGGCCATGGGCGTGCCCTTCATCCTCTGGGGATTCGATCTCCGCTCCGATTGCGCCTTGGTGCTGGGAGATCAATCGGAAACGGGTGTCCAGTTGCCGTTCGACGAGAACGACGAGGAGGTCATCCTTGGTGCCCTCGGCGTGTTCACCGACCTCAACGAACGCAAGCAAGCCAAGGACAGTCTGCGAAAGCTCTCGCGCGCGGTGGAGCAAAGCCCGGCTTCGGTGGTGATCACCGACACCGGGGGGGACACATCGAATATGCCAACCCGAAGTTCCTTGAGATCACCGGCTACAGCCTCGACGAGGTTATCGGCCGCAAACCGAACATCCTCAAGTCGGGGCACACACCGAAGGCCGACCACGACGATCTGTGGCAGACCATCTCTTCGGGGCGCGAGTGGCGTGGCGAGTTCCTCAATGTCCGCAAGGACGGCCGGCGATACTGGGAGTACGCGTCGATTTCGCCGATCAAGGCTGCCGACGGAACGATCACCCACTACATCGCCGTCAAGGAGGACATCAGCGTCCGCAAGGAGTATGAGGAGCGGCTGTTCCACCAGGCGAACTTCGATCCGCTAACCGGCCTGCCGAACCGCGTTCTCGTTCTCGACCGGCTCAACCAGGGTCTTTCGCGGGCGCGCCGCGAGAACGACTCGCTTGCCGTCGTGTTCGTCGACCTGGACAACTTCAAGAACGTCAACGATACGCTAGGCCATGCCGAGGGTGACGTTCTCTCGAAACAGGCCGCTCAGCGCCTGACCGATTGCGTGCGCGAGACCGATACCGTCTCACGGACCGGCGGCGATGAATTCGTCATCGTGTTGCCGGCGATGCATCAGCCCAGTGACGTCGAGTTCGTCGCGCGAAAGATCACGGAAGCTTTCGCCAAGCCGTTCGCCATCGGCAGCTACAATTTCCATGTCACGCCAAGCATGGGCATCGCCATCTACCCGGGTGACGGCGACGACCCGAGCATCCTGCTGCGCAATGCCGATGCCGCGATGCACCTCTCGAAGCGCAAAGGCCGCAACGCCTTCCAGTTCTTCACGCCGGAAATCAACCAGCACATCGTCGAGCGCATGGACCTCGAATCGCGCCTGCGCCACGCGCTTGCCCGAGACGATCTCTACCTCGTCTACCAGCCAATCATCGATTCCCGGACCGGCGGTCTGGTGAGCGTCGAGGCGCTGCTGCGCTGGAACGACGAAGAGCTCGGCGCAGTGGCGCCGGACCGATTCATATCCGTCGCCGAAGAAACCGGGCTCATCGTTCCGATTGGCGAGTGGGTGATGCGCACGGCGTGCCTGCAGGCGCGGCAGTGGCGCGACGAGGGTGTGGACCTGCATCGCATGCAGGTCAACACGTCGGGCCGGCAGGTGCAGGGGCCGGAGTTCGTCGACATTGTGCGGGGCGCGCTCGACGATTCGGGACTGCCGCCTGGGGTCCTCGATCTGGAGATCACCGAGAGCACCCTGATGGCGGACGTGCCGGCGGCGGCGAAAACGCTGGAAGAGCTGCGTGGGCTGGGCGTCAAGCTGTCGATCGACGACTTCGGAACCGGCTACTCGTCGCTGAGCCAACTCCGCGCCTTTGCCGTCGATACACTGAAGGTGGACAGCTCCTTCGTTCGCGACATCACTGCCGATCTCGACCGCACCGCCATTGCCGAAGCCATCGTCGTCATGGGCCACAGTCTCGGCCTCACTGTCACCGCCGAGGGTGTCGAGACGGAGGTCCAGTTCGAGATGCTGAGGGCCTGGGGATGCGACAGCGTCCAGGGCTATTTGTTCAGCATGCCGCTGGTCGCCGACGACCTGAAGGCGTTCGCTGGTTTTTCCCCCGGCCGTCACGCTCGCGCATAGGCGCTCCTAGGAACGTTTCAGTCGCTCCATTGCGAGCAGTTGGGCTTCGACACGGGCCCCGTAAGCCAGCACGACCGCACCTTTCCGGTGCCGGTGTCGACAATGGCGATGACCGGGGTTTCGCCGGCGGGCGCCGCCGTCAGGGCGATGGTGAAGGCCGACGTATCGGTGCGCGCCTCGTCGGCACCGACCACTGCGAGCACGGCGGCTAGACCGGCCACGAGGGTAGCGGCGGCAAGCGTCGTCTTGAGCATTTTCCAAGGACTCCCTTTCCGTCTACGATCCGACAGCCGAATCCCGCGGAGAGCGCGGATTCGGCCAGTCTGAAACCGGCGCCGCGCGCCGCGCGGTGGATGTGTTCGGCAGAGCGTGCCCAACGTCAAAGCCAAAGCGGACCGCCGTCAGGGTTACCGTCCCAATCCCCGCCGACAGGTCATATGGGTGGTGGTCGTCCTTGTCGCCGTGCTCGGCGGCTACGGGTTCGGCTTGCTGGTGAAAGACGATGAAACGCCTTCGGTAGCGGTGGATCGCGGCGCCGACGGGGAGCGGGCAGCACCGACGCCCTGGTACAAGACCCAGGCGCCGCCGCCCGAACTGGTCACCATTCCGGATGCGCCCTTGTTGCCCGAACCCGGCGCGATACCGCCGTCGATGAAAGCCCGGGCCTACGAAGAGGCCTTGCCCGACTCCATCTACGAACCGCCGGTTCCGAGGCCGACCCGGCCGGCACAGCCGCCGCCGGCCAAAGCTCGGCCTCCGGCCGGCCAGCAGGTTGCGGCCTTGGCGGCCCTGCCGCCGTGGCGCCGATATGCGGTACCGACACCCGATACCGGCGGGTGGCCGATGATCGCCGTGGTCATCGATGATCTCGGCATCGACCGGCGGCGCACCGCCCGGGCCATCGGCCTGAAAGGGCCGCTGACCCTGTCGTTTCTCACCTATGCCGACGGTCTCGCCGAGCAGACCGCCGTCGCCCGTGCCGCCGGGCACGAACTAATGCTACACGTCGGCATGGAGCCGGCCAGTGCCAGCGTCGATCCGGGCCCCAACGTTCTGACGAGCGATGCTGGTGCCGACGAGTTGCGCCGCCGCCTGGACTGGGGATTGGCGCGCTTCGACGGTTACGTCGACATCAACAACCACATGGGCAGCAAGTTCACCGCCGACGCGGAAGGCGTCGGCGTGCTGATGACCGAATTGAAGCGGCGCGGGCTGATGTTCTTGGATTCGCGGACGACGGGTCGCACGGTTGCTGCCAAACTTGCGCGCCGCGCGGGCGTTCCGGTCGTCGAGCGCAACGTGTTCCTCGACAACGTCGGCGATGTCGATGCGGTGAAGGCCCGACTTGCCGAGGTCGAACGGATCGCCCGGCGCAGTGGCTCGGCCGTCGCCATCGGCCATCCGCGCGATGCGACACTGACGGCATTGGCCGGCTGGCTCGGCGATCTCGAACGGCGGGGATTCGTCCTGGTCCCCGTCAGCGCCCTCGCCAGTGCACCGGGGTCTTGACACTCCGGGGGGGTGGAGGGCCGATGGTGTTGGACACAAGCGAAGGGGAGGATGTGCGATGGCCGTCTACCGTGTTCTCGGCATGTCGTGTGAAGGCTGCGCGGCGTCGGTGACCAATGCCATCGGCGCGGCTGCGCCCGGTGCGCGGGTCAAGGTCGACCTCGAAGGCAAGGCGGTGACGGTCGAGGGCGCTGTTGATCCTGACACCATCGCCCGCGCCGTCGGCGATGCCGGGTTCGAGTTCGCGGGTTTGGTTGGGTGACGTCGGGTACGCCGGAGATCAGAGCCCTGGGCGGCGCGGATTTCGCCGACATACACGCCATCATCAATGACGGCGCCCAAGCCTACCGAGGTGTCATCCCCGCCGACCGCTGGCGTGATCCGTATATGAGCGAGGCCCACCTCGCCGGCGAGATCGAAGCCGGAGTCGCTTGCGGAAGACGGCCGGCTCGTCGGCGTCATGGGCGTGCAACCGGTCGACGACGTCACTCTGATCCGTCATGCGTATGTTCGCACCGATCGCCGCGGCGCCGGTATCGGCGGCCGGCTCATGGCGGCGGTCCTTGTCGGTCTTGGCACGCCCGTGCTCGTCGGCACATGGGCGGCGGCGACGTGGGCAGTCCGTTTTTACGAACGGCATGGGTTCCGCCTGACCGACACCGAGACGAAAACACGACTTCTGCGCCGGTATTGGACCATCCCCGAGCGGCAGGTCGAGACGTCCGTCGTTCTCGCCGACGCCCGGTGGTGGGTGGCGGCACGGGAATGAGCCGTCGTCCAGATGCCCGAGCCCTGCATGCCGAGGGCGTCGCCCTGGCCGCGGCCGGCGACAACCGAGCCGCCGCCGCCATCGCCCGCGCTGCTCGTGCTGCGCCGGGGGATCCCAACATCTTCAGTGACCTCGGCGTCATCTACCGGAGGTTGGGCATGGTTCCGCGGGCCATCGCCGCCTATCGGCGGGCGGTGGCGGTGGCGCCTGGACATGCGGGCGCCTGGTTCAATCTCGGCAACGCCCTTCGCGACAGCGGGAAGGGAGACGGTGCCGTTGTTGCCTATCGCCGCGCCATCGCCGCCGATCCCACGTCGGTGACCGCCTACGCCAATCTCGGCCTGGCCCTCATCGACCTCGGCCGGGCCGATGACGCCATCGACGTTCTCGAACGCGGTCTGCTGGTCGATCCGGGACACGCGGACATCCACAACAACCTGGGCAATGCTCTTCGCGCTCGCGGCGAGGCGGAGCCCGCCGCTGCGGCATACCGGAGGGCGACCCGCGTGCAGCCCGACTATGCACGGGCGCACGTTAACCTCGGCATCACGTTGCGCGAACTGGGGCGCACCGACGAGGCCTTCGAGAGTTACGCCCATGCCCTGAAAATCGATCCCGACTGGCCCGAGGCCCACAACAGCCTCGGGGTCGGTATGCGGGAACAAGGGCGTGCCAAAGAGGCCATCGCCTCGTATCGCCGCGCCTTGGAAAGCAATCCGGACTATGCCGAAGCCTTGGGAAATCTCGGCGTCGCCCTGGTCGACCTCGGCGATCTCGAGGAAGCCCTTGCCGCTTTCGACCGAGCGGTTTCGCTGGCGCCGGAAAGCGCGCTGTTTCACTGGAACCGGGCCCTGGCGCTGCTCTCGGCTGGGCGTCTGCGCGAGGGTTGGCCGGAATTCGAATGGCGTTGGCGAAAGGCCGATTTCACCTCGCCGAAGCGCGACTTCTCGCAGCCGCAATGGGACGGCACGCCGCGGCCATCGGCGACAATCCTTCTGCACGCCGAGCAGGGGGTGGGCGATACCCTGCATTTCATCCGCTATGTTCCGAAGGTTGCGGCGCGTATCGGCCGCGTCATCGTCGAGTGCCAGCCGGAGCTGCACGCCTTGGTCGCGCCGATGCCCGGGATCGAACGGGTCGTCGCCAGTGGCGAGCCTTTGCCGGCCTTCGACGTGCACGCGCCTCTGCTCAGCCTGCCCGGCATCTTTGCTACCGACGTCGAGACCCTCCCCGCGGACGTCCCCTATATCAGGCCGCTGCCGGGACGGTCGGTTTCCGTTGACGGCGACGGTTTCAAAGTCGGCATCGCCTGGGCTGGCAGCGCCACCCACCGCAACGACCACAACCGCTCGGTCGAACTGCAGCTGTTCAAGGCGCTGATCGACACGCCGGGCTGCCGGTTCTACTCGCTACAGGTCGGCGACGGGCGCGAGCAGATCCAGGACGCAGGGTTTTCCGATGAGATCGTCGACCTCGGCGGCCAATTCGATGATTTCGCCGACACCGCCGCCGCCGTCGCAGAACTCGATCTGGTGATTTCGGTCGACACCGCCGTCGTTCACCTCGCCGGAGCCATGGCCCGGCCGGTGTGGACGCTGTTGCCATTTGCGCCGGACTGGCGATGGCTACGGGACCGCAATGACAGCCCGTGGTATCCGACCATGCGGCTGTTCCGGCAGAAGAAGGCGGGGGAGTGGAAGGGCGTGTTTAGGGCGCTCGGCCGCGCGTTGAAGTCCCAAGCGGCGCCGCCGCGCAAGCGGACGGCACTGAAGCGGAAGAAGAAGGGTGCTTGATGCGGCGGCGCGTCGATGTCATCCGTCAAAGCACCCGCAAAATCATTCCGACGCAATGGTCCGACTGATGACGATGCGCTGAACGTCCAAGGTACCTTCGTAGATTTGCGAGACACGGACATCGCGATAGATGCGCTCGACCGGGAAGTCAGAAACGTATCCGTACCCGCCGAACACCTGTATCGCCGTCGAACACACCCGCTCGGCCATCTCGGAGGCAAACAGCTTGGCCATCGAAGCCTCCTTCAAACACGGCAGTCCGGCGTCGCGGAGTTGGGCTGCCCGAAGAACGAGAAGCCGTGCAGCATCGATCTGCGTCGCCATGTCGGCAAGGCGGAACGCGATAGCCTGATGTTCGATGATCGGCTTGCCGAATGTTACGCGGTCCTTGGCGTAGGCCAAAGCAGCCTCGTAGGCGGACTTCGCCATCCCCACCGATTGCGCAGCGATGCCGATGCGTCCGCCCTCCAGATTGGAGAGAGCGATACGGTAGCCTTCGCCTTCATCGCCAAGCCGGTGTTCGGCGGTCAGCTTCAAGTCCTCGAAGGTAAGCTGCACCGTATCCGAAGCGTGTTGGCCCATTTTCTCTTCGACGCGCGTAACGGCATAGCCCGGCGAGTCTGTCGGCACGATGAAGCCGCTGATCCCCCGCTTGCCCGCGCCCGGATCGGTGACCGCGAAAACGATCGCGATGTTGCCGTTCTTGCCGGAGGTGATGAACTGCTTGACCCCATTGAGAACGTATCCGTTGCCCGCAGGGGCCGCCTTGGTGCGCAGGCTAGCGGCATCGGGGCCAGCCTGCGGCTCGCTGAGGCAGAATGCCCCGAGCAACTCGCCGCGAGCCATGGGCCTGAGGAAACGCTCCTTTTGTTCGTCGGTGCCGAATTTGAGGATCGGCATGCAGGCTACCGAGTTGTGTACACTCATGATGGTTGAGCAGGCCCCGTCGCCCGCCGCGATTTCTTCGATGGCCAGTGCGTAGGCGACGTGATCGGCACCCGCCCCGCCCCATTCCTCGGGCACCAGCATTCCGAGCAAGCCGAGGTCGCCCATTTGTCGGATGGCGCTGGCGGGGAAGGTGTGTGTTCGGTCCCATTCGGCGGCGTGGGGCGCCAACTGCTCCTGAGCGAAGTCTCGCGCCATATCCCGGATCATCGTCTGTTCTTCGGTCAGAATCATCGATTTCGCCCGCTTGCTCGAAGTTGCGTGGTTCGGTTTGCGCCTGAGGGATGCCGCGATTGCCATTGGCGCTCGGCGTCGTTTCGGCAGCCCGAACACGGTCGTCGTCCCGCGGCCGCCGGCGACGGCCGCGGGGACTGATGCCGATCAGCCGGTCTTCCGGAGGGCCGGGAAGTCCTCTTCCCAAAACTCCAGGCTGCCTCGCGTATCTCGCGTCCGCATGTCTTCCTCGTGTTTGCGCAATTGCACCCGCCGTATCTTGCCCGAGATCGTTTTTGGCAACTCCGCGAACTCGATGCGCCGGATCCGCTTGTACGGCGCGAGCCTGTCGCGCGTAAAGCGGAGGATATCCTCCGCCAGGTCGCCGCTGGGCGAGAATCCCGCCACCAGGGTTACGACGGCCTTGGGCACCGCCAAGCGAACGGGATCCGGACTGGGGACAACCGCCGCCTCGGCCACCGCCTCGTGTTCAATCAGGACACTCTCCAGCTCGAACGGGCTGATCCGATAGTCGGACGCTTTGAATACGTCGTCCGCACGGCCAACGTAGGTGATGTAGCCGTCGCTATCCCGCGCCGCCACGTCGCCGGTTCGGTAGTAGCCATCGGCCATGACTTCGGCCGTTTTGGCTGGATCGTCCTTGTAGCCGATCATCAGGCCGACCGGTCGGGGATCGAGGCGTAGGCAGACCTCGCCTTCATCTGCCTCGTTGCCGTCCGCATCCAGCAAGACCACCTCGTAGCCGGGCAATGGCCGTCCCATGGAGCCGGTCTTGAGCTTTTGTCCCGGCGAATTGCCAATCTGGGCCGTGGTTTCGGTCTGGCCGAAGCCGTCCCTGAGTGTCAGGCCCCAACCCCTTTCAACCTGTTCGATGATTTCGGGGTTGAGCGGCTCGCCGGCGCCGATGACCTCCCGCAGCGTGACGGGATGGTCGGCGAGGTTTTCCTGGATCAGCATCCGCCAAACCGTCGGCGGCGCGCACAGCGTGGTGACGCCGCATCGGGAAAGGGTGCCGAGCATCGCTTTGGCGTCGAAGCGTGTATAGTTATAGATGAAGATGGTCGCGCCGGCGTTCCATGGCGCGAAGAAGTTGCTCCATGCATGCTTCGCCCACCCAGGCGAACTGATGTTCAGGTGAATGTCACCCTCCTTCAGCCCGATCCAGAACATTGTCGAGAGATGACCGACGGGATAGCTCTGGTTCGAATGCTCCACGAGCTTGGGTTTCGATGTCGTTCCCGAGGTGAAGTACAGAAGCAGTGGGTCGGTGGCCGGTGTCGGGCCTTCGGGAACGAACTCGGCCGAGGCGTCGGATGCGCCGGCGTAGTCGGTCCATCCCGGCACGCTGTCGCCAACAGAGATCCGCGTGTAGTCGCCAGGAATATCCGCGAACTTGCCGGTTTCCGGCGACGCGACAACGACATGCCGGACATGGCCGCGGTCGAAACGATCAAGCAGGTCGTCGCGGGCCAGCAGCGTCGTCGCCGGAATAATGACCGCGCCCAGCTTGACGGCCGCCAGCATCACCTCCCACAACGGCACCACGTTGTTGAGCATCAGCAGCAGGCGGTCACCACGCTTGACGCCTAGGCTACGTAGGAAGTTGGCCGTGCGATCGGACCGCACCGACAACTCGGCATAGGTGAGGCGGCTTTCGCCTCCGTCTTCATCGACGACCCAGAGTGCGAGATTGTCGTTGCCCTTGGCATAAACGTCGAAGTAGTCGAGCGCCCAGTTGAAGTTGTCCAACCGGGGCCACCGGAACCCGTCGTAAGCCTTTTCGTAGTCCTCGCGGTGAGAAATTAGAAAGTCCCTCGCGTCCAGGAACGCTTGCGCGGAATTCATTGGCGTTTCCTTCCCTATGTGTCCGTGCCGGCGAGGCCATCACCTCGACCGGTCGCCTGTTTCGCGTTCGGCTATGGTTGCTTCGGTGGTCAAGCGGCCGAATTCACAACCAACCACTGGTTCTGTCACGTGTCCGCGGCCGCGCACGCAGGTACGCCCGCATCGCAGATCCAAACCGGCATCAAAGTCCGTGGTCGTCTCCGCGCCGTGGTTCTCTCGCTCCGAAGCTTCTTTTTCGAATCGCGGAAACAAATCCAGCGTCGACTTACGCCAAGTGTTTGTCTGAATCGTTTTCCGAGTGTAACGAATTGTAACGGCGTCACTTTTTTCGACACTCTCCTTGGCCGTCAAGCCGCACGTGCAGTGGCCGGGCGGTACGGGAGTCAATCGGTGAGATTTCGCCGAGTTGCCAACGTCGGGGACCGCAAAAACGATCTCCGGTATCCGACCATGCAGCCGAGCCAACAAGAAGTGAGTAGAGACGGGTCATTCGTGCTCCCGGCCGGGCGCCGAAAGCCGAGGCAATTCCGACGCGCCGCCGGACGCCGAAGCGGAAGAAGAAAAGTGTCGGACCCGGCGGCGGTCAGAAGTAGCGGCGGTTGGGCCGCGGGTTCGTCGGTTCGTGGGTGTCGTAGCGGCCCGTTCCGCTTTGCAGCGAGCGCCGGATCGCCTGCTCGATCCATTCACCGACGGTTATGTTCGCCCGCCGCGCCGCTTCCCGCGCCGCTTTCTTCGTGGCCGGAGAGACGCCCGAGACCGTCCACGTTCCCGTCATCTGCCCGGTCATCGCATCGCTGCGGCCGGCGGCTCTCGGATCGTCGCTGGTCGTCTGAGGAGAAGTCACCATCGTTGTCGTCCCGCATGAGGTGATAGACGCGCACGCGTTCGGAAAAGATCCGCAAAGTCAGTGTGTTGTCGGGACTCGCCTTGTTTCGGCTCTTGCCGGCCCGGGGGCGATCTCCGCTATGCCCACAGTGTGGAAAAGTGTATCACGCCCGGCGGCGCCATCCTATTGGGGAATTACCCTATCATCACATCGTCACGCCGATGTGACGCCGACCAGATGCTACCCGCCGCCGCCGGCGAACTCGACGGCCGATAGTTTCGCAGACAACGGCGTTCGAGCTAACCGCCAATGGTGAACCCAAGTTGCGTCCTACTGCGTGTGAATAACGCATGATCTACTATTGCCCTAGGATTGAATTAGGTGAGTGAAAAATGCGAATTCCAAATATTTTAAAAGAAACATACTCATCCACACACACTACCGAATCGTTTTCGTCGTATTCGTTGGGCAAAATCGCAAAAATAGTTGAAGCTAGCAGGCTTGAATTTTTTCCGGAATACACTGATCACGGTACAAATCACCTCGAACTTACACTTCAAACAGCCATTGATTTGGCGACTCCGCGTGCACTCAAACACATCACTGCTTTAGACGCTGCCGTGCTGTCCACCGCAACAGCTTTGCATGATCTTGGAATGCACGTGACCCGGGATGGGTTTGAGACGCTTATCGCGCCAGGTAGCCGGTGGCAGCCTATATCCGAATTTGATGGAAAGCCCTGGAACGAACTTTGGGACGATTTTTATGCGGAGGCCAGTCGGTTCGACGGTCGAAAACTGCGGGCGCTTTTTGGGGAACACTACCGTCCTCCGAGACCCCTGCCCGAGAAAGGTTCAAGCTGGGAGGACTTTGATAGGCTTCTGGTTGGCGAATTTTTGCGAAGACACCACCATCGTCTAGCCCACCAGATTGCGCTTCATGGCATGCCTGCCAAGGACGGCGAATCCCTACAGGTTTGTCTAAGAGAGAGCCGAGATCATGAATTCTTGGCAGATGTTTCTGGGCTGGTGGCCAGAAGTCACGGCATGAATTTACGCCCGTGCATCGGTTATTTGGAAGTTCATTTTCAGAACCGTGTAAATCATCGTGGCGTTCACGCACCATTTGTCATGGTTCTTTTGCGGTTGGCCGACTACTTCCAAATACAGGCATCACGAGCGCCAACCGAAAGAACCACCGTTGAGACTTTTTTGAGTGGATTTTCTGAGCGAGAATGGAAAGTACACCAATGTATTGAAGACATACATAACACGAGCAAAGATCCTGAGGCAATTATTGTGAATGCCGCTCCTAAAGACGTAGGTAGTTTCTTGCGCCTCAAAAACTGGCTTTCGGGACTGCAAGATGAGCTAGATAGATCCTGGGCAGTACTTGGCGAGGTTTATGGGCTCCAGCGTCACAACAAACTCAATGAAATCGGAATAAAGATTCGGCGTGTAAAATCTAACATTGACAATGTAGAAGAATTCTCGAAAACAGTTTCATATGTTCCGGAAAATATTTCATTTCAAACGGCGAGTTCAGATCTTCTCAAACTTCTGGTTGGCCCATTGTATGGAGGTAATCCAGGGATTGGTATTAGGGAGCTGATACAAAATAGCGTTGATGCAGTACGGGAGTTCGACGATTTATCTGTGCGGCGCCCGGAATTAAAAAAAGTCGAACGTTGGAGTCAAGACGTCGATGTCCTTGTTGAAATTGAATGCGATGACAAAAATTTACCTGTTCAAGTAGCGGTTACGGACAGAGGGGTAGGCATGACGGCGGACATAGTCCGCGACTATTTCTTGATGGCCGGGGCGTCGTTCCGCAAGAGTGATGCTTGGCGGCGCGATCATGAAGATGATACTGGACACTCAAGAGTACTACGAACTGGTCGTTTCGGTGTCGGTGCTCTCGCGGCGTTCTTATTGGGCGACGAGATCGAAGTTAATACTCGCCACGTAGCAAGCGCGACTACGGAAGGAATATTCTTTAAAGCTCGCATAGATACTGAGGAAATATCGGTAGTGCGAGGAAATTGTCCAGTCGGGACAAGAATAACCATTGCGATCCCTGAATACATGAGAAAAAAAGTTGATGCCATAGTCCCGGGTAAGTGGACGAAAGAGATAGACTCTCATCATGGGTGTGGACATTATTTTCTAAAATCGCCTTCTTTGGGACTATATTTTTCACACATTGGAAAACGATTGCCAGTGAAATGGTTTTTGCCGCAACCAGAAAGCGCCCTGGAACCTCCCCGGAGATCGCTTCGAAGTGAGGAATTCGGAACGGTGTTCTGGACGTACGACTACAAGTATCCGCCATTGTGTTGTAACGGTATTCCGGTCATAAGAGGGAGGTGGCCGCATTCTCTCGAATATAATATTGATTTTAATTTGCCAAATATATCTTTATTTGACAGAAATGGCCTTTTACCGGTTAATCTTCAAAGAAATGGGCTTCAGGCGAGTAAACTCTTCTTAGAAAATGAAATCGTCAGAAGTATTACAGATGATCTCATTTCGTATGCACTTGTTTCAGATGTCGAAGGGTGCCGGGGGGGGATGGTTAGATGGAGATCACCGGGCTTTCGGGCAGGGTTACGGGCGGGAATGGGCGCAATGGTTGGTGTGTAAAGACGGCTTTATCCTCAACGATCGGGATTTGGTCCGGAAATTCAATCCGGATACGGCGTTGTTTGTGATTGGTGGTTCAGAAGGGTACGGGGCCTTGGGGGATGCGTTGCGAACGACGCTTTCCGAGCGCGGAATAATGGCATCGTATCTTTCGGAGAACCTTTCAAGATCGATTAAGGGCGCGCTTCTTCGGGCGCTGAAGTTACAGTTTATGTTTTTGGGAATGTCATTCGCGGGGGGGGGGCGTATATTTGTTCCAGGCTGTGTACTTAGGAAGGTCAATTCGTTGAAACCAGGCGCCGAACTGAGAGCAAAAACGGAAATACTTCAAAATATACCTGAAAAAAAGGATTGGGCGACGGCGAAGCTAGGCAATACGGCTGTGGATTTTTCTAAGATCGGAGACGTGCTTTATGATCTAGAAATTGATGAAAGTTCTCCGGTTTTTGTTTGCGCGTTATCTGTTTCCAATATCAAGCGCCATAAAGGACGGGATGTTGTTTCTGGTCGCTGGGAAGAATTACTTGGGGTAGGGTCTATACCGTTTGACAAGAATAGCCGTAGAGAAGTGGAGGCTCAGGTTTATGCCGAATTGGAGGCACATCTCGAACTATGGCGGCTGGAAAATTCCGAACGTGAAAAAGATACTGTTGAAAACTCTACTGACGACGAAACAGAGTTTAGTGAGGAAGAATACCTAGAGAACTTTTCTTAGTTATCGAGAACGGATATTGCGCTGAAAACAAGCGATTTTTTGAATCACCCCCCGCCCGCAGCGAACTCGACGGCCTCCTCGGCGGCGCGGATCAAGGCGCGGGCCTTGTTGCGGCTTTCCTGGTATTCGGACTCAGGGTCGCTGTCGGCGACCACACCGCCGCCGGCCTGGACGTAGAGAACGCCGTCCTTGACCACGGCGGTGCGCAGCGCGATGCAGGTGTCCATCTCGCCATTGGCACCAAAATAGCCGATGCATCCGGCATAGATGCCGCGCCGGTGCGGCTCCAGCTCGTCGATGATCTCCATCGCCCGCACCTTGGGCGCGCCGGAGACGGTGCCGGCGGGGAACCCGGCGAGCAGCGCGTCGACCGCGTCGACGTCGGGGCGCAGCCTGCCCTCGACGTTGGAAACGATGTGCATGACGTGGGAGTAGTGCTCGATGACCATCTGCTCGGTCACGCGCACGCTGCCGATCTCGGCGACGCGGCCGACGTCGTTGCGCCCGAGGTCGAGGAGCATCAGGTGTTCGGCCCGCTCCTTGGGATCGGCGAGCAGGTCCTCGGCGAGTTCGGCGTCCTCGGCGGCGGTCGCGCCGCGCGGACGGGTGCCGGCGATGGGCCGGATCGTCACCGTGCCGTCGCGCACGCGAACCAGAATCTCGGGGCTCGAACCGACCACCGAAAAGGCACCGAAATCGAGGAAGAACAGGAACGGCGACGGGTTCAGCCGGCGGAGCGACCGGTAGAGCGAGAACGGCGGC
>Ga0056135_10000105_pt1 | contig 27728 bp, 24 predicted proteins | sample WorMetG1aBELIZE1_FD_67481 | JGI IMG/M metagenome (GOLD analysis project Ga0056135, IMG submission 67481) | Marine gutless worms symbiont microbial communities from Max Planck institute for Marine Microbiology, Germany - Inanidrilus... ...
GGTTTGCCTGCGAAGAGCTTGCTCTTCCCTCTTGGCACTTTGATGCCGTCGGCCCGTGAGGGTCCACCTCGACCCGCCGTCCCACGAACATCAGGGAGTGGGAGGCGTCCATCCCATTTCTTATGGCGCTGGCCGTGAGCCTCATCGTCATCGTGCAAAGGAGAATGTTGCACGTCACCGAAAACGAAGTCCGCGAGCGCCAGGAAGCCGAAGCGGCGCTGTCGGCTTCTGAGAGACGGTTTCAGCGCCTGTTCGAAAACTCCGAGGTTTCACTTTGGAATGAGGATTTTTCGCAGGCATGCGAGATCTTAGCGAAAATCCGGCAGGAAGGAGTCGAGGACCTTCGCGCCTATCTGGTGGAAAACGAACAGGCCGTGGCCGAATTGATCGGGAGCGTGAAGGTCCTAAACGTCAACGAAGCGACACTGAAACTGTTCAGCGCTAAGAACGAGGCCGATCTCGTCGAAAACATACAGTCTACCTGGGGACCGGGTGCGCGCGACGTCTTCATCGACGAGATGTGCGCCATTTGGGATGGTCAAAAAGTGTTTAGGTCGGAAGCCGCGTATTGCTCCCTCGGCGGCAAGAACATCGACGCCACTATCTCCTATCAGATCCCGGAGACCGAACAGGGCTTCAGTAGCATTCCGGTCAGCATCATCGACATCACCGAGCGCAAGCGTGCCCATAACCTACTGAGAGATGCCATCGAAAGCCTTGGAGAAGGATTCGCTCTTTGGGACAAGGATGACCGCTTCGTCCTTTGCAATGAAAAATACCGACGCTCCATGACCGGTCTCGAAGACATCTTAGAACCGGGTCTGCCGTTCGATGAAATGTTGCACACCTTGGTCGAGCGGCGGTTGCGCCCGGAGGCTATCGGTCGCGAGGACGAGTGGATCAAGGAACGGCTGGAGAAACACGGGAAACCGGGAACGTCGTTCGAGATTCAGACAGCCGACGGCGCGTGGATCGAAATCCACGAGTTCGGTACTTCCGAAGGTGGAGTCGTCACGGTCCGCAACGACATCACGGACCGCAAACAAGCGGATGCCGATGCCCAACGCAAAGCCGGTGAGGAACTGGCGCTCGGCAACCTTCTCCGCCTGTCGATCGGGAGTTCCGCCCTGAATGCCTATCTGCAGGACTCGATCGAGACTCTGCTCGACTCCGTACCCTGGCTTAACCTGTTGCCGTCTGGCGGCATTTTCCTGGCTGAGTCCGATGAAGACGACAGTGACATCCTTCGACTCGTCGCCCACCACAATTTCGACGCCCGCCTCGTCGATCTTTGCGCTGATATCCCGTTCGGCAAATGCCATTGCGGCATGGCCGCCCTGACACGTGAGGTCCAGTATTCGTCCTGCGTCGACGGTGCTCACGAGATCTCCTACGAAGGAATCGAGCAGCACGGCCACTACAACGTGCCCATCCTTCACAACGGCGCCGTCCTCGGCGTCATCGTCCTCTATCTGCCGCACGAATATCCGATGGACGACCTTTCCGTCACCTTCCTCAAGCGCGTCGCCGACGTCTTGAGCATGGGGATTTCCGCACGACGGACGGCTCAGGCCTTGGGCGAGACGGAAGGACGGTTCCGGACGATCGTCAATAATTGCCCGTTCGCGATTTTCCTCAAGGATCCGGACGGCCGCTACCTGTTCGGCAATACCGAGTTTCTGAAATGGCACGCCGCGGATAACCCGGCCACTGTCGTCGGCAAGACATCGATGGAGCAGTTCGATGCCCCCGACGCGGCCGAAATGATGGAGCAGGACAGGATCGTCCTTGAAACGCGCGACGTCGATGTGCGCCAAGTCGTCCGCAAATATCGGGACGACGTAACCCGCCATCTGCTTGCCATCAAGTTCCCCATTCTTGACGATGCAGGCGACATTGCATCGATCGGATGCGTCGATGTCGACATCACGAGGCTCAAGGAAACGGAGAACGAGCTGAAGCTTGCCATGGAAGAGGCGGAACGCGCCAACCGCGCGAAATCGGAGTTTCTGGCCAGTATGAGCCACGAGTTGCGAACGCCGTTGAACGCCGTCCTTGGCTTTGCCCAAATGCTTCAGTTCAACGCCAAGCACCCATTGACGGAGGATCAGAACCGCCAGGTCGAACACATCCTCGAGGGCGGCGGGCATCTGCTCGACCTGGTCAATGAAATCCTCGACCTGGCTAAGATCGAGGGCGATCAGTTGACGCTGAGCCTTGAGGAAGTCGATGCCACCGAAATCGTTGCCGATTGTATGGTTCTCGCCGTGCCCTTGGGAGAGCAAAAACACATCACCATCGTCAACGAGTTCGAAGATAGCGATCCGGTGATTTTGCGCACGGACCCATTGAGATTGAAGCAGGCCCTTCTCAACCTGCTGTCCAATGCGATCAAGTTCAATCAGGATAGCGGTAAGGTGACCATGTCCGGCCGGATACTCGATGATGGGTTCCTTCATATCGCCGTAACTGACACCGGAGTCGGCATCGAGGAAGCGGACAAGCTAAACGTCTTCCAAATGTTCCACCGTTTAGGTGCCGATCCAACCCTGACCCGGGAGGGCACCGGCATCGGATTGACCGTCACCAAACATCTGGTCGAACGGCTTGCCGGGCGCATCGGTTTCGAAAGCGAGAAAGGTGTCGGCAGTACCTTCTGGATCGATCTTCCGTTGGCCCGGAACGAAAATGTCCTAATCTGGACCGAAACCATGCAGATCGGCATCGACGCCATCGACAAGGACCACAAACACCTCATATCACTCCTTAACCGCTTATCTCATGGCCTGCTCGAAGATGTGGATACCGATCACACCATCCAGGAACTCATCGAATACACCCGCTACCATTTTCGGCGTGAAGAGATGATCATGGACCTGGGCGGCTACCCCGGTCGCGATGAACACCGCTTGCAGCACCGAGCCCTTTCAGCCGACATGGCAGCCCTGGCAAAACGATGGAGCAATGGTCGTGATCAGGCGACCTTCACGGAACTGAAGTCGTTCCTGCGCAATTGGCTTTTCGAACATATTATGAAGACAGACGCCGAAATCCGGACCTACGCCAAGGGCAAGGAACAGGAAATCGCCAAGGTTCTGGCAGGTATGCGCTGAACGTCCCTGCACAGCAGCTCGCCTTACGGCCCTTACCCGCAGGCCGGCTGATTCCGCCTGCATTCGAAAACCAACCAAAACTTGATCCTCATCAATGCTGAAACGGGGCGCTGGGAGGAAAGTGCCCGTGTGGTGTATTTCGACCACAGGGGGAACCGATGCCGGCGACGGAAGATATCGCGATACCGACCATCGACTTCAAGGCCAAGGCCGACGAGCTGCTGCCGGCGGGGGCGGATTACGACTCGTGCCTGGCCTGCGGGCTCTGTGCGTCCGGCTGCCCGGCCACTGGGTTCCATGGCATGGACCCCAGGCGCTTCATCCGCATGGCCATGCTCGGCATGAACGAGGAACTGTCCAACACACCCTGGATCTGGACCTGCACCCAGTGTAAGCGCTGCACGTACCTATGCCCCATGAGCATCGATGTCGCCGCCCTCGTCGGATACGCCCGCGGCGTCTGGCCGAAGGAGAAGAAGCCCCAGGGAATCGTGCGGTCCTGCGAGGCGCAGATGAAATCCCCGTCGACCAGTGCCATGGGTGTCATGCCCGAGGACTTCGTCGAGATCGTCGAAGAGGTTGCAGACGAACTCAGGGACGAGGACCCGCGCTTTGCCGATATCGAGGCGCCCATGAACCGCAAGGGCGCCACCTATTTCGTCAACCAGAACTCCCGCGAGCCGGCCGTCGAACCGGAGGAACTGGCGCCCTTGTGGAAGATCTTCGACTATGTGGGCGCCGATTGGACCTACGCATCGAAGGGTTGGGCGGCGGAGAATTTCTGCATGTTCACCGGCGATGATACCGCTTGGAAGGCAATGGTCGAGGAGCGGGTCAATGCCGTCAACGAACTGGGCTGCCAGGTCTGGGTCAACACCGAATGCGGGCACAGCTTCTTTACGCTTTGGAAAGGTGTCGAGCGGTTCGGCCTGAAGGCCGATTTCGAAGCCGAAAGCCTGGTCAGCCTCTATGCCCGCTGGATCCGCGAGGGCAAACTGCCGGTCAACGCCGATTGGAATACGGAAAACCTCAAGTTCACGGTGCAGGACCCCTGCCAGTTGGTCCGCAAGTCCATCGGCGATCCCGTCGCCGACGATCTCCGCTTCGTCGCCAAACATCTCGTCGGCGAGGACAACTTCGTCGACATGTTTCCCAATCGTAGCGCCAACTACTGCTGCGGCGGCGGCGCCGGGTTCCTGCAGGCCGGCATGACCGAACACCGCCGCGCCTACGGCAAGCGCAAATACGAGCAGATCGCCGTGACCGAGGCCGACTACGTGCTGACGCCTTGTCATAACTGCCACACCCAAATCGAAGACCTCGGCGAGCACTACGGCGGGCGTTACCGGGTCATCCACTTCTGGACCCTGATCTGTCTGTCGCTCGGCATTTTGGGGCCCAATGAACGCAAGTACCTGGGCCCGGAGCTGGCCCAAATCGGCCTCTGAGTATCGGCCTGTAAGACACGACCATGAGCAAACCCAAGACCTACGAGACGGACGTCCTGGTTATCGGCGGCGGCGTCACCGGCACCGGCGTCATGCGCGACCTGGCGCTGCGCGGCATCCACTGCCTACTGATCGACCGCAAGGACCTCAATGCCGGGGCGTCGGGCGGCAACCACGGGCTTTTGCATAGCGGCGGGCGCTACGTCGCCAATGACACGGAGACGGCCGCCGAGTGTGCTGAAGAGGCCGAAATCCTCAAACGCGTCGCCGCCGACTGCATCGATCCCTGCGGCGGCCTGTTCGTCGCCGTCGCCGGTGACGATGCGGACTACGCCGAGCGCTTCCCGGACCATTGCGCCGAAGCCGGCATCGACTGCCAGTCCCTGACCCCGGCCGAGGCCCGCGAACGCGAACCGGCGCTCAGCGATGGTGTCTTCGCCGCCTATGCGGTGCCCGACGCCACCGTTGACCCCTTCCACATCACGCTCGGCAACGTCAACCACGCGCAAGCGCTCAACGGCAGTTCCTACCTGCCCCATACGGAGGCCGTCGGCTTCGACATCGAGGACGGCATCATCACTGCCGCGATCTGCCGCGATCTGCCGCGATAATCGAAGCCAGGAAACGGTCCGCATCGTCGCCAAACAGGTAACGCGGCCGGCGCCTGGGCCATGCGGGTGGCGCCTGGGCCATGCGGGTGGCGCGCCTCGCCGGTTGCGAAGACGTCCAGCTGCTCTACGCCAAGGGCACGCTGATCATCAGCAATTCCCGCCTGACCCAAGGTGTCGTCAACCGCCTGCGCCCGCCCGGCGACGGCGACATATTGGTTCCCGGCGGCACCGTATCGCTCCTGGGCACCACGTCCGACACCGTCGACGACCCGGACGGCGTTCGCCCGACGCCGGAAGAGGCGGAGCGCATTCTCCGCGAGGGCGCGGCCATGCTGCCCGGTCTCGCCAACACCCGTTTCATCCGCGCCTTCTCCGGCGTCCGGCCGCTCCTGCAGTCGGCCGACGCCGGCGCCGACGGGCGCGGCGCCATCGCGCTCCGGTCGCGGATCGGCAAGGGGGCCTGTCAGGGTGCCTTCTGCTCGGCGCGGGTGACGTCCCACCTTTACGGGCGCGGTATCTACGAGGGCAGCGAAGGCCTTCATCACATGCGCGATTTCCTGGGCGAACGCTTCAAGGGTATCCGCCCGGTGCTGTGGGGCCGCCAGATGCCGCAGATGGAACTGGCCGAAGCCCTGCACTGCGGGCTGATGGGACTCGACTTTCTCGAAGACGACGAGGCCGGGGAATGAAGCGCAGTTCGCGGACCGTCGACACCGAGCTCGCCGTCGTCGGCACCGGCCTCGCCGGTTTCGCCGCCAGTATCTTCGCCCTCGATCGCGGCCTGTCCGTGGCCCAGGTCGGCAACACCGGCGCCATCGCCTATACCACCGGCTATTTCGACCTCTTCGGCGCCGATGGGACCGGCAAGCTCCTTGATCCCTGGGCCGGGCTCGCCGGGCTTCGCGAGAGCGAGCCGGATCATCCGCTCTCGCGTATCGAAGCCGCCGACATCCGAACGGCCTTCGGGCGCTTCACCGAGGCCGTTTCCGCCATGGGCGTCACCTACACGGCTCCCGGCGACGACAACCTGACGGCGCTGCTGCCGGCCGGCGTCCTCAAGCCGACGTTTTCCGTGCCGGCGACCATGCTTCCGGGCATCGAGGCCCGGGCCCGGGGGACGACGGCCCTGATTGTCGACTTCACCGGCCTCCAGGGTTTCAGCGCTGCCGAGTTCGTCGCCAACCTGTCTCCCGCCTGGCCCGGCCTCGCCGCCCGGACCCTCGACTTCATGGGCCTCGACAGCGGCCGACCCCTGTTTCCGGAAGTGGCGGCCCGGGCCTTGGAAGTGGCGCCCAACCGCGAACAATTGGCGGACCTCCTGAAACCCCATCTCAACGGCGCCGGGGCTGTCGGCCTGCCCGCCGTCTTGGGCGTCCACCGCCCCGACGACGTCCATGCCGCCCTGCAGGCACTTCTTGGCGTTCCCGTCTTCGAGGTTCCGACCCTGCCGCCGGCGGTTCCTGGAATTAGACTCCGCGAGATGTTCGAGCACGCCTTCCCGGCCCGCGGCCTCGCCCTGGTCGCGCAGCAGAAGGTCGAGCGCCTGGAGCTCGGTCCCGACGTCCTCACCCTTGGTCTTAAGGACAGCTACGGCGACGTCACCATAAACGCCAAGGCCGCCGTCCTCGCCACCGGCCGCTTCCTGTCGGGCGGCCTCGCCGCCGACCGCGAGCGGGTCCGCGAACCCCTGCTCGGCCTGCCGGTCGCCCAACCGGAGACCAGGGAAGCCTGGCACCGAGAGGACTACCTCGACGCCAGAGGCCACCCCATCAACCGGGCCGGCATCGAGACCGACGCCGCGTTCCGCCCCCTGGGCCCGGACGGCGCCCCGGTCGACCCGCGGCTCTTCGCCGCCGGCTCGCTGCTGGCCCACCAGGACTGGATCCGCCAACGGGCCGGCGCCGGCGTTGCCATCGCCACGGCCTTCAAAGCGGTCGAGGCGGCGGCGGACATCCTGCAAGAAGCCTGAAGCCCTCGCCGCCCGGCGGTACCTTCCATTTGTTCCCCGACGACGGTAGCGGCATAGCGCTCCCTGTCGATTACTGATCGTTCTCGTGTTGTCCGCCTTTTTAGGGGTCGTATGCGGACAAGGGGTAAATGACGGACTAAGGGTGTGGCGATCGCGAATGCGGATTTTCGCTAAGCGGACATCGAGGGTGGGGTCGTGAAGAACTGGAAGATCCCAGAGGCGGCCCCTATCGGATTTCGTAACGAATGTCCGCTTTTCGATCTGAAAGCGGGGCAAGAAGTTTGGCAACCGACGGACGGGAGATGATCCAAGCCGGAAAGACGGAATTATCGCTTTGGTCGGTTCCCGAGACTCCCGATACTGCCTGACAGAAAGAATGGACGTCACCAGCATGATGGGACCGATAAAGGGAATGCCGACGAGGCGCGCCGTCCTCGCTGCACTGCTCGCAAGTGCGGCGAAGCCGACATGGGCTAAGGTGCGGTCAAGCGATGTGGATGTTGTTGTAATTGGTGCTGGTGCTTCCGGATTGGCGGCCGGACGGGCTTTACTTGCTGCGGGGAGAACCGTCGTTATTTTGGAAGCCGCCGGTCGGGTTGGCGGACGGGCATTTACCGAGAGCGACACCTTCTCTATTCCGTTCGATCACGGGTGTTCTTGGCTGACGGGAGCGCCCAATCTTCCGTTGGTTCAAACGGCTCGGAACTGGGATTTCACTCTGCACGGTCATTTGAGAGCGAGAGAAACGATCTATGTGGGCAACCGACCGGCGACGAGAGCGGAGTTTGCCGCTTACGGCCGCGCTTGGTCGTCTGTCAACGCCGCTCTAAAGAGGGCCGGCCGGGCTGGCCAGGGTGTCCCGGCGTCGACCGTCATTCCAACCGATCTGGAGTTCTCGGGCATCTCGCAAACCTGGATCGGTCCAATCGACTGGGGTGTGGATTTCAAAAACCTATCGACGATGGACCACTGGAAGTCGGCGGATCCAGAGATCAATTACATGGTCAAGGAGGGGCTGGGGACGCTGATCACGCGATTGGCGCGCGGACTGCCGATTCGGTTGCGGACGCCTGTCACGGAGATCGACTGGAGCGGCAGCGGGGTGAAAGTCGTGACACCTGAGGGAGAGATCCGCGCGAAGGCCTGTATCGTTACCGTCTCGACCGGCGTGTTGAGGGCCGGTTCGATTCGGTTCAAGCCGAGTCTTCCGGACTGGAAGCAATACGCCTTTGACAAGCTGCCCATGGGCCTCCTGCAGAAGGTCGCTCTCCAATTCGACGGCGAGCGTTTCGGACTTCGACGGAACAGTTGGCTCGCCTACTGGGTACCGAACGAGATGCCCGCGGAAGCGGTCTATTTTTTGACGTTCCCTTTTGACTCCGACATGATGATCGGGTTTTTCGGTGGCGATTTCGGTTGGCGCCTATCACGCGAAGGCGAAGTGGTGGCGCTCGATTTTGCGATCGGCGAGCTTGTCAAAATGCTGGGGAGTAATGTTCGCAAACACTTCGTTCGAGGGCGGATGACAGGCTGGGCCGACAACCCTCATATCTTAGGTGCGTACGCGGCAGCGGCGCCCGGTCACTACGGCGCCCGGGCAAAACTCCTGCAGCCAATTGCCGAACGCGTATATTTTGCTGGCGAGGCAACCGCAATGCCGTATGTCTCCCTTTGCGGCGGCGCTTTTCTCAACGGTGACGCTGTCGGTCGCGAGGTCGCGGAAACCCTCCCATAAATGCCAACCGAGCCCGTGAAGCGACGACCCGCCAATTCAGTGCCCGGAGACACGATCCCTTTCCCTTCGGGAAACAGTCATGTCCCCAATACTCGCCCGTGATTGTTTGGTAGCCGACATCCCCCTACAACCCCACAGCTTTGCGCAGCGCCGCGTTGATCCGCGACTGCCAGCCGCGTCCCGATTTCTTGAAGTGCTCGACCACGTCGGCGTCCAGGCGGATCGAGGTGGCGACCTTCTTCGGCGCCTTCTGCGGGCCACGACCGCGGATCATCTTCTCAACCAAACCCGGCTGCGCCTCGGCGGCCGGTCTCAGGGCGGCCAATTGGTCGTCGGTCAGGGGCGGACTGTCGACGGAGTCCCAATCTTTTTGGGTAATGTGATCAGGTTTCTTCTTGGCGCTCATCGTAGACCCTCCTTTCGCGGGCGTTGGCCTTGCGCAGGCTGATGATGCGGATGCTCTCGCCCGGCCCCTCGCCTCGCAAAGTATAAACCAGGAAGTGTAGCCGCCCGCCGATACAGCCCAGCGCGATCCAACGGTCCTCGCCGTAATCGACGCGCTCGTCGCGAAGTGACAAAGCCGTCGACCAATCAAAATCCTCGGCCGCTTCGAAACCGACGCCGTGGCGCGCCCGATTGGCCTAGTTCTTGGCGTCGTCCCATTCGTAGATCACAGTTAATTGTATATACGAAAAAACAGCGGTCATGTCATTTGCACCCTCACTCCAAAAACGGCTGCCAGTGGGTCCCGCGTTTCGGCGCCACCAGTTCCTTGATCGGCAGCTTGTTGCATTCGACGACGGCCACATAGGGGTAGAAGTGGATCGAGTGCACGCTCGATTGGAATTCGGTGGCTTGCGAGACGCTACGCCGTTCCGGGGTTTGCGGGTTGTTCTGGAAGTTCTGGCAGGCATTCAAATTCAACGACAATTGGTGCAGGTAGAGCCCAAACATGTTGTGGGTGCCGTGGATATCCTCGCAGAAATAGACGCCGCCCGGGCGCATGTGGGGCAGCAACTCGAGGAAGGTGGTCAGCTGGTGTTCGGGTCGGTGGCTGCCGTCGTCGATGACCACGTCGAGCTTCGGCACCTGTGATTTGAATTGGCCCCAGAACTGGCCGTCGCCCTGATCGCCGATAATGATCTCGACCTGCTCGTCCTCGTATTGTTTGCAGGCGGGCTCGATGTCGACGCCGACGATGCGGCAGTCGCTGCCGAAATAGTGTTTCCACATGCCGAGGCTGCCACCGCTGTAGACGCCGATCTCCAGGAGGTTCATACGGGTGCCGACGAAGCGCTGGAAGTGGTGGTGGTAGTGCTCGAAATGGTGCAGCCATTTCCAGACGCCGGGTCCCTCGTCGAGGGCGTCGAAATATTCGGCCAGCGGGTTGCCGCCGCCTGGTTTCGTCGTCATGGTCTTTCCCCTATCGCGGTCTTCCGGCGCCGGACACTCAACAGAAACTCAGCCAGCTGAGGTTGCCGCTCTTGCCGACATGGAAGTTCGAGATCATCGAGTCCGGCAGTTCGAAGGCCTTGCCGGAGGCGACGATGTTCATCAGCAACGATGAGTGGTCAGTGCCTTTGCGGCCGATGATCAGGTCGGCGTAATTGGACATGTTCATGGCGATGGCCGTGAACGAACGCTCGGTCCTGAGAAATGTGCTGACCGCCTGAACGACGCCGTACTGCGCCGTGCCCGAAGCGTTGATGGCGTGATCGTTGAGCACCATATAGCCGGTCCCGGTCAGCTTCGGGTGCCAGGTGAAGAGATCGTCAAGCACCGCTTCGTAGCGGTGGTCGGCGTCGATATAGATGAAGTCGACCGAAGCATCGGCGATTTCCTGGGCCGCTTCGCGGCTCTCCTGGCGCAGGATCGTCACCCGCTCCTCGCCGGCAAAGCGTTCGCTGGCTTCCCGGTAGAGCGCTTCGAAGGTGTCCTGCGCATCCACGGGTCCCCCGTAATAATCCTCGACGCTTTGCCGCCCTTCTCCCTCGTCGCGGAAATAAAAGGGTGTGTCGGATGTGTCGTAGGCTTTCCAGGGATCGACCAGCACCAGGCTCTCCGGCTCGAAATGGGTGAGCAGCCACTGGGCATTGAGTCCCTTGCAAACCCCCAGCTCGACGATCGACCGGATGGCGGCCCCGGGAACATGGCCCATCAATTCGTAGCGGTCGCCGAGATAGGCAAACATTCGGCCGGTCCTCCGTTGCAGAATCCGGGAATCAATCCCCACCGGGAATCATGACCCGAGATCCATTGTGGCCCGGCCGGCGGCGCCGGTTCAATGCCCGAACGGCAAATTCGCTCGATCGGCGGCCGTCACCGCCGCAACGCGCTTTCGATGATGTCGAGATGCGCCGCGATTTCCTTGCCATGGGGATAGTCGGCCAGCGCCCGCTCCCGCGCCACTTCACCCATGGCGGCGCGCATGCCGTCGTCGGCGGCCAGAAACGCGATGGCGGCGGCCAGCGCCTCGACGGTCGCCACCTCGTCTTCGTCCGGCGGCGGTACCAGGATGCCGGTGTCGCCCAAGGCCTCGGGTGTGCCGCTGACCCGGGTGGCGGCGATGGCCAGACCCTTGGCCATGGCCTCGACGATGACCCGGGGCAGGCCTTCGGCCCGGGACGGCAGCACGAAGATGTCGGCCGCATCGAAGAGCTCCCAGACCCGCCCGTCGAAGGGCAGGATCGTTACCCGGCCCGGTGGCACCTGGGCTCGGACCGCGTCCACAGTCGGGCCGTCGCCGACCCAAAGGAAATGCAGCCGATCCCACAGCGCGCTGTCCTTGAGAATTTCCATGGCGCGGATCAGGAGGTCATGGCCCTTGACCGACTTGAAGCCGGCGACCGTCAGGCAAAGGATCGCGTCGTCGGCGACGTTCATTTGCGCCCGGCGGTGCCTGGCCTCCGCGTCGCGGGGTTCGAAGAAGACCGGGTCTGGCACCGGCGAGATGACGTCGACGACACCGGCCTCAAGGCCATAGTGGCGGCTTAGGATGCCGGCATTTTCCTTGCTCATGCAGATGACCGAACGGGCCGAACGGTAGTGATTGGCGATGACGGCGCGTTCGTCGGCGTCATCGGCGAGCAGTTCCGGAGCGACGATGCCTTCGCAAATGACGTAAGGGTAGCCCAGGACGAGTGCCGTATTGACGGCGCCGTAACTCAACAGAGGATGCCCGTTGGAAAAGAAGACCACATCCGGATCGACCGTCGTGAACAGTTTCGCCGGCAACCGCCGGTCGTTGGCGAAGTCGTGCGGCCGTTCGTCCGGATTGCCGTCGAACCAGTATAACGCAACGCCCTTTTCTTCGAGGCGGCGGAGGGCGTCGTCGTCCTCGCGCCTCTGGAAATAAGCAACTTGGTAGCCGGCCGTGAGCAACGCGTCGAGAAGGGCGATGTTGAACTGGCCGACGCCGCAATGGGTGTTGGAGTCGGTAAAAACGAGGATCTTCTTCGTCATGACCGCGGTGTTTTCAGGCCGAACGGGCCCGCAGGCGTTTTTGTCGGACGGCAGATTAGCACAGGTTCGACGTGGGGACAGGGTGCCGGTGGTCTAGCTCTTTGCTGGCGCTGGATCGTCCGTTGAAACGGCACTCAACGCCGCCCCGCCGACGGCCCGCTTCTGGCCCTCGCTCAGGTCGGGGGCGGCCTCTTCGGCTTCGTCCTCGTCCTCACCTTCGCCCTTCAGCCGGACAGTGACTTCGCGATGGGCGAACTCGATACCTTCGCGCTCGAAAATCTCGCGGATGCCGTGGTAGACGCGTTTGCGGATGATGAACTGCTCTCCGGGCACGGTCATGAACTTGACCCGGAGGATCATGGCGCTGTCCTCCATTTTGGTGACGCCCTGGGATTTGAGCGGTTGCAGGAACTTGGGGCCGATTTCCGGATCGTCCTGCAATTCCTGGCCGAACTTCTTGATCAGTTTGCGCACCTTCTCGACGTCGGTGTCGTAGGTGACGCGGAGCTCGAGCTTCATCATCGCCCAATCCCGCGAATAGTTGGTCATGCGGTGGATCTCGCCAAAGGGAATGGTGTGAAGCGCACCGCGGTGGTGCCTGAGCTGCACGGAACGCAGCGAGATCTTCTCGACCGTGCCCTTGACCTCGCCGATGTCGACGTATTCGGCCAGGCGGAAGGCGTCGTCGATGAGGAAAAAGGCACCGGAGAAGATGTCGCGGATCAGGGTCTGCGAGCCGAAACCGACGGCCAGCCCAACGCATGCTGGCGATGGCCGTTTCGTCGGGAAGCGCCAGCATGCGTTGGGCGGGCACGTCGGGAGCGAAGAAATTGAGGAAAACGGCGCGCACGATGCCGATGGTGGCGAAGGCCGTGAAGAACGACAGGTAGGTCAGGCGGCTGGCCGAGATGTCGCCGTTGACGGCCATGGCGAGACCGTAGCCGACGACGACGAAGATAATGGCGCCGAAGGCCATCAGCACCCCGCGCCAGGCGAGGAAACCGATCTTCTCGGCCCGCGCTTCCGGGGCGTCGACGAACAGGCTCAGGCTCTGGCGTTCGGCCCATTTTCCGAACTGTCTGGCAACCAGCAGACCGACGGCAACGCCCAACCCCAATATGGCGAAGGTCTGGATGTGCCAGGCCACCTCGCCGGTCGGGCTGGTCCGCGCCAGCGCCACGCCGATGTCGGCGAAGAAGGCCTCGGTGCCGGACAGAACCTCGAGCACGCGTTCGCGCAGCCTTGGAGTCGCCCGGTAGAGATCGAGAAATGTCATCGGTCCATCCCCTTGAACCTTGCCCTGAACCTTGCCCTGAACCTTGCCCTGAACCTTGCCCTGAACCTTGCCCTGAACCTTGCCCTGAACCTTGCCTTGAACCTCGCCCCAGAATCTTAACCCCGTGCCCCAAGATAGGGCAGGACACGCTGGCCGCAATGTCACGTCCGGTAACGTTTTCGAGATGGGAAACCGGCGCCGGCACGACAAGGGACGGAGCACCAACGCCCGCACGAACCCGCCAAAAGCGAATCCCCTCCCCGCTTTCGTCCTTTTACGGGTTCACACCCCTGACACGCCGCCGTCACCACTGGTTGACAGCGGGGCGGCATACTCGGCGGTGATACGTAAGTACGGTTCACGGCCACGGTATTTTGGTGATGCAATACTCGATCGACCACTATATCGGGGGGCGGTTGAGGGAGCGGCGTGTTTCCCTCAATCTCAGTCAGCAGGAGATGGGGGCGTTGACGGGTTTATCCCAACAGGGGTACTCGCGCATCGAACGCGGCGAGGTGCCCATCCGCGCTGCGCATCTATGGCTGTGGTCGGAGCTGATGGAAACGCCGATCGAGTGGTTCTATCCCGAAACGGGCAGCATCCACTAACAACTGTTCCAGCCCTTGCGGCACCGCATCCCGCGGGTTCCGGCGTCCCCGCCGCTTCGGTCATCGGTTTCACGAAGAAGACTCCGGCGCCCCCGTGATCTTGCGCGCCGCCTTCCACTGCCGGCTCAGAGACGCCCCTTTGCCGCCGGCCTTTTGCCAGGCCTCGCGGCCCGACGCCGTCACCGAACAGGTGGCGCCGTCGAGGGTCAGGAAGCCGAGGCCTTGCAGCCGGGCGAAGCCGCCCTCCAGCTCGGCCGGCAGGAGGATAGTATGGTTGATGGCGTCGCTGGCGGCGAGGATATCGGCAAGCTCCGCCTTCTCGCCGTCGCCCTGAACCGTGAGGATCGACATCAGCAGCCAGGCATCGCTCCCCTCGGGCGGACCCGGATCGCCGGGCGTTTCGGCCAGCAGGACGCCCCGGCGTTCGCCCAGGTAGCGGTTGGCCAGCTTGCGGTAGGTTTTCATGTAGTCTTTCGCCATGGGCCTATCCCACGGAAAGCGGTCCCGAGCCCTCACTTTAGTCCTCTTTGCCGGCGGCGGGGAAGCGGCCATACTGGCGCAAGGAGGATCGGCCGATGCGCCGCCGCCGGGCCAAACGGGTGAGCAGCTATTTCCGCATCAAGGTCGCGGGATACGTCTGTATTGCCGCCTCGATCCTGTTCGTGGTTCTGATCGGCGTTGTTTTTAATGAGCGGTTCGTACGCGATCCCATGGAGGTCTCGGGCCGCATCGACAAGGCCGGCGTGCACCGCAACCTGGGCGTCCCGCGGGTCGCGGCGGTCAACCCCATGGCCGTTTTCTTCACCATCGAACCGCACCTGACGGACAGCCGCTACCCGGTCATCTTCGGCTATCAGCCCTCGCTTTGGCCGACCGACAAGGCCAAGGAACTGGCCGCGATGCTGACCGTCGGCACCCGAGTCCTCATCACCGTCGACCGCAAGCAGCTCGAGGAGGCCAAGGCCCACGTCGTTGCCCGCCATCGTCTCGAGCAGGGCGGCGGCATCTACGATCCACCGTGGACCGGCGAGCCGGACGACGTGCAGATCATCGAGCTCACTTCGGGCGGCGAGGTGATCATCGGCGAATGGGACGACATCTGGCGCTTCGGCTTCATCGCCGGTTTTCTGCTGATGGGCACGCTATTGTTCGCCATCGTCGGCATCGCCATGGTCCGCGAGGAGATTTAGCCCAGCTCTAAAATAATACGGCGGGGGAGACGCCCCCCGCCGCAACCAAAGTTTGGTCTGGTGCCGCTTATCCGATAATGCCGCCGTCGTCGCGCGTGATGGCGATGACGGTCGAGCGCGGCACGGACCGGCCGCCGTCGGGGTAGTGGCTGTTGCCCCTGTCGCCCGGATGCTGGATGCCGATGAAAACGGTCCTGCCGTCCGGCGCCCAGGCGAAACCGGTGACCTCACACTCCTTGGGCCCGACCAGGAAGCGCCTGATCTCTCCCGTCGCCGGGTCGCCGACCAGCATCTGGTTGTTGCCCATACCGGCAAAATCGCCGGTGTTGGAGGTCTTGCCGTCGGTCTGGATCCACAGGAGGCCGTTGCGGTCGAAGGCGAGGCCATCCGGCGAGTTGAACATGTTGTCCTTGGTGACGTTCTCGGACCCGGCATAGGCGTCCGTATGGACCGTCGGGTTGCCGGCGACGACGAACAGGTCCCAAGCGAATCCATCCGATCCGTGATCGGCATCGTCCGGCGCCCAGCGGACGATCTGACCATACTTGTTGCCCTTGCGCGGGTTGGGGCCGCCGACCGGGGTCGGATCACCACCGCGATTGGGCTTGCGGCCCCGGTTCTTGTTGTTGGTCAGCGCGCAGCAAACCTCGGCCTTGCCCGGATGGGCGGCGACCCATTCGGGCCTGTCCATGGTGGTGGCGCCGACAGCGGAGGCCGCCTGGCGGGTGTGGATGCAGATCTCGGCCTGCGAGCTCATTCCCGTCGCCTCGGGGGTCAGTTCGATCCAGCGGCCGCGGCCGCCGTCCGCGAACTTGGCGACATAGAGTCCGCCGTCTTCTAGGAGACCGTTGTTGTCACCACCGACGACGTATTTCCCCTTGGAGATGAACCGGTAGAGGAACTCGCCGCGTTCGTCGTCGCCGAGATAGACGACGACGCGGCCGTCCTTGGCGATGACCAGTTCGGCGTTCTCGTGCTTGAAGCGGCCCATGGCGGTGCGCTTCTTCGGCGTCGAGTTCGGGTCCATGGGATCGATTTCGACAACGTAGCCGACTCGGTTGGGCTCGTTAGGGTGTTTCGATATGTCGAAGCGCTCGTCCGTCATGGCCCAGGCATAGCCCCGGTCCCTGGCGCCGACGCCGTAGCGTTTCAGTTCGGCGCTCGGCTCGAAGGTCCCGTCCGAGCTCGAGAAGTAGCCGTGGAAGTTCTCCTCGCAGGTCAGGTAGGTGCCCCAGGGCGTGCGGCCGCTGCCGCAATTGTTCCAGGTGCCCAAGGACGCCGTGCCGGTCGGATCGGCGGCGGTCTTGAGGAGGTCATGGCCCCGAGCCGGGCCGGTGATCGCCATTGGCGTGTCGGCGGTGATGCGGCGGTTGTAGGCGCTGTCCTTGACGATCAACCAGATACCGTCTTGTTGCCGGATCTCGACCACCGAGATGCCGTGCGCGGCCTTGCCTTTACGCACGTCGTCGGCAGTCTCAGGCCGTTTGCTATCCCGGTTGCCGTATATGATCAAACTGTTGGTGTATTCGTTGTTGACGGCGAGCACGTGGCGTCCGCCGTCGGTAAAAAGCGCCATGCCGTCGTTGTTGTCGCCGAAGGCGCGCTCCTGGCTGGCGCCGGTGCCCCGCGTGGCGCCGTCGAAATCCCGGGAATCGCTCCACAGCGGCTGGCCCCACCTGGCGACGATGTGCCAACTGTAGCCCTTGGGCACGGTCACCGTGTCCAGCGTATTGGCGGCGACCGCCTCGAAGCCCAAACGGCTGGCGGCGCGGGCCGGCGCCGTTAAGGCCGTGGTGGAGAGAACGAAGGCGCTAAGACCGAAAGCGGTACCGCCGGCCATGAAACCGCGGCGCGACAACGCCTTGTCGGCGAGGACCTGGAAGTCCGTGACCTCGGGACCCGGGTTGGTGAGCTCGTCGAATTCGTCGAAGGACAAGTGGTCCTGTTCCGTAATGGTTTTATCCATAGCATCCACTCCTGAAGATATCGGGTTTTCGCCAAGGGACAAAGGTGACACTTGGGCCTGGCTGGCCGGCCGAGGTTGAAGGCCGCGTGGCCTCCTATGTGCCCTTCGCTTGTTGCAACGGTTTTGCAGAATTGCGACCGTTTGAAGGCTTCACCACCACCTCCTGCGCCTCGCCCCTTCGCACCACCTCAGTGAGAAACAAGATCAGGAGAAGATGCTTATCGGGAGAACTCAGTTCCGTCCGGACATGCCCTGTGACAAACTGTGCGCCAATATAGGGGTGGGAAATGGCCTGCATCATCGTAATCGACGACGACGAAACCGTACGCTTCTCGTTGCGCGCCGTCCTCGAGGACGCCGGACATACGGTTCTAGAGGCCGCGAACGGCCAGCAAGCCATGGACGTGCTCGCCGGCGGCGACGTCGACGTGGCCGTCGTCGATATCATCATGCCGATCCAGGAAGGGGTCGAGACGACCATCCAGATCGGCCGCTGGTTCCCGAACGTCAAGACCATCGCCATGTCAGGCGGCGGGCGCAGCCGCAACCTGGATTTCCTGCAGGTGGCCCGCAATTTCGGCGCCTGCGACGCGCTCGAGAAACCGTTTTCCAGCGAAACGCTGCTGGCCTCGGTCGAGGCCTGTCTGGGCGCGACCTGCGGTCCGGCGCCTCATTAAAAACCCGCTTCGGTCTCCCCGTGCCCTGCATATTATGAACAGGGACCTCAGTGTGGCCCTTTTGGTTACCCTGCCTTAATTGACCGATTGATTCGACGACATCCGAAAAGCAACTATGGTTTCGTCGAAATGAAATGTGTCCAGCTTTCTCTTTTTCCGAGTAGCCTCAGAGAATTCCGAGTAACGTTTTAAAGATGAAAAGCCTTATAGCAGCCGGCGCCATTCTGACGACGTTGTTCGGCGCTTCTCCAACCCAATCCGCCGACCTGATGACGGGTATGGACGCCGCCCGCCGAGGCGATTTCGCAACGGCGCTAAAGGAATGGAAACCGCTCGCCAAGGCCGGTGACCCCGATGCTCAATACAATCTTGGTGTCATGTATCTGAAGGGTCTGGGTGTCCAAAGAGATCCGCAAGCCGCCGCCGATTTGTTCGAGCGAGCCGCCAATCAGGGAGCCGCGACAGCGCGATTTGCTCTCGGTTCGATGTTCGCTTCCGGCCACGGCGTGGCACAAGATGGAAAGGTTGCGGCGAAATGGTTCGGGCTTGCCGCTGAACAGGGACACGACGAAGCGGCCTATCGTCTGGGTTTGTTGCATCTCTACGGTCACGGAGTGGATGAAGACGGCGTCACCGCCATCAAATGGATCGAGCACGCCGGGAACGCGGGGAATTTGGTCGCCCTGACTCATTTGGGGATGCTTTTTCACATGGGCGAACGGGTTCCGAATGACGACTTAGTCGCCGCCCAATGGTACCGGAAGGCCGCAGATACCGGCTTCGCTCCGGCACAAGATCTGTTGGCCGGCATGTACGAGCGCGGCCTCGGCGTGGCAGAGAGTTATGAGAAGGCGATTGAATGGGCGGAGCGCGCCGCTGAACAGGGCTACTTCAAGGCGCAAAGCCATGTTGGGAAATTATATTACGAAGGCAATGGCCTTTCCGTTCCTGGCGATGAGGTCCGCGGATTGATGTGGACCAACATCGCGGTCGTTACCGGGGAACGGCTTGTCGAGGCGATTGAAGCCGGTCGTCAGGAAGAACCGGTTCCCTATCAGTTTATGGAGCCTGTGCCGCTCTTTGGCATGGACATCTTCAGTTCCGCCTCTCACCTTCAGTTCCTCAAGAAATCGCGAGAGGACATGGTGAATACTATGTCTGTCGACCAGATCGACGAAGCTCGCAAACGCGCCGATGCTTGGTTGGCCTCGCGCGGGAAATAGCCGCATCTCAGCGTCCACCCCCCTGACCCTCACGGAACCACAATCCCATGGCCAGGGCACCGATGCCGACGACGGCGGCGGTGAGCAGCCAGGCGTCGCCGTAGCTGCCGGTGGCGTCGACGACGACGCCGAACAGCGGCGGACCGGCCATGCCGCCGATGTGCACGCCGACCATGTTGTAGCCGAGCGCCGAGCCCGCCAAGCGCGGCTCCACCATCTCCACCGATATGGCCTGGGCCACCGGCGCGAAGGAGGCAATGGTGATGCCCAGCGCCAGGGTCAGCGCCAGGCCGACCCACAGGCCCGGCCCCGGTCCGACAGCCATCATCAGGCTCAGAAACAGGGCCGCGGCCAGGCAGATCAGCACCATCAACGCCTTGCGCCGGCCGGCGAAGGCCGTGTCGCTGACGATACCCCAGCCGATACGGGCGACGGCACTGGCCGTTTGGGCAAGACCGATGGCGAAACCGGCAACCGGCTGGCTGGCCCCGGCGGCTTCGCGCAGGAATAGGGTTAGGAAGGCGTAGAAGTTGGTCTGGCCGAAGTTGAGCATGCCATTGACCACCGTGTAGAGGTTGACGTTGGCGTCTTTCATGACGGCCCGGATGTTGGCGATCGGCCGCACCGCCTCGCCGCCGCCGAGCGGATAGCGCAACAGGTAGAGACAGAGCAGTCCGTTCAGGAAGATGGCGCCGGCGACCCAGAGCATCAGGTCCTGCCACGGAAGATAGGCGGCGAGCGCACCGTTGCCGGCGGCGATGACGCCGCCCAACGGCACGCCGACCTGCTTGATACCCATGGCGGTGCCGCGCCTTTCCTCCGGGAACCAGTCGAAGACGCCGCGCGCCGTCGCCGGGTTGGTCATGGAATAGCCGATGCCCATGAGGAAGAAGGCGGCCAGAAGCGCGTTGTAATCGCGAACGGTAGCGGCGATGAGCGCGGCAGCGGCCATGACGCCGTGCGAGGCGACAAGCACACGGGCGACTCCGTAGCGATCGACGAAACCGCCGGCCGGTAACGACCACAAGGCCTGGGCGCAATAATAGGCGGTGATGAAAAAGCCAAAGGCGGTTGCCGTCAGACCGAGGTCGTCGGTCACCGCCGGTGCCATGGCCATCACCGAGACGATGTTGAGCGTGCCGGCGACATGGGACAGGGCCAGGAGGCCGAGCCGTGCCGCCCACGGATTGTCATTGGGATTGGGTTGTGTCGTCATCGCGCCGTACCGTCGTTCCCGCGTCCGTTCAGGTGAGCGGCAACGGCGTGCCGTCCATGGCCCCGGCGGCGTGGCCCAGGTGGCGAAGCACGGTCGGCGCGATATCGATGGTCGATGTGGCTTTCCCCCAGTCGGATCCGCTTTCGACCTCGTCGCCGTTGACGATCAGGAACGGGCTCTGTTCGTAGTGTCCGAGGCCACCGTGCTGGCCGCAGCCCATACGGGTATCGCTGTGCAGAGGGTCGCCGATGGCGAGACGGCGCCCGGGGATGCCGTATTCATTGGGCGCATCGGTCCCCTCTGTGGTTACGGCCAGACGCAGCGCCGTGTCGGTCCTGTGGCCGAGGATGGCCAATTCGTCGTCCCGGTATACGCGCTCGATGCCGGCCACTGAGGCGACGAAGTCGGCGACAGCGGTGACCTGCCCGCCGGCATCGTCGGAAAAATAGAGATTGGCGCTGAATCCGTTGGAAGCGATGACCACGTCGGCGGAGTCCGGCGCCTCCTTGTGACCGGCCTGCACCAGCAGGTCGGTGAGGGGAACGATGCCGTCGACGGTCTCGTGACCATGGTCAGAGCCGACGAGGAGCAGAATGTCATCGCCGTCCCTTCTCATGGCGTCGACCCGCTCGGCAACCCGCCCGACATTGTCGTCGGCATTCCGGATCGCCGTCAGGTGCTCCGGCGACCCCAATGGGCTGTCGTGCTGGGTGAAGTCGGGTTCGCACTGCCAGAGAACGGCATAGGCAGGCCCGTCCCCGCCCAGCGCCTCGTCGATGAACCGCGACGTCATCGCGGTATCGCCGGCACAGTCATGGCTGACGGCGAGTTGGCCGTCGCCGGTAATCGGGCGCCGGCCAGGGCCGTAGGAGCCCTGGCGGTGGTACACAAATCCGTATCCGTCGGGATCGTGGAAATAGGCGGCGCCCGCCGACACGTTCGAATAGACCGCACCGCCGCCGCGTCCGGCCAACCGCTCTGCCAGGGTCGGCACGCAGAGGGTCCGTCCCGCCACTCGCGCCAGCCGATCGCGGAATTCCGGCGGCCCGACGGAAACGGCGATGAGGCCGGCGCCTTCGTCGAGGGCGACGCTGTTGCCCTCGAGGCCGTGGCGGGCCGGGCGGCAACCAGTGGCGATGGAGGCAGAGGTCGTTCGTGTCGTCGACGGGAACACGGTGCCGTGGTTTGAAAAGGTGCGTGAACGGCCGGCCAACCGGCACAGGTTCGGCGTCCAATCGGGCCGGACCATATCGGCGCGCAGGCCGTCACAGACGATGAGAACCGCTTTGCGCATCACACCCACCCGATTTTGTGGTTCTGCCCCAGGCGTGGCGGCGTGCCCCGGGGCGCCTCAGCCGACGGGATTGACCTTGGCCGTAAAGATGTAGCCGGCGTTCCGCACCGTCTTGATCAGTGACGGGTTCTGCGGGTCGATTTCGACCTTCTTTCGGAGTCGAGCGATCTGAACGTCGACGCTGCGGTCGAAAGCCGGTGCATCGATGGAATGGGTCAGATCGAGGAGCTGGTCACGGCTGAGCACCCGGTTCGGGTGTTCGACCAGGGCGCGAAGCAGATTGAATTCGCCGCTCGACAAATTAACCGGCTTGCAGTCCTTGCCCGTCAGACTGCGCACCAGGACATCGAGCGACCAGCCTTCGAATTCGTAGGCTGACAAATTGGACGCCGCCTCGCCCTCGCTCTTGTCGATGCGCCTCAGCACACTGCGGACGCGGGCCAGGAGTTCTCTGGGCTCGAAAGGTTTAGCCACGTAATCGTCGGCACCGACTTCGAGGCCGATGATCTTCTCCGTTGTTTCGCCGCGGCCGCTGAGAATGACGACTCCGACGTCAGTCCTCTCTTTCAGCGAGCGGGTCAGGGTCAACCCGTCCGTGCCCGGCAGTCCGAGGTCGAGGACGACGAGGTCGATGCGGTCGTTCAGGACCCTTTCAACGACGCCCGCCCCCGTCGTTTGGGATGAAACGTCGAAACCGGCGTCGGCCAGCGTAATCTCAACGATCTCGCAGATATCGGGTTCGTCATCAACGACGAGTATTTTTGGCGCGTCCGTCATCGTCGCCTGCGGCCCCCCTCGATAGATCGATCACGATAGAACAATCATGCTGATTTTATGAAACTCGGCGCCTCCGACGCAACAACGGAAAACGAAAGGCCCAAAGTGCCGCAACACCGAAGCCTATATGCTCGATTTCGTTAAATGGCCGGAACGTTTATTATTTTTTAGGGATAGGCACCGGATACGATTGGCCGGGGGCGCACCGGGCGGACGCGTATCTGCCATAGGAGGAAACCCCTGATCCCGGAGACTCGACCGAAGGTGACAATGACAAAACCCGACGAAAAGAGGCAAAGACTGGGACGACGGCTGTTTGTCCACGCCCTCGTCTTCGGCACCTTGGTGACCGTCCTCACCTCGGCCGCGCATCTCTATTTCGAGTACCGAAAGGAGACCGGGGGTATTGAAGACCGGCTCGATAAGGTCGGCACGGCCTATCTGAATAGCATCACCGAGGCCGTATGGAATCTGGATGAGCGTCAACTCGCCGTGGAGCTCGAGGAAATTCTCACCCTCCAGGACATCGCCTTCGCATCCGTGACGTTGTCCGATGGCAGTCAAACCACCGCCGGCGAGCAGCCCGGCGGAGCCGTCGAGACCCGTGAATATGCCATCGTTAAGGCAACCGCCGATATGTCCAGCAGCCTTGGACGGTTGACGGTCGTTGCCAGCCACGGCGGTATTCGCGTTCGGCTTGCCGAGGAGTTCTGGTACATCATTGCCGAAGACACCATCATCGTCTTTTCCGTCGCCGTGTTCCTGGCATTCTGGATCGAGCGGACGCTGACTCGGCATTTAGGAAACATCGCCGAATACGCCGAGGATTTCGCGCCCGAACGGGATCGCGTACCCCTGGCCCTCGACCGGCAGCGATCGACGTCAGACCGGCAAGACGAACTCGATCGTCTGGTCGCCGCCATTGGCAAGATGCAGGAAAGTTTGAGCGCAAGCTATTGGGCCTTGGCCGAGAGCGAGGGGCGGCTCAAGGATTTCGCCGAGGCCGCGTCGGACTGGTTCTGGGAGTGGGACTCCGAACTCCGCTACACCTACGCATCCGACCGCCTTTTCGAACTGTCCGCAAAAAAGCCCGAAGAGATCATCGGAAACCTGTTCACAGCGCTGTATCAAGGCGACCCGGATGATACGGAGTGGATTAACCACATCAACGACCTGATGGCGCAACGGCCGTTTCGGGACATTACCTATCCCCTCAACCTTCCCGACGGGACGAAGCGCTGGTTACGCTTGAGCGGCCAACCCAGGCACCAGCCGGACGGGGCATTCAACGGTTATCGGGGGACCGGCACCGACATCACGGCCGAAGTCCGGGCCCGGGAGGAAGCGGTGGAGACGACAATCCGCTTTCTGGACGCCATTGAAAGTGTTTCCGACGGCATTGCGTTTTGGGACGAAAACGACCGCTTCGTGCTGTGCAACCGGATATTCCGCGCCCAGGCCGGTACGGCAGCGATGGCATTGGTTCGTGGAAACAGCTACGAGGACTACCTCGTCAGCCTTCTCGACCATGGCATTGCCGAGGTCAAGGAAGAGGACCGCCGCCAGTGGTTGTTCCGCCGGCTCGAGGAACACATGGAACCCGATCAGCCGTTCGAAGTCTTCCGCGACGGGCGCTGGTACCTGATCCGCGAGGGTCGGTCCGCCGACGGCACCACGGTGACGGTGACTACCGACGTCACCGATGTCAAACAGCGCGAGCAATACTTGCGATCGGTCACGGATGCGGTTCCGATCCTGCTCGCCTACGTCGACCGTTACCAGCGCTTCAAGCTGGTCAACCATGAATTCGAGATCTGGTTCGGCATCGGGCGCCAGCAGGCCCTTGACAAGACCATCCAGGAGACGCTGGGCGACGTCTTTTTCCAGGAAATCCGCCCGCACATCGACCGGGCAATGGCAGGTAGATCCGTCCAGTTCCCAATGTCGATCGACATGCCGGAGGCACAAGGCGACTCCGACCGGCGGCGGCATTTGGAAACCAGTTTCACGCCGGATTTCTCCGGCGCCGGCGAGGTCGTCGGCATTTTCGTTGCCGCCGTCGACATCACCGGGCGTGTCGAGGCCGAACGGAGCGCGCGGGCCGGCGAAGCGGCCCTCGTCGAGCAGGGCCGGATTCTCCAAGCTTCCTTCGACGCCATCGAACAGGGCATCGTGGTTTGGGACGAGGAATACAACCTCGTCGCCTGGAACCAAACCTTCCAGCGGCTGGTCGGCTTCTCCGATGATGTGATGAAACAGGGCATGCCTTTGAGAGCGCTATACGACGAGGGGAAACGGGTCAGGTACTTCGACGACAGCGAACCGGAAAACACTGTCGATAAACGCTACGAGCGGCACATCGCCGGCGAGCTTCCGCCCCGCGAGATCCTGGAACCGCCTGACGGCCGTACATTGGAGGTCTGGCGGGTCGAGATCCCGGGCGGTGGCAGCGTCGCCGTCACCACAGACATCAGCGATCGGATCGAAGCTCAACAGCAACTTCGCCGGGCCGAAAAAATGAAGGCGGTCGGTCAACTGACCGGCGGCATCGCCCATGACTTCAATAACCTGCTCGCCGTTATCGCCGGCAGCCTCAACTTACTCGAGAACAAGCTCGAGGAAGAGACACAGAAGAAATTGGTGGCCGCCGCCCTGCGCGCCTCGCGGCGCGGCGCCGAACTGACCCAGCGTCTTCTCGCCTTCGGGCGCCGCCAAGCCCTGATATCCGAGGTAACCGATGCCAACGAGCTGATCGACGGTTTGTTCGATCTCCTGAAACGGACTCTGGGCATGTCCATCGAGATCAAGACTCGCCTCGGCGAAGACCTCTGGCATTCGGATGTCGACCGCGGGCAACTGGAGAACGCACTCATCAATCTCGCCATCAACGCCCGTGATGCCATGCCCGAGGGCGGAACGATGACCATCGAGACGGCTAATATCGTTCTCGACAAATACTATGCCGGCCGACACGAGGATCTGGAACCCGGCGCCTACGTGATGATATCCGTCGCCGACACCGGTTTCGGCATGTCCCAGAAGATATTGGAACAGGCCGTCGAACCGTTTTTCACGACCAAGGAGGAAGGGATCGGAAGCGGCCTGGGCTTAAGCATGATCTACGGGTTCGCCAAACAATCGGGCGGGCATTTGAGGCTGTACAGTGAACAGGGGCAAGGAACGATTGCCCGGATGTACTTGCCCGTCGTCGAGGCGGAAAAGGAAATCGCCGAGACACGCCGAACCAGGGCTCTCGAACATGAAAGCCGTGGCGAGCGCATCCTCGTCATCGAGGACGACCCCGACGTCCGTGCGACGACGGTGGGCATGCTCAACGACCTCGGTTACGAGACTATGGAAGCCGAGGACTCGGATAGTGCACTCGCCGCCATGAACGATAAAGATGCGATCGATCTGGTTTTTACCGACGTCTTCCTGAAGGGCTCGAAAAGCGGCCCCGAGATCGCCGGTGATATCCGCGAACTCTGGCCTGAAGTGCCGATCTTGTTTACTTCCGGTTACTCGTCCGATCAGTTCCAGGCCTCCGGCCTGCTCGAGGACGAAGTCCATCTGCTCTCCAAACCCTTCGAGATTTCGAGCTTGGCGACGAAAGTCCGGGAGATGCTCGATGGCCCGGCGCCGGCCTCCCGCGACAATTGATGCAAGCCGTTAGCCTTAAGCGGCGATTTCCGCCGTTCGTGCTTGGCTACGACCCTGCGGCGGGATAAGTAAACAGCAACCACTCCCTTCAAAACGTCACCTGAGGAGGCCCGACGAATGTCCTCATTCGAACACATCATTTCCGAACGCCGCGGCAACGTCGGCCTGATAACCCTCAACCGACCGCAAGCGCTCAATGCGCTGTGCGTCGACCTGACGGCGGAGCTTTCCGAAGCGCTCGACGACTTCGAAAGCGACGATGCCATCGGCTGCATTGTCGTCACCGGCTCGGAAAAGGCCTTTGCCGCCGGTGCCGACATCAAGGAAATGCAGGACAAGACCTACATGGACGCCTACCTGGGCGACTTCATTACCGGCACCTGGGAACGGTTGGCAACCTGCCGCAAGCCGGTCATTGCCGCCGTTGCCGGATACGCGCTCGGCGGCGGCTGCGAGATCGCCATGATGTGCGACTTCATCATCGCTGCCGACACCGCCAAGTTCGGACAGCCGGAAATCACCCTCGGTGTGCTGCCGGGCGCCGGCGGCACGCAACGCCTGACCCGCGCCGTCGGCAAGGCCAAGGCCATGGAGCTGTGTTTGACCGGCCGCATGATGGACGCGGAGGAGGCGGAGAGGGCCGGACTGGTCGCTCGCATCGTGCCGGCGGACCAATTGCTTGAAGAGACCATGAAGACGGCCGAAAAGATCGCCACGATGTCGCGACCGGCGGTCCTCATGAACAAGGAAGCCGTCAACCAGGCCTTCGAGACGACCCTCGCCCAGGGCATCCGATTCGAACGCCGCTTGTTCCAGTCATCGTTCGGCACCGAAGACCAGAAGGAAGGAATGGCCGCATTCGCCGAAAAACGACCGGCCGAATGGAAGAACCGCTGACGACACGTGGAGCTCCCGAAATGACCCTGAAATTCCTGTCGGCGGCGATTGTCACAACCGTGCTACTGATGCCCGCCCCAGCGCCGGCGATCGACTTCAATCCGTTTTCGGCCATTAAAGGCGCCGTCGAAGCGGCCGTCGAAGACCGGAAAGCCGAGGACATCGCCAACGACACGCGTATCAAGGCGGAGATCACGGCCGAGGTGATCGACGCCATGGGAACCGACGTCATCTCCATCAGCGCCAACGTCTACGAGGGCGACGTCATGCTGACCGGTGCCGTCGAGAAGGCCGGGTTGAAGCTACAGGCGGAGGCCCTGACCAAAAAGGTCGAGGGCGTGCGCAAGGTCTACAACGAAATCCTGGTGATCAAACCACTCGATCAGAAGAAGGGTGCCGCCGAGGCATTCGTCGACGACACCGTCATCGAAGGCAAGATCAACGCGCTCCTATTGGACGCGACCGGCGTCAACGTCACCAATTTCCGGGTAGTGTCCAGAATCTTTCGCACATTTCTTCAAGCGACGGCTCCGGTTGTTGATGTTCGCTCCGCGTAGAGCGGCACCATGTTCATGTATTTCCGGGTGCTCCATTGGCTGCCGGCGA
>Ga0056135_10000109_pt1 | contig 27389 bp, 29 predicted proteins | sample WorMetG1aBELIZE1_FD_67481 | JGI IMG/M metagenome (GOLD analysis project Ga0056135, IMG submission 67481) | Marine gutless worms symbiont microbial communities from Max Planck institute for Marine Microbiology, Germany - Inanidrilus... ...
GAAGAACTTGCCCTGGTCGTCCGACAACCGCCCCATCATCGTTCCGCCCTCCACCGAATCACTCGGGAAACGGAATCACGATCTCAGAAACCGATCAACAGGGGTTTATCAACAGTATCACCCGATCGTTGGCTTGTCGAAGGCGATGAGGTGACGGTCGGAAACCTGACCCTGTCCGTCCTGCATTGCCCTGGCCATACACCCGGCCATATCGTCTTTTTCCACGAACCCTCAAGGGTTGCGGTTGTCGGCGACGTGCTCTTTCAAGGGTCGATCGGTCGTACGGATTTCCCAAGGGGTGATTTCGCGACGCTGATCGCGTCGATCCGCGACAAGCTCTGGCCGCTCGGCGACGACGTTACCTTCATCCCGGGGCATGGTCCCACCGGTACCTTTGGCCAAGAGCGGGCGACAAACCCTTTCGTCGGCGATCATGTCGCGCAATAGACAAAGCGGGCAAAAGTCTATTTTCACGGCTTCCACCGAGGTTTCCCTTTGCCTCGCGCCCCTGGTCGTTTAAACCAGCGCAACATGACGCTGATTACGGACAACGCCACCCTTTCCGAATTCTGTTCGCGCCTCAAGTCCTCCGACTACATCACGGTCGACACCGAGTTCATGCGCGAAAAGACCTATTGGCCGATCCTCTGCCTGATCCAGGTGGCCGGCCCCGACGATGCGGCGGCGATCGATGCACTGGCGGAAGGCTTGGACCTCTCGCCCCTGTTCGAGCTTTTCGATGACACCTCCATCCTCAAAGTGTTCCACGCCGCCCGCCAGGACTTGGAGATATTCTTTCACCTGACCGGCCGATTGCCGTTGCCCGTGTTCGACACGCAGGTCGCAGCAATGGTCTGCGGATTCGGGGACTCGGTCGGCTACGAGCAATTGGTCTCGAAACTGACGAAACATCGCATCGACAAGAACTCGCGCTTTACGGACTGGTCGCTACGCCCGCTCAAGAAAAAGCAGCTCGATTACGCGATATCGGACGTCGTCTACCTGCGGCCGGCCTATGACAAATTGCGAAAACGCCTCCATGCCAACGGTCGGGAAAGCTGGACGGACGAGGAAATGGCGACCCTCACCCGTGCCGAAACCTATCGAACCGATCCAAAGGCCGTGTTCCGGAGGATCAAATGCCGCACGCAGTCAGGCCGAATGCTGGCCGTCCTCAGGGAATTGGCGGCCTGGCGTGAGACAGAGGCTCAACGCCGTGACGTGCCGCGAAACCGGGTCCTTCGAGACGAAACGCTGATCGAAATGGCCCATCATCGGCCTCGCGACGTCAAGGACCTGGCGCGAACGAGGGGCCTCGGGGCGAATCTGGCGAACGGGCGCTATGGGCGGGAAATCCTTACCGCGATCGAGGCGGGCATCGCGGTTCCCGACGACGATTGTCCTTCGCCTCAACTCAAACCGGACCTGCCGCGCGGCATTGGTCCTATAGCTGACTTGCTGAAAGTTCTTCTCAAGGCCAAATGCGAGCAATGGGACGTCGCCAACAAACTCGTCGCGTCGAGCGCCGATATCGATCAAATCGCGGCCTACGGCAAAGATTGCGGCGTGCCAGCAATGAGCGGATGGCGGCGCGAAGTCTTCGGCGAAGATGCATTGAGGATCCGTCAGGGTGAATCCGGCCTCGTCATCGATAACGGCAAAGTCGCGATTTTCGACGTCGACGCAAATGAAAGGTCCGACACGCCCTAACCGAGCCTGCCCCGGAGGCCGAGGGCACGCCCCAAGGTCGCCAACCGGCGCTCGATGGCCTCGCTGGCGAACATGCCACCACCGACCGAACCGTCTTTCGGCATGCGAAGGACGAGCTCGTCGGCTCCCACCTCAAACCACGTGCGGGCAAGAATTCCGGGTGCCGAACCGGAAATGGTGTGCGCCAAGCGCAGCGCCAGCCCCGTCGTATTCGCGTGATCGATATCGTAGTCGGTCATCAAGGCGCTGACGGCGCGCACCAGCGAATTGTCGGGATCGCCGTTGTAGCGCACGAAGATTGCCACGGCGAGGAACACCCGTTCGGCATGGGTCAATCCAGCAAAGGGCAATCGAAGCACGCGGAGGAACGCGTGCTCGGCCCGGTAGTCCGGGTGTTCGCTCCATCCGATATCGCTGAGCATGCAGGCGGCCATGCGAAGCCGGCTCTCCGCGTCCCTGCCGGGCGGGCACAGCGGCGCAATCCAGTGAAAGATCTCCTGACCGGTGATCGCGAAACGTCCGGTCCGTTCGGCCATCCCGGCGCACCCGCTCAATAGCGGATCCTGGCCACTGAGCTGGGCCGGCAGCATGGTCAAGAGTTTCCCCTCGCGCATGCCGAAGCCGGAAAACACGACTTTCGAAACTTTTGTGGATTTGAGGAGGCGCGCCATGACCATCGCCGCAAAAGGCAAGGTCCTGGTTCGGTCCTTGGGAATGCCGGGAATCGACTCGATGGTTCCCTTGCCCAACTTGGTGATCAGTTTGCCCAGTTCGCGGGCCCTGTTCCGCCTCAGTGTGTAACCGTCGATGACATGGAGGGGATAGGCCGTCTGATCGATGAACACGCGGGCCATTGCGCGCCACGATCCGCCAATCGCGTATAGCGGGCGGCCTTTGCCGTTCGACAGCCACGGCAGATCGCCGAACGCCTTGTCGATAATCATCTTGGCAGTGTCTGTATCGTAGTCGGATGCTTCGGGCAGTCGCAGGTGCCCCAACGGAAGGGTCGCCGTTTGCCCGAACTTCCCCTTGATGAGTTCGACGATATCGACGCTCCCACCCCCGATGTCAGCAACGATTCCGTCGGCATCCGGCGTTCCCATGAGCAATCCGCGGGCCGCGAACATCGCCTCGTCGTCGCCTGACAGAACTTCGACCGTAAAGCCAAACTGGTTTCGCACCTCTTCGACGAATTCATCACCGTCGTCGGCATCCCGAACGGCGGCCGTAGCCACCATTTCGAGGCGTTCGACCCCCATGGAGTCGGCCAATCCGACAAATCTCGCCAAACTGCGGAGCGCTTCCTCGCGCCCTTGGGGATTGAGGACCCCGGATGCCTGCAATCCGCGTCCAAGGCCGCAGTTGGCTTTCTCGTTAAAGATCGGAATGGGGAGCCGGTTCGGCGTGTCGTAGACGACCAGGCGCACGGTATTCGATCCGATATCGACGACGCCAAGACGTCCCCGCGTCGCCAAGCCGGAGTGATTGTTCATGCCGGGGTCGGTCGAATTTCGCAACGGGCGCAATGCCTACCTCTTGTAGTCCGTGTTTGCAGATCGAGTGCTTCTCCCGAAGCAAATTCGCGGGTACAACTCGTGAATCCGCCGGCCCGGCCCGCCACCGGCGACATCCATTGCGCAAGAGTACCTGTCCCGGGGGCTCCAGCTTTGTCCCACGTGATTTCCATTGGCGAGAATGGGAGTCACAGAAGACCCGTATCGTTATTGGCACCCGGCCAGCAACCAATGGTGCAAGGGCCTTTGCACGATGTCGTAGCCATGGCCGGATCATAAGCGACGCTTGGAGTCCTGTCACGGCAGCGATTTCCCCGAGTTATGACCGTTTCGTGACGGTTTCGACAGGCGAATAGAAACGTTTTCTTTCAAGGCTCTAAGATAACACATTGATTTCCAAGATTCTTATTGGCATGATCCGCCCAGATTGGGGATCGGAAGTGCGACGAAATAAATCCTTCGTGTTGGTATTGATGGTTTTTGCGGCGGTCGGAACGTCTCCGGCGTCGGCAGCCGGCCTGTACGATTTCAATTATTTTCTCAATCAACCGCACCCGTTCGCGCAACCGGGATATCCGCCGGCCGCGGCACCGGTTCGATCTCCCGCACCGGCTCCACCGCGCTACGTTCCCGCCCGCCAATCCGTGCCGACCCGCGGAAGGCCGGCACCGACAGGTGGGACGGTGGAGATGGCGGACACCGGTCAGGACAGTTTCCTCGACGGGGTATATTACTCGCTCAACCTTGTCGGCGGTTATTCAACGATCCACGATCCGGAACTGACCAATGTGACGGGGCTTGAAGTCCGCCGGGACGAAGATTGGGTCGGCGGCAACAGCGGTTCGATCGGTTATGACTGGGACAAGAAATTTGGTGTGCCCGTACGCACCGAACTCGAACCTTTCATCCGCTACCGCTTCGATCTCGACTACCGGGGAACCTCGGGCGGCTTTCTTCAGGGATACATGAACGAGGTCGCTTCCTTCGGCGCCATGGTCAACGGCTACTACGATATCGATTTCGAGTTTTGGAACTTCAAACCTTACGTCGGGGCCGGGGTCGGTTTTGTCCGCCACTGGAGCCAGGCCGTCCGCACGAACACCTTCAACAATGCGCGTTCCTCACAGGACGCGCGAACCAATGATTTGGCCTGGAATGTGATGGGCGGGTTCAATTACCACTGGACGCCCAACTGGCTGGTCAGGATTGAAGGGCGCTACCAAGACCTCGGCGAAGTCGAGAACGGTCCCTTTGCCGACAACGATATCATTGCAGGGCATTACACGACGACCGATCTGGTCCTCGGCGTCATCTACCGGCACTAGACGACGACCCGTCTCAAGACAGGAGGCGGTCCGCCAGTTCGTCGATTCCGTCGACAACGAAGTCCCACTCACCGGTGGCCTCCAGGTCTTTCACCTGATCAACCCCGTATTCGTAAGGACGGCAAATAAATGCTGTCCGCATGCCATGGCTTTGCGCATGCTTGAGATCGTCATTGTGGGCGGCCGCCATCATCACTTCGCCCGGTTCCATACCGAGCATAGAAACGGCCCCCAAGTACATCTCGGCTTGTGGCTTGAACGAGCGAAACGCATCGGATGAACCGATGACATCCCAGGGCAAGCCGACCCGTTTCGCGATGTTGATCAGCAACTGCGTCGACCCGTTCGAAAGCGGCCCTAGGATGAAGCGTTGATGCAACCGTCTGAGACCGGGCAGTGAATCCGGCCAAGGGTCGAGGCGATGCCAGACGAAGTTCAAATCATCGCGATCACCGTCGGATAATCCTGCCAACCCGAAATCCCCGACGATGGCATCCAGTCGTTCGCGGTGGATGACGTCGATGGACGTCCACGGCCGCCGCCCCGACCGAACCTCTTCCATGCCCGGCTGGTAACCGGCGCGCCACGCGCGGGCGAAGGCATCGCCATCAACGTCGTCGATGCCTTTGTCCCGCGCCAGTTTCTCGGCTTCCCTGGCGACGCTGCCGCGCCAATCGACGACGGTACCGAACGTATCGAATAGGATCGCCTTTACCGTATCCATCGGTTTGTCAGAGCGTTCCCGGAAAGCCGCCGCCGTCGATGAGGATGTTCTGGCCGGTGATGTAGCCGGCTTGGACGGAGCACAGGTAAGCACAGAGTTCGCCGAACTCGCCAGGGTCCCCAAACCGACCAGCCGGATTACCGGCCGCCCGCTCGGCAACGACCTCATCAACCGGCCGGCCCGCCTTTTCCGCCGCAGCCGCCATATTGGCCCGCAACCGGTCCGTATCGAACGGACCCGGCAGGATCGCGTTGATCGTCACGTTGTGGCGGACCGTCTTCCGTGCAATGCCGGCCACGAAGCCGGTCAACCCGGCGCGCGCACCATTGGAAAGACCGAGAATCTCGATCGGTGCTTTGACCGCGGAAGACGTGATGTTGATGATCCGCCCGAACTCTCGCTCGATCATCCCATCAACGGTCGCCTTGATCAAAAAGATCGCGGTCAGCATGTTGGCGTCGATGGCCGCAATCCAGTCCTCGCGGGTCCAATCGCGGAAATCACCGGGTGGCGGACCACCCGCATTGTTGACCAGGATATCCGGGTTGGGACAGGCTTCGAGAACCATCGCGCGACCGGCTTCACTGGTGATATCGCAAGCGATGGCGGTCACCGTCCCCCCCAATCCCCGCAACTCATCGGCAGCGGCGTCCAGGGGTTCCCGAGTCCGCGCACAAATGGTCACATCGACCCCTTCGCGCAGCAGCGATGTGGCGCAGGCCTTGCCCAGTCCTTTGCTCGCCGCGCAGACGATTGCCTTTTTTCCCTTTATTCCAAGATCCATGGAATCCCCCCTGTCTAAATGTCTCTGGTCCGCCCCTCCGTGAACACGCGGCGCGCGTACGGAATATTGGGTCGATACTGTGTGTGGCACCAAAAACCGTCAAGCCTCAAGCAGTCTTTCCCGAGCGGCAATAATCTGCCTTTTTTGCACCCACCTACTGCTGAAATTCGGCGAGGACTTCACGGGCCAGCGGAACCGTGACGCGGCGTTTTCCGCTCAGTGACTGGCGGTCGAGCGCATCGACAAGGCGGCGCGCCGTCTCGAAACTCCGTTCCATACGCGGGACCAGATAGTGGATGACATCCGACCCGACGGCCAATTGACAATCCGTGAAAAGTTTAACCAGCAGCCCGGCAATCAACCCGTCGCCGGGCGCAACGATGGTCGCACTCGGAGACGCCTGGATGCGGGAGCGCACGTCGGGCGTCGAAAACGGCCATTGCGGCGGCGGTAACGTGGCGGTGGCGAGTAGATGACCGCCTTCCGCCCGCAGGGCGTTATAGAAGTGAAAGATCTCCTCCTCGACATCGCCGCCCATGAAGCGATCGAGACCGTCAAAAACAAATGCCTTGCTTCGATCGACCGACGCCAGGTCACGGGAAAGACCTGGCGCCAATCCGGTCGCCGACGCCTTGGCGCGAAACACCTCGCAGAGGTGAGTCTTACCGCATCCAGGCGGGCCGTGAATGACGACGAGCGGGGACGGCCAATTCGGCCATTTGTCGATCCACGCGACGGCCTCGCGATTCTCATCGGATATCAGGAAATCCTCCCCCGACAGGGACGTTCTGTGTTCAAACTCGAGTATCAACTGGTCCGGTGCGGTCACTCCGAACCGTCCTTGCCGGAAACGCCCGTGTAGAGGGGACTATCGAGGTACTGGGAAATGCCGAAGCGGATGAGGACGCCGATAACGGCGGCTGCCGGCACAGCCAGAAGCACACCTGTGAACCCGAACAGGGAACCGCCGGCGAGCAGAGCGAAAATGATCCATACAGGGTGGAGGCCAACGCGGTCGCCAACTAGGTTCGGCGTCAAAAAATAACTTTCTAGCGTCTGTCCAAACAGGAAGATCCCGGCCACGGCGGCAATCCAAATCCAATCGGAAAACTGGAAAATGGCGATCGTAACGCCGACAATCATTCCCGTCCCGGCGCCAAGGTAGGGGATGAACGAAATAAAACCGGCTCCAAGACCGACCAACAGCCCTGACTTCAATCCAACGACCGTCAAACCGACACCATAGATTGTCGCCAACACCAAACAAACGCTGGCTTGTCCACGCACAAATCCGGCAATCGTCGCGTCGATGGCGAGGATTTGTTCGCGGATTGTCGAAGCCGCATGACGGGGCAACCAGGAATCGATCTTGGCCGTGATCAGGTCCCAGTCACGCAGCAGATAAAAGGCAACGACGGGCGTAATCACGATCAGCGACACCAGATTGAAGAAAGCAATCCCCCCGCTCCAGACGTCGGCGAGAAATCCGGTCAATATGGAAACGATCTTGCCCGCGGAACCCGCCGCAGCCTCCCGCAACTTCTCGAACGCTTCCGGTGGAAGCTTAGCCTGCAGTTTTTCGAGCAATGCCTGAACATGGCCCTGCAGGGACTCGATGACGGTCGGCAGTAAGCCGGCGAGCTCGACGAACTGGTTCTGGAGAAGCGGCAGCAACAACAAGAGGATACCGATTACGACGACGAAAAAGCTGAGCAAAATCAGGAACGTCGCGAGTCCACGCGACACGCCGCGTTCTTCGAGTTTGTCAGCGACAGGGTCGAGGAAATAGGCCACCGCCATGCCAGCGACGAACGGCAGAAGGATACCGCTGAGCAGGTGAATCAGACCGGCCGCAATTAAAAGGCCGACGATCCAGAACATGGTCTGCCTGTCCCTGGTCAATCCGCCTCCTCGCCGCTTGCACGGCCGTTTTCGAACAAATAGGCCTTCCGGGTCCACACGCTAACGTAGGCAACTCCGGAAGCAAATGTCGTTGCGGCTACGATCAGTATCAGAATTTCGACAAATACGGCAGCGTTCAGTTGCAGCCCCGCGCTGCCAATGACGGTGATCGCCAATACCAGTTGGGCGACCGTGTTCACCTTGCTGATCATCAGCGGGCTCATGTCCAACGCCTGGGTCACCGCATGAAAGAGATAGGCGCCGACAAGAATGAGCGCATCCCGGAAAACCACCAGAATGACAAGCCAGACCGGCAGATACCCCTGGTGGCCGAGGGCGATATAGCTGCTGACCAACAACGCCTTATCGGCGAGCGGGTCGAGGTAACCGCCCAACACCGTGGTCAGCCCGAAACGCTTGGCGATGATACCGTCAACTGCGTCGCTGATGGCCGCCACCAGCACGACCCAGAAGGCAGCGGTCATGTTCTGGTTGAGGATCAGCCAGACGACCACCGGAACGGCGCAAATGCGCGCAAAGGAAATGGCGTTGGGTACATTCACGGATAGGTGCTCAGGAGTCCCGGGCCGGCAGGACGTCGGCGAGGTAGAGAACCCATTCGTCGTCCTCCCTGACAAGAGTCAAATCGGCTTGACCGAGCGCAACTCGAAGTTGCTCCGGTTCGCCGACATAGTGAATGTTCACTCGGACCTCGTCCAGGGACATCAAGACCATTTCCGTGCGCCGGATCAGCGGCACGCCTTTCAAGCGCTGACTGACACTCAGCCAATCGCGCAGGCCCGTGATCGGAACCGCCACGGCGGCAACGGCAGGGCGGTCCAGTCGCAGCAGATTTTCCTGCTTCCATTGGTCCTCGATTTCCTCGGCAACGGCGTGCGCCGTGCGCAATAGGAATTCGGAAAGGCCCTCGTTTTCCTCCTGGCGGAAATCGAGAGTGTAGGTCATCGGCTCCGGATCGGCACCATATCGGGTCACGTCGACCTGCAAGCCCTGCCGGGCGACGGCCGCATCAAGACGCAATTGACCGAAGGCGACGACAACGTCTTGAACATCATAGCGGTCAGCGATGGCGTTCATACGCGGCCGATCTCCCTCTACCGCCTGGCGTGGACCGATGGCGCCGACGTCCTTGAGATCGCCCAGCGGCGTCACCATCGGGACAATCCCGCTGCCAAGGGAATTCCCGGTCCACGCCTGGCGCCACGGGTTCGGGTCGTCCCAAAGGGATAATGCTCCGGCAGCCTGATAAACCGGTAAGACGAGGACCGACTTGCTGGGGGTTTCGGCGAAAGCAATGTTGAAATCCTCCAGCAGCTGGCGGACTGCATCCCTTTTGAACCGGAAACTCAATGTCGCAAGGTACCGGACGGCCGAGGTCTTTTCGTTGGATACCGAGAAGTCCTTTATGAACTCGGCAAGTTCATCTCGGGTAAGGTCGGGCAACCGACCATGATCGCGGGTCAGGGTAAGGCGGCGAAGCAGGCGTTGAAACGCGGATACCTCACCTTCCGCCAATGCCTGATCACGGGCTGCCGCAGCCGTTTCGGCCGTCTTGTCGACCGCAACGCCTGTGATTTCATAGATGTCCACACTCGACGCCGAAGCCGTCGTCGCGGCCATGAGAAGGACGACAAACGCCACGACCATAGACGTGCTGATAATCCTGAATGCCGAGAGATCGATCATTGCAAACTGAGAGGGTTTCTTTATCTTCTGGCGCCGATAGTCTGCCTAATCTACCAACACGCAACCAGGGGAAAAAGTCATTAGCGCCGACAATCCGTCGTTAAAGAACGCACTCAGCTACAGGGATTCAGGCGTCGACATCGATGCCGGCAACGATCTGGTTGCCGCCGTAAAACCGCTCGCTGCAACGACCCACCGCACCGGCGTCGCATCCGACCTCGGCGGTTTCGGCGCCATGTTCGACCTCAAGGCCGCCGGCTTCGAAGATCCAGTGCTTGTCGCCGGGACGGACGGCGTCGGCACCAAGCTGATGGTCGCCACCCATATGGAGAGTCACGACACCGTCGGAATCGACCTCGTCGCCATGTGCGCCAACGATCTCGTCGTTCAGGGCGCCGAACCCCTGCTGTTCCTTGATTATTTCGCTACAGGAAAACTAGACGTCGCCGCCGGCCGTGACATCGTTTCGGGAATTGCCGAAGGCTGCCGCCGGGCCGGTTGCGCTTTGATCGGCGGCGAAACGGCGGAAATGCCGGGCATGTATAAACCGGGCGACTACGATCTCGCCGGTTTCTGTGTCGGTGCCGTCGAACGCGATGCCATTCTCACCGGTAATGATGCGGAAGCGGGCGATGTGGTGTTCGGGCTCGCCTCCGACGGTATACACTCCAACGGATTTTCGCTTGCTCGCAAGGTCGTCGAGATATCTGGCGTCGATCTCCGCGCTCCGGCGCCCTTCGATAAGGATCGCCGTTTGGGAGATGTCCTGCTCGACCCGACGCGCATCTACGTGAAGTCCTGCCTCTCCGCCATCAAGGCCGGCGGTGTCAAAGGCCTCGCCCATATCACGGGCGGCGGGCTTCTCGAGAACATTCCACGGGTATTGCCGTCCGGCCTTGGAGTGACCATCGACGCCCGGCAGTGGGCGATCCCGGAGTTGTTCCGTTGGATCGCCAGCGCCGGCGGCGTCGCACCGACCGAAATGGCCCGAACTTTCAATTGCGGGATCGGCATGGCCGTCATCGTCGCATCCGGATCCGCTGACAGCGTTCGTTCGGTCCTAGAAAGCGAAGGTGAGACCGTGTTCCAACTCGGTACTGTCGTCGAATCCGTCGAAGGCGCCCCCGAGGTGGTTATCGAAGGCCTGGAGGACGCATGGCGAAACTGAAGGTCGGCGTTTGCGTCTCCGGTCGAGGATCCAATCTACAGGCGCTGATCGACGCCTGTGGGCGGCCCGATTTCCCCGCCGAGATCGTTCTCGTCGTTTCCAACGTCGGTGGCGTTCAGGGACTGGAACGCGCCGAAAAAGCCGGGATCGAAACGGCGACGATCGAGCACGGTGAGTTCAAAGGCCGTCAGGAGTTCGAGCGGGCCGTGACCCAGGCCCTCGAGGACGCCGGCACGGAACTCGTCTGCCTGGCCGGCTTTATGCGTATTCTATCGCCTGAGTTCTGTGAACGGTGGTCCGGGCGGCTTCTCAACATCCATCCTTCCCTGCTCCCGGCCTTCAAGGGGTTGGACGTTCAGCAGATGGCGATCGATGCGGGGGTTCGTTTTTCCGGATGTACCGTCCATTTCGTGACGCCGGCGATGGATGCCGGGCCGATCATCATACAAGCGGTGGTGCCGATCCTTACCGGCGACACTGCGGACGCCCTAGCGGCGCGAATTCTCGAACAGGAACATCGGATTTACCCCGAAGCCGTCCGATTGTTCGCTGAAGATCGATTGACTGTCGATGAAGGCCGGGTGACGATCGCCGATGCGCCAAGGCTCGACCGTTCCTTGGTCAATCCTCCCCCGAAATAAAAACGGCCGCCCAAGAGAGCGGCCGCTTCCATCGAAAAACTAAAATCGCGTCGCCGGCGCTTAGCCGACCAGCTCGATCTCAGAGAAAAAGTAAGCAATCTCGGTCGCTGCCGTTTCAGGGGAATCCGACCCATGGACAGAGTTGGCTTCGACGTTCTCGGCAAAATCCTTGCGGATGGTTCCTTCGTCGGCGTTGGCTGGATTGGTCGCGCCCATGATTTCCCGGTTCCGGGTGATCGCATCCTCACCCTCGAGAACCTGCACAACGACCGGACCCGACGCCATGAACTCGCAGAGATCATTGAAAAAGGCACGTTCCTGGTGAACGGCGTAAAAACCCTCGGCTTGGCTTCGGGTCAATCGAATACGTTTTTGGGCAATGATCCGGAGACCGGCTTTCTCAAACCGCTTATTGATTTTACCCGTGAGATTGCGGCGCGTGGCGTCCGGCTTGATGATGGAGAGCGTGCGCTCGGTTGCCATCCCTTTAACCCCTCGTCGTTGTTGCAGATTTCTTATTTGTGTGCGTATGAGGGGTCGAATACCGATCCCAACGCGTGCGGGGGCGCGTTATAACGGCATCCTTCCTCCCTGGCAAGCGGCTTACAGGTGCCAGAAAACGGAACAAGCACCGCGACGAGTATTGCACTCGTACACCCAGCGCGCGATACGGCCTCGTTCTAGCGTTTGGCCAGCCAATTCTTGAGGAAATGACCGAACAGCCGGAATTCCTGCTTGCGGACCGCGCCACGGCGCCAAACGAGACCGATTTGCCTTGAAGCGCTGGCGGCCTTGACCGGGAGTACAGACACGGGTGCCGATTTGACGAAGCCGGCGTTCACCGCGATTTCGGGAACCAGGGTCATTCCGATCCCCTCGGCGACCATTTCGACAGCGGTCAGTAAGGTCGTCGCCTGGATCCGATCACCCTTCGGGGCATCACTCACCCGACAGGCCGCCAGGGCATGGTCCCGCAAGCAATGCCCTTCCTCTAGAAGCAGCATATCGCTTCCATCCAAGTCGCTCGCCATGACCTGTTTCCTCTTGGCCAATCCGTGCTCTTCCGGAACGGCCAACCAAAACCGGTCACGCAGGATCTCCATTTGCTCCATGCCCGGCGTTTCATAGGGAAACGCCAACAGAGCGAGGTCCAAACCCCCTTCTGCGATCGTCGCCAGCAAATCATCCGATTTGCCCTCATGGAGGTAAAACTGGGCATCCGGGTAGGAGTTCCGCACCTCCCGCATCATTGCCGGGATCAAATAGGGGCCGATCGTGGGTATCGCGCCTAAGCGGATCAAGCCCGATAACGGGCCTCCTGTCGCCTGTGCCAACTCGACGATATCGGCGACGTCACGCAGGACCAATTTGGCGCGTTCGGCCACTTCGAGGCCAAGCGGCGTCACCGACACGTGGCGTTTCGTGCGTTCGAGCAATGTCTGCCCAAGGATGGTCTCCAATTCGCGGATCGCGGTGCTCAACGTCGATTGGGTGACGAAGCAAGCCTCGGCGGCGCGGCCGAAATGACCGATCTCGACGACCGCAACGAGGTATCTGAGCTGGCGGAGTGTGGGCAGTAGTTTCATCTATTTTTCCGATTAGTTTGTTTAATATTAGTCATTGGATAGATTATTCTCAACCCCCTATCTTTGTCTCAGCACGGGGTGGAAACAGATTTTCCCCTACCTTTGACCCGATCCAGGAGACACCGATAATGACAACGCAAACCCTCGACATCGACATCGGGATTATCGCCGATGACCGCCGCCAAATTGCCGCTGGATTATCCCGGCTCTTGGCCGATACCTATACGCTTTATCTGAAAACCCACAATTTCCATTGGAATGTCACCGGTCCTCAGTTCACGTCGTTGCACGCCTTGTTCGAGACTCACTACAACGAACTCGCCATTGCCGTCGACGATATTGCGGGGCGAATCCGGGCCCTCGGCGAACCGGCACCGGGCAGTTACGCCCAGTACGGCAAACTGACCGAAATCGACGAAGAAACGTCCGTTCCGACGGCTTCCGAGATGGTCCGCCAGCTGGCCCGTGATCACGAGCGGGTGGCGAAGACGGCACGATCCGTATTCCCGGCAGCCGACTCGGGAAATGACGAGGTCACTGCCGACCTGCTCACTCAACGTATGCAGGTTCACGAGAAGACGTCCTGGATGTTACGAAGCCAACTTGAGCAGTAATCGCCCGAAATAGACCGCACAGCGGGCGGCGTTTCGACCGGCGCCCGCCTCGCCGCAGGCTATTTTGTTCGCCGATGGGTCGTGGTATCACCCCGGCGCCATGCTTCACATCAACGCCATGACCTACCGCATCGGCGGACATACGCTGTTCGACGAGGCGACCGTCGCCATCCGCAAGGGTCACAAGGTCGGGTTGGTCGGCCGCAACGGCAGCGGCAAGACGACCCTGTTTCGGCTGATCATGGGGGAAGCAGCCCCGGACGGGGGCGAGATCAATCTTCGAAAAGGCATGCATGTGGCGACCGTGGCGCAGGAGGCGCCGTCCGGACCAGAAAGCCTGATCGATACGGTGCTTGCCGCCGATACGGAACGGACTGACCTTCTCGAACGCGCCGAGACGGCCACGGACCCACACGAGATCGCCGAAATCCATAACCGCCTCGTCGACATCGACGCCCAGTCGGCCCCGTCGCGCGCCGCCCGTATCCTGGCCGGTCTTGGTTTCGAGGAAACGGCGCAGGCGTCTTCCTGCGCGAGCCTATCCGGCGGTTGGCGCATGCGCGTGGCGCTGGCGGCGACACTGTTCTCCAGGCCCGATGTCCTGCTCCTTGACGAACCGACCAATCACCTGGACCTGGAAGCGGCGCTTTGGCTGGAGAGTCACTTGGCATCGTGGCAAGGCACCCTGGTGGTGATCAGCCACGACCGCACCCTGCTCAACTCCGTGGTCGACGAAATCATCCACCTCGAAGGCGCCAAGCTGACCCGGTACTCGGGCGGGTACGACCGCTTCGAGCGCACCCGGCGGGAAAAACAGGCCCTCGATTCCAAACTTCGTTCCAAACAGCTGGCCGAGCGGCGCCGCATCGAGAGCTTCATCGAGCGGTTCCGCTACAAGGCGACAAAAGCCCGCCAGGCGCAAAGCCGCGTCAAGATGCTGGAGCGGATGGAACCGATTGCGTCTGTGATTGAGGACCGGACCGTGGCGTTCCATTTTCCCAACCCCGACCCGCTGTCCCCGCCTCTGATCACCCTGGAAGAGGCGGCGATCGGTTATGAAGAGGGCGTCCCGGTTCTGAGCGGCCTCGACCTGCGCATCGATATGGACGACCGGATCGGCTTGCTCGGCGCCAACGGAAACGGCAAATCGACCTTGGTCAAGCTGATCGCCGACCGTCTGAAACCGATGGACGGGAAACTCCGCAAGTCCTCGAAGCTGAAAGTCGGTTATTTCGCTCAGCATCAGGCCGACGAACTGCACGTCTCCGAATCAGCCTACCAGCACGCGGCACGAGCCATGCCGATGTCGACCGAGAGCCAGGTTCGCGCCCATCTCGGGCGCTTCGGTTTTTCCGGCGACAAGGCCGATACCAAGACCGCCAATCTGTCGGGCGGCGAAAAGGCGCGCTTGTTGTTTGCCCTCATGAGCCTAGAAAAACCGCATGTCATGCTGCTCGACGAACCGACCAACCATCTCGATGTCGACGCCCGCGAAGCCCTGGTCCAGGCGCTATCCGAATACGACGGCGCGGTCGTCCTCGTCAGTCACGACGCGCATTTGATCGAACTGGTCTGCGATCGCCTGTGGCTGGTCACAGACGGGACCTGCACCCCTTTCGAAGGCGATCTTAGCGATTACCGGAAACGGCTGGCGGAGGACCGCCGCGAACGACGCCGGGATTCCCGCGGTTCAGCGAATGGGAACAACAAACGCGACCGCAAGGCCGAGCGTCGGGCCCGCGCGGCCGAACGCGCTGAAACGGCGGAGATCAGAAAACAGATCCGCAAGCAGGAAGACTTGATGGAAACGCTTCACGGATTGCGGGCTGACATCGAATCCCGTCTGGCCGATCCCGAAGTCTATGACGGTCCGACGGCCCGTCTGATGGAGCTTCAGGTCGAACTGGGCGACATCAAGAACCGATTGGTTTCCGCCGAAGAAGAGTGGCTCGCGCTCAGTGAAGCCCTCGAACCGAACTGACCGCACGGCTTCACGCTACGGCGCCCGACAAACGACGCTTTCGTCAACAGTGGTGGGATCACACGCGCGCCGGCCTTTTGGTCCGGAATGCCGACCAGTTCGGTATGGCGGGTTCGACCTCCAGCGCCGGTTCGTACTCGCGGACAAAGGATTCGAACTCGTCGCGCGGCAACGGCTTCGAGAACAGATAGCCTTGGATCTCGTCGCACTCCAAGCGCCGGAGGAACGTGACCTGGTCGGTCGTCTCCACGCCTTCGGCGGTCACCTCCATCCCGAAACTGTGACCAAGGGTCGTCACCGCGCGGGCGATGGCTCCAGCACTGGATTCGCCGCCGATGTCGTCGACAAAGGTCTTGTCGATCTTGATTCGGTCGATGGGAAAGCGCTTCAGGTAGGCGAGGCTGGAATACCCCGTGCCGAAGTCGTCGATGGACAACGAGACTCCGAGATTGGCGAGGCGTTTAAACACCGCCGATGTCGATTCCGCATCCTCCATGGCGACGGTCTCGGTAATTTCCAGTTCGAGGCATTGCGGTGGCAAGCCGGTTTCATCGAGGACCGTTCGGATTCCTTCGACCAAACTGGGTTCGTGGAACTGCACGCCCGATAAATTGACCGCCACCTTTAGAGGGCCTAATCCGGCGTCGTTCCACGCCTTGGTTCTTTGGCAGGCCTCGCGTAGGACCCATTCGCCAAGGGGAATAATCAGGCGCGAGCGTTCCGCGACGGGGATGAATTCGGCCGGCGACATGAACCCGTTGACGGGATGAATCCAACGAACCAGGGCCTCCATACCGGTGACCTTACCTGTCGACAGGTTGATCTTCGGCTGAAAATGGAGAATCAGTTCCTGGTTGTCGATGGCATGTGCCAGTTCCGCCTCGACGGCGCGCCGGCGTTTGATTTCTTCGTGCATTTCGTTGACGAAGAACCGGTAGCCGCCGCCACCTTCGTTCTTGCAATGGTCGAGAGCGATTTGCGCATTTCGGATAAGGTCTTCCCCGGACTCCACCTCGCCCGGAAAGACGGAAATTCCGATGCCGGCGGAACATCCAATCGTCCGCCCACCGAAATCCATCGGTTCCGCCAAAGTGCGCTGGAGCTTTCTTGCGAATACGTCGACGCCGTCTTCGCCATCGGGTTCCACCTGGATGACGGCGAACTCGTCGCCGCCCAGTCGCGCCGCCGTATCCGAGGTCCGCGTCGCCCGGCTCAGGCGGCTGGCGACGATTTGTAGGATGGCGTCTCCCGTCGTATGCCCCTCGGTATCGTTTATTTCCTTGAAACCGTCCAAGCCGATGATATGAACGGCGGCCATTTTTCCATTGCGTCGGGCCAAGGCGATGACCTGTTCGAGGCGGTCGGTAAACAACGCCCGGTTCGGAAGCCCGGTGAGTGAATCATGGGAGACCGCAAACTCGGCTCTCTCTTCGGCCTCGATGAAGCGCGTCACATCGATGGCAAACACATCGATCCACCCGGAATCGCCTTCGGAAACGAACGTCAATTGATATCGCCTCGGAAACCCTTCCCAGTCGATTGTGGCTTTCGCACCGCCGTCACTCGCCGCATTGATCGTCTCGACCCACTCTAGGGGCACCGGTTTTCCGATCGACAATTCGGATTCACGCAACAAGACACCCGAGGCCTCGTTCGCGAACAGCAAGGTTCCGTCAAAGGCAATGCGCATGACGGGAAACGGCATCGCTTCGACCAGTTGAACCAGGCCGCTTCGAGAGGAAGCATTGTCAATTTGAATGGCCAGTTTGTCGTTCCTTGGCGGTTGACCGGGTCCGCCAGGCCGCACGGTACGAGCCATGCGAAATCCTCCTAGAACACGGGGTGGATTCGGTTGTTTGAGTCTTTCACCCTCATTTCGTGAAGACTTTACCATGTTTGATCCCGGCCACCGCGTGACGACCATCACACCTCAATCTTTCGTTGAATAGCGGTTTCTTGCGGCGTCGTGCCTTTTCGTTAAGGTCTACCCATGGTTCTCGTGAAGGGTCCCGGGTCGCCCTCGGGCGAATTGATGGATGCAGCCGGCGTTTCCCATTCGCCGGTGGCCGAGGATGCACGGATCGTCTCCCTGGTCCCGAGCTTGACCGAGCTGTTATTCGATTTAGGGCTGGCCGAAGCCATCGTTGGGCGAACGACCTATTGCAGCCACCCGGCAGCAGCCGCTTCAGTACCAAGCGTCGGTGGAACGAAGAAGATCAACATGGAGAAACTTCGCGCCCTAGGGCCGACGCATGTCATCGTCAATGTCGACGAAACACCCGTATCTCTCGCCGAAGAAATTGCGGGAGTGGGTATCCGGGTCATCGTTACACACCCGCTCAGGGCCGCCGATAACGTCCCGTTGATCAAGCTGATCGGTGGAGTCTTCGGTGCTTGCGACCGCGCCGCCGAATTGTCCGGCGATTTCACCAGAGCCTATGACGCTCTCGAACACGGTGCCGCCGATTTTCCGGAGCGGCGGGTTCTTTACCTGATCTGGAAGGACCCGTGGATGACCGTATCCCGGAATACCTACATATCCGATGTCCTTGGTCTCGTCCGCTGGCGAACCCTGGGGCACTCGGAAACGGAGCGATACCCGGAAGTCACGCTGTCGGACGACATTTTGAATGCCGCCGATCTTGTTCTTTTCAGCAGCGAACCGTTCCCCTTTGCATCAGAACACCTGCGCAATTTCGACAAGGATTTTCCTCGACACGCCGGAAAGGGCCGACTGATCGATGCGGAGATGGTGTCCTGGTACGGATCGCGGGCGGCCCGAGGCATGACCTACGTCAGGGACCTGGCGGAAGGCCTGTCGACGTGATTCCGGCCCGCCTCGCCGCCTATTACGGCGCATCCTTCCTGACTATCGGTGTGCTTCTGCCGTTCTGGCCGATATGGCTCGAGAACCGGGGGCTCGATGCGGAAATCATCGGCCTCATCCTGGGCGCCGGCACCGCCGCCAAGATCATCGCCAATCCGCTGATCGCCAACTTCGCCGACCGGTCCGGCGAACGAAAACGCCTGATCGCCTGGTTGACGACATTGGCACTCGTTGCCTTCCTCCTTTTTCCCCTGGTGTCCGGATGGATGTTCATTCTGGGGGTGAATGTTCTGTTTTTCGCCCTTTGGTCGACCTGTATGCCGCTGACTGAGAGCCTGACCATGCAGGCCGGCCGGCGCCTCGGTTTCGATTACGGGCGGGTCCGGTTGTGGGGATCCCTGACATTCATCGTTTCGGCCACCGGGATTGGAGCGCTTTTGACGGACCGCAATCCCGATCTCATCCATACCGTGGTAGTGGCCTGCCTGGTGCTGACTTTGGTGACTGCCTGGGCCCTCCCGGACCTGCGCTCGGATGGAACCACGAGCGACCGTTTCACCCTGTTGCCGATCCTTCGAGACTGGCGTTTCGTGGTGTTCCTCGTCGGCATCGGATTCATCCAGGCGAGCCATGCCGTCTATTACGGTTTCGGCACGCTGAACTGGCGCCGGGCGGGCCTATCGGAAGACATCATCGGATGGCTGTGGGCGGTCGGCGTGATCGCTGAAATCGTCCTCTTTCTATTCAGCGGCGCCGTCGTCCGAAAAATCGGGCCTGCACGGTTAATCGCGTTCGCCGGTCTCGCCGGTCTCGTTCGCTGGTTCTTTACGGTGTCCACCGTTTCCCTGGCCCCGCTTTTCCTGTTGCAGACCCTCCATGCCTTCACCTTCGGCGCCGCCCATTTGGGCGCCATGCATTTCATCGCCAGCCGCGTCCCGCCAGGACTTTCGGCAACGGCACAATCGGTCTATTCGGCACTCGTAATGGGGCTGGTCATGGGCCTAGCGCTGTTCGCCTCCGGCCATATCTTCAACGCCGTCGGCAGCCAAGCCTATATCGCCATGGCCGGCATGTCCGCGGCCGGCGGCGCCATCGTTTACTTGCTGAGACGGCGGCAGCGGAACTGACGGCGGCAGCGTGACCCAGTCACAGTCAGTTTAGAACGTTTCGACTATTTTCCACGCCAACAGGAACAACCGCGGCTCCAACCATTGGCCGGGCCGCTCGAACCAAGGAAAGATCCATGTCCATCGATCGAATCGTCATGCTGTTTGCCGGCGCCGTCATCCTCGCCAGCCTCGCCCTCTCGCAAGTCCATCATGTCTATTGGTTATGGCTCACGGCCTTTGTCGGCGCTAACCTGCTGCAGGCGTCTTTCACGGGCTTCTGCCCGTTGGCGCTCATCCTGAAAAAGGCCGGCGCCAAACCGGGCCAGGCCTTCGGATAACGCGGGCTCGCCGTCAAGACATCTGCTTTTGGCGTGCCGCTATCGCCCGGGCGCGAGCGAGAAGGTTCTGCGCCCGGATCGCCACGGGTACATCGATCATCTTGCCGTCGATGGTGATGGCACCGACGCCTTCGGCGACCGACTTCTCATAGGCGGCGACGACGCGCTCAGCGTGGTCGATCTCTTCCGGAGCCGGGGCGAACTCGTCATTGAGCACCGGGACGACGCCCGGATGGATGCAGGACGATCCTTCGAACCCATAACGCCGGGCCTTGCGGGCGCTTTCCCGGTAGGCATCCAGGTCCTGAAAATCGGCGACGGTACCGAAGGTTCCGAGGGGAACAATCCCTGCGGCCCGCGCCGCATAGACGACTTCCTGATTGGGCAGGAACAGGGTTTCGCCGTCCGGCACCATCCGGTTGTCCAATGCGAAATCTTCTCCCCCGAGCGTCAAGGCGACATTACGGGCTAAGGCGCCGGCGATTTCGGCCATACGGAAATAGGCGCTCGCCGTTTCCACCATGGGCACGAAGCCGGTGTGTCCGAGTCGCAAACCCAGCGCCCTTTCCCGGTCCGCGACCACCTCTTCCAGCAATCTCAGATGCTCGGCGCTTTCCGCCTTGGCGACAAAGAATGCTGAGACCTCGGGCATGACGGCGGCCTCGATGTCCAAGACGGCCTCCGGCAAGGGACGGTTGATTCGGACCAGGACATCGGATCCGTTTTGCGCCACGGACCGAGCGGCGTCGGCCAATCCCGCGCGCGCGCCGGGGCGCTCCATTTGCGGAACGCTGTCCTCGAGATCGAGGATGATCGCGTCGGCACCGCGAGTATGCGCTTTTCCTATGAATTTCGGGTTGTTTGCCGGCACGTAGAGAAGCGATCGCCAGACCAAGTCTTGCGCGTTTTCCTTCATCCGATCAGCCCCTTGGTTTTCATGTTCTGAATCGTGTCCTTATCAAATCCACATTCGCCTAATAGTTCGTCCGTGTGTTCCCCCAGTTTCGGTGCCGGGCGGCGAAACGCTCCCGGCGTTCTCGACAATCTGGGCAGGATGTTGTGGTGGGTCGCGCTCCCAAGATCATCGTCGGCGAGATCGACCAGGACCTCACGCTCCGCGACATGCGGGTCTGTGATGACGTCGCAGATGTCGTAGACCGGCGACGCCGTAACGCCGCCGTCATCGAAAACCCGCAGCACCTCGTCGCGTGTCCGTTCGGCCACCCAGGCGGCAACGATATCGTTGACCTCGTCGCGATGGCGTACTCTGTCGGCGTTGGTCCGGTACCGGGGATCGTCGATCATGTCGGCCCGACCGATGAGACGGAACACGCGTTCGGCCATGACCTGGATGGACGCCGAAAGAGCGACGTGTTTGCCATCGCGGGTTCGGTAGACGTCTCGCGGTGCACTGGTATTCGAGCGGTTTCCCGAACGCTCTTTCACCTTACCCGTAACCTGGTAGGCCAAGGCTTCCGGTCCCAGAGTGGACAAGACGGGTTCGTACAATGACAGGTCGACAACTTGCCCGCCCTCCCCTTTCGTCTCGACCTCGCGGAGCGCAACCATGGTCGCGTACGCCCCTTGCAATCCGGCGATCATGTCGGCCAGCGCCAGTGGCGGTAACAGGGGATCACGGTCGGGGAAACCGTTGCGGCTGGCAAAACCGGACATCGCCTCGACCAGGGTCCCGAAGCCGGGCTTTTCCCGGTAGGGTCCGGTCTGTCCGAAGCCGGAGATACGAACGACGACAAGGCGGGGATTCCGTTTCTGCAACCGCTCCGGCCCCAGGCCCATGGACTCAAGGCGTCCCGGTCGAAAGTTTTCGATCAATATGTCGGCTTTTTCAGAGAGTTTCAGGATGATGTCGGCCGCGCCTTTCGAACGGAAGTCGATGGCGATGCTTCGCTTGTTTCGACAATAGACCTTCCAGAACGTCTCGACCCCGGCATCGGTCCAGGCGCGCAACGGATCACCCTTGCCGACCGGCTCGACCTTGACCACATCGGCGCCGAAATCGGCCAATTGCAGGGTCAGCATATTGCCGGCGATCAGACGGGTCAGATCGAGAACGCGAATACCGTCGAGCGGGCCTTCGGCTAACGGGTCGAAAACTCTCATTGCGCCGTCAGATCGTCGCAACCGGCGTCACCGGCGAACCCACGGCCCCCGGCATGCGCAGCGGCGGCGCCGTCAACAGGAAGCGGTAGCGGTCACGCGCGCGAAGCGCCTTCGCCAGTTCAGACAGGTGCCAGATTTCACCCAGATGTACGCCGAGACGGAACAAACAGTGACGGTGCAACGGCAGGCGGGAACAGCCGCCCTCGGCATCCCCCGCCCCACTGCCGTCCTCGACGGCCATGTTATCGGTGGCGATAATGCTGATCCCCGAATCCGTAATCCACTGCAACAAGCGGCGGTCATAACCGTCGAGGACCGCACAAGACGAATGGAGTTTTTCGGCGTCGGGGTCCCCGTTCATGGACAGGATCATGTCGTCCCACCCGGTGTGGAACAGGAACATGTCGCCCTCTTCGACTTCGACGCCGTCCTTATCCAGGGTTTCGAGGAGAAGGTCGTAGCCGACGGCGATACGCTCATCGCCAAAGTATTTGTGGAAATCGACCAAGACGCCGCGGCCCTGCACACCGGTCGTCGCCATGTTCTCGATACCGAGAGCCTTGGCGCCCATGTCCTCGATGCTATTGGGTCCGCCGATGTCGGTGCCGGCCCCAAACCCGTTGTAGTAGACCGGTTCGTCGATGCCGTCGCCGTCGGCATCGAACAGGCAGCCAACGTGGGCGAAACTGTCCCATTGGGTGGAATATTGGGAATAGAGCGTCACCTGCTCGTCAGAGGTGATGTCGGCCATTCCCTCGTGAAGCGCCGCCCAATCGAAGTTGTAGTAGTGCGCACCGTCGTGAAAGACCGGGCCCAGTTTCGGGGGGAAACGTTTTGGATTGACGGCATTGCCGCCCGGCAGGTCGAGCGGCAGGCTGAGACAGAAGCTCAATCCTTCTCGCACCTCGCGAGCAGCTGCGACCCGGCGCTCCGGCGTCAGCAGATTGAGCCGCCCCAGCTGGTCGTCGTCACCCCAATCGCCCCAGGTCGAACCCTCGGGGCGTTTGATCCAGCGTCGCGCCACTACTTTTTCCCGATACGCGGCTTACCCTTCTTTGGCGGGCCGAAAGACTTCTTGAGGACGGTCGTCGAGTCTTGCGCCAGGTCCACGGCCTGACTCAAGAGCTCCAGAATTTTCGTGTTGTTGTGAAGCACCCGGCGCGCTTCCGGCGTCTGGTCATCGACGATCTTGGTGCAGCGGAAAAGAATATCCTTTTGCACCATGTGCAATATGTCTTCGAGTCTGTAGCCCTCCGGGTTTTCGTCGGACACGAGGAAATGGGTCATGGCTCCCCCCTGTTGCTTAGCCTCACCGGCGACCTTAACGCCCTCACCTCGCCGCGATCAAGGATACGAGGTTCGGTCGTCGGGGGTCGCCACGCGATAAGTTCTTTTCCGGCCGTTCACCGATACTTGAGAAAATCCGGGTCTCTCTTTTCGGCCCGGGCGCGGCCGCCTTCCGCCGATTCTTCGGTCCCGTAGTAGAGGCGCAACGCCTCGAAGCCCAAGGCGCCGATGGCGCGGATGTTCTCGGTATCGGCGTTCATGGATTTCTTGGCGATGGCGATGGCGGTGGGACTGCGCTTGGAAAGCTCGTCACACCAGGCCGCCACTTCCGCATCCAATTGATCGTCGGGCACCACTTTGTTGACGAGGCCCATGCGCTCAGCTTCCTCCGCCGAATACCGGCGGCACAGGAACCACATTTCACGGGCCTTTTTCTCACCAACGACGCGGGCCAGATAGGCGGTGCCCCATCCCGGGTCGACAGATCCCATTTTCGGTCCGACCTGGCCGAACTGAGCCGTCTCAGCAGCGATGGTAATATCGCAGACGGCCGCCAGGACATTACCGCCGCCAACCGCGTAACCTCTGACCTTGGCAATCACCGGCTTCGGCACGTCACGGATCAGACTCTGCATTTCCTCGACCGGCAAGCCGATGGTGCCGCGGCCGTCGTAGCCGTCTTCGCCATGCGCCTTCTGATCCCCGCCCGTACAAAAAGCACGGTCGCCGGCACCGGTGATGACGATGGCGGCGACAGACTTATCCCACCCCGCTTTGGTCAGGCCATGGATCATCTCCTCGCAGGTCTGGCCGCGAAAGGCGTTCATGACTTCAGGGCGGTTGAGGGTCAACGTAACGGTCGCACCTTCTTGTTCGTAGAGAATGTCTTCATAGGTCATGGCGGTTATCCGTGCATGGTGAGACCGCCCGAGACGCTGATCGTCTGGCCGGTCATGTAAGCGGCATCGTCACTCAGCAGGAAGGCGACGAGGCCCGGGTAATCGTCGGGTGTACCGAGACGTTTCATCGGGATGGCCCGGGTCAGGGTCTCCTGCAGCTTGCCGGTCTCGTCGAAACTATCAAGCAACGGCGTTTCCGTCGGCCCCGGACAGACCGTGTTCAAGGTGACGCCGGTTCTTGCCACTTCGCGGGCGACCGTTTTCATCAAGGCAATCACGCCGCCCTTACACGCCGAATAGACGGACTCGCCCGACGACCCCACCCGTCCGGCGTCCGATGCGATGGTGACGATCCGCCCCTCCGCCCTTTCGACCATTCGGGACAGAACCGCGTGTGTGACGTTGATCGGGCCGCGCAGGTTGATGTCGATGACCTTGTCCCAATGGTCGGGCCCGCTATCGAGAAAACTGATCGCCCGATCCCAGCCCGCGTTGTTGACGAGGCCGAACAGCGGCCCGAGTTCCTTTTCGGCGTCGGCGACGCCGTCCTGAACGGCAGAAAGGTCGGTGATATCCACCTCGAACGCGGCCGCCTTACCACCGGCGGCTTCGATTTCAGAGATGACGCCCTCGGCACCGCCCAGGTCCTTGTCAAACAAGGCTATGCGCGCACTTTCCTGTCCGAGACGACGGCAAATGGACGCGCCGATACCGCTGCCGCCGCCGGTGACCAGAACGGTTCTTCCGTCGATACCTCTCATCGCCACAACCAATCGAGCAATGCCTTACCCCTTCTTCTCCCAGCCGCCGCGGGCGTTCTGTTGCCAATACGTCAAATCGTGCCCGCCGTCCTTGTAGGCTTTCCAACGGTCTCGGGCAGCCTTGACGGCGCCTTCGTCGTTCCCGTCAAAAAGCTCGAAGCACCGCTCATAATTCGCGACGTCAGCCGACGTGGCGCCATCAGTAAGGAAAAGAAAGGTTGCCCCGTTCAGGTTGCTCTCGTTCACCGACAACCAGATCGGTTGCTCGGCCGGATTGCCGTCCTTGATCGAACCGTGTGGCAACCAGGCATCCTGGTCATAGGTCCACAAACGGTCCGTCAGAGCCTCGACACGGCTTTCAGATCCGGCCAACACGAGTGCGCGTTTGCCCGCCGCCAGGGTCTTTTCCAAGAGTTTGGGCAACGCCTCTTCCAGCGTCGAGCGCTCCAGGTGATAGAAGGCGATCTCCGTCACCGCCTCGGCACCTATCGACGTTCGTAGTGGTCCGCCACCAGCCGGTCGAGCAGCCGCACGCCGAACGCGGTTCCGCCTTTCGGCACCGTCGGCGCATCCTTCTTCGACCAAGTCACGCCGGCGATGTCGAGGTGCGCCCAGGGCGTTTTCCCGACGAACCGTTGGAGGAATTGCGCCGCCGTAATCGAACCCGCACCGCGGCCGCCGCTGATGTTTTTCATGTCGGCGGCATCCGATCGCAACATCTTGTCGTACTCGATGGTCAGCGGGAACCGCCAGACCTTCTCCTCGACAGCCGCACCAGCATCCGAAAGGCGCTCCGAAAGCTTGTCGTCGTTCGAGAACAGTCCGGCGAACTGATCGCCCAACGAAATGATGATGGCACCGGTCAAGGTCGCCAGATTGACCATGAATTTCGGTTTGAAGCGATCGTTCGTGTAGTGCAGCGCGTCGGCGAGAACAAGCCGGCCTTCGGCATCGGTGTTCAACACCTCGATGGTCTGACCGGACATCGAAGTCACGATGTCGCCCGGCCGCTGTGCGTTACCGCCCGGCATATTCTCAACAAGGCCGACGACACCGACAACGTTGACCTTGGCCTTGCGACCGGCCAGCGCCTTCATCAACCCGATGACGACGCCGGCGCCGCCCATGTCCCATTTCATGTCTTCCATGCCGCCGGAGGGCTTCAGGGAAATGCCGCCCGTATCGAAAGTGACGCCTTTGCCGATGAACGCGATCGGGGCGTCCGCCTTGCCACGTCGCCCGGACTTGGAGGCACCGTTCCATTGCATGACGACCAATTGAGACTCCCGTATGGACCCCTGGCCGACCCCGAGCAACGCCCCCATGCCGAGCTTCTTCATGCGCGCCTCACCGAGAACCTCGACCTTGACGCCCAATTTCGTCAGTTCGCGAGCGCGTCCGGCGAGAGTTTCCGGATGGAGAATGTTCGACGGTTCCGACACCAGATCGCGTGTCATAAAGACACCGTCGACGACTTTATCCAAGTTGGAAAACTCGCGACGCGCTCTCGCCGAATGCGGACATTGGATTTTGATCGTCTTGAGACTCGGTTTTTCTTCGGCCTTTTCCTTGGTCCGGTATTTGTCGAAACGATAGGATCGGAGCCGCGCGCCGAATCCGATGCGGGCCGCAGTTTCCGCCGGTTTGAGATCCCCGCCTTCCAAGGCGTCGACGAGCACCGTCACGGTGCGGGCGCCGACGGAGGAAAGCGTCGCATAAATCTGGCCGCCCGCCTTTTCTGCATCCAACGCCGTGATGTTCTTGGCCTTTCCAAAACCGATCAAGAGAATACGGTCGAGCTTCGTTCCCGACGGCGCCATCATGGTCAGGCTTTGGTTTTTCTTGCCTTCGAAACGGCTCGCCTTCACGGCCCGTGACAGGGCGCCATCGCATTTCTTGTCCAGCGCCGCCGCGCTCGGCGTCAATTTACGCCCTTCAAGGACGCCGGCAACGACAACCCCGGTATTGACTTCGGCCGGGTTGGAAAAAGCGATCTTCATCAAGGAACCCCCACTGAATTCGAAGTACGGAAATTTGGCGACAAGACTCTAGCGCCATCGCCTCCAAAGAAAAGGGTTAGTTGAGCCGCCTTATTCGTCTGCGGTAGCGCTCGCGGCCATTTCTTCTTCGACGGTGTCGAGCGTCAAGCCTTGTTGGTGCTCGCGCCCATAAAACCAAACGAGCCCGCCGGGCAGCGACACCGCAAGACCCAACAAACCGAAAAGAACAGACAGGGCAAGCGCTGAGGCTTCCGGCACGCCGATCAATCCAAAAGCGATAATCATTGCGTTTTCCCGCACCCCCCGATATCGTTGATAAACTCGTCCGAAAGAGTGTTTTGGGCGTCCGCTTCTATTAAGAGCGGACGTTTATTCGCCGCCACTGGCAGAT
>Ga0056135_10000110_pt1 | contig 27373 bp, 24 predicted proteins | sample WorMetG1aBELIZE1_FD_67481 | JGI IMG/M metagenome (GOLD analysis project Ga0056135, IMG submission 67481) | Marine gutless worms symbiont microbial communities from Max Planck institute for Marine Microbiology, Germany - Inanidrilus... ...
ATCTCGAAGAGCTGGAAGGTGCTGATCGTCGACTTGCTCATAGCCTCTCTCTCCTACCATCCTACCGTCGTCTCCCTCAAATACAGATAGAAATAAGGTGGAGTCAAGTATGTAACTCCCCTTCAATATTCGACTTTGTCATATTGGAATGCTGATAACAGCGGTAGCGATCATGATTGGTTTCAAGGCGCAGGACCGCTGCTTTTTGATATCTATGCCATTCAGCAAAAGTATGGAGCTGCCATTGCAGAGCCAGGAAACACGAGGTACGGTTTTTTTGACAATGATGAGCCGGATTACGCGAACTCATTATTTTTGGAGTTCGATTTTCGTCATTACAAAAACAATTCACGCAAGCCAGTCGTGGCCATCTGGGATACCGGCGGCGCCGATGTCCTTGACTTGACGGGTTACTCACGACCGTCCTTTGTGAGCTTGGAGCCGGGCGACTTCAGCTCGGTTGACGGCCTCGATGACAACATAGCGATCGCATATGGAACATGGATCGAGGACGCGTTCGGAGGTTCTGGCAACGACACGATCTCTGGAAATGAAAAACCCAACTACTTGAGAGGTGGGGCCGGAGGCGACACGTTGAGCGGCCTCGACGGCGAAGACACCCTCGCCGGCCAAGACGGCGACGACATCCTCAACGGCGGCAGCGGAACGGATTGGGCGGACCATAGAGAGGCGCCGTCGGGCATTGCAATCAACATCGGCGGTGGATGGGCAAACGACGGGCACGGCGATACCGACACCCTTGTCAGCATCGAAGGCGTACTGGGGTCCGCGTTCGGGGACTCGTTGATCGGGGGTGGCGGAGAGGACTTCCTTTATGGTTTCGGTGGCAACGATACGTTCATCGGCGGGGTCGGTTGGGACTGGTTCTATGGGGACGAAGGCGACGACCTCGCGGACTACTCGTTGGCTCCGGATACGGTCGTCGTTCGCTTGGCTCCAGGCGAGTACACGTATGACGGTGAAGGCGGCTACGGGGAGCCGGCGTGGGGATTCGATCGTCTGATCAGCATTGAACGCGCCTATGGTTCCGCGCACAACGATACACTTGTCGGCAGTGCGGGGGGGCGAGTACCTCTCCGGCCAGGGCGGCGAAGACGTGCTCATCGGCGGGGCCGGTGACGACACCCTGAATGGAGGAACGGCCGACGACCTTGTCGACTATTCCGACGTTCCGAGCGGAGTCGACGTCGATCTTTCCGCTGGATACGCTCATGACGGCTCAGGGGGCACCGACACGCTGGTGAGCGTGGAGAACGTCACGGGGTCTTCTCACCACGACACGATGATCGGAACCGATGGCCCGAATATCCTGCGCGGCGAGGATGGCGGTGACACGTTCGTCGGGGGAGCCGGTGACGACTATTTCTGGGGCGGAAACGGGATCGATACTGCTGACTACTCCTCCGCCCCCGCTGGTGTCGCCATCGATTTGCGGTACCTGGGAGAGGACAGCGATGGCGAAGGTGGTACGGACCGTCTCTACGACATCGAGATCGTTTTTGGTTCGGCGTTTTCCGACGAGCTGATCGGCACCGAAGAAGGCTCCTACAGACCGAACACGCTGGCCCTCCATGGGTTGGCAGGCGATGACGTTCTCGACGCGACCGAGTCGACTTCCACTTTGTACGGCGGGGAAGACGACGACACCTACAAGGTCGATGAGTCGGCTGACGTCATCATCGAGATGCCCGGGGGAGGAACGGACGCCATCGAAAGTTGGGCCGCATCCTACCAAATCCCCGACCACGTAGAAAAACTCTCGCTAAGATCTTCGAATTCTTCCGGAATCGGAAATTCTTCCAACAATACAATTGAAAGCACGTCTTCCAACAATACGCTATTTGGGGGAAGTGGCCACGATACATTGAGCGGCGGTTCGGGGAACATACTTATTGGGGGTCCAGGAAACGATATTTACCTTAATGTGCACGCATCAAATCAGATTCAAGAAAATCCGTCCAATGGTTCAGACGAGATATATACCTCCATTTATTCCGGTTATACGTTGCCGAATAATGTCGAAAATTTGTATCTGCAAAACACGATCTATGGATCAGATGGAACAGGAAACGATTTAGACAACAAAGTTACGGGTACAGATCTCAACAATACTCTGGACGGCGGCGCCGGCGCAGACACATTGATCGGTCTCAATGGAAACGACACGTACGTGGTCGACAATTTGGGCGACGTCATTGTCGAGGAACCGTCGGCCGGAGAGGACAGGGTTCGCACGAGTTTATCCTTCGCCCTGCCCGAGCATGTCGAAAACCTCACGGTGCTCGGGTCCGGAGACATCGCGGGCTTAGGCAACGATGCCGACAATGATTTGTGGGACAACCCAGGCGCCAACTTGCTTTCTGGGCTGGGAGGGGAGGATCATCTCCGCGGACATGGCGGAAACGACAGTTTGATCGGCGGCTCAGGCGATGATCGTTTGGAAGGGCAGGGAGGTGCGGACACGCTCTGGGGAGGAGAAGACAACGACTATTTGGACGGTGGGATGGGCGCCGATCGCATATTCGGTGGTCGGGGGATCGATACGCTGTTCGGAAAGGACGGCAACGACACACTGTTCGGTGGCGACGGTTCGGACACACTTCAAGGCCAAGAAGGCAACGATTCGCTTTTCGGCGAAGGTGGTTCTGATGAAGTCTGGGGCTTGTCCGGAGACGATGTCCTTTTTGCAGGACCAGGCGACGACACTCTGCTCGGCGGTTCCGGGGTCAACACATACAACTACAAACTCGGCGACGGGAACGACACAATCTGGTGCAATAGCGACGGATCCGCGACCGATACTATATGGATCGACGACGCCGAGCACATCTCGGGATTTCATCTTTCCGACCCGGAACTCTATTCGGTTCTCGAGTTTGTCGACGGAGCTTCTCTGACGATCATTGGTTCCGGAGCGATCGCGACCTACGAAGACGGAGAAACCGGGCTCTCCTGGGATGCCAATGAGGCCGATGTCGGCACAGATGGCTCCGACGTTCCGACGGCAACGAACAACAACAACCTGTATTTCGGGTTCGGCGGCAACGACACTCTCGACGGCGCTGGCGGCAACGACTACCTGCTCGGGGGTTCAGGGTCCGACAAACTGATCGGCGGTACCGGGAAAGACATCCTGAACGGCGGCGCCGACGGTGACTCTCTGAATGGCGGCGCTGGCAACGACACACTCGTCGGTCGCGGAGGAGCGGACAGCATCGATGGTGGAACTGGGCTCGATATCGCCCTGTTCGCCGGCTACAAGGACGACTACTCGGTCACCCAGTCGGGCGGTGTGGTCACGGTGGCCGACAACGACCCCGCTCTCGACGGCAACGACGGTACCGACGCCCTGACGAACGTCGAGTTCCTGCGGTTTCTGGACGGCGACATCCCGACAAGCCCGACCGAGAATGCTCCCGAGGCGACGGGCGACACGGGATCGACGGACGAAGACACGGTTCGGAGCGTCGATGCCGGTTCGGGGGTTCTGTCCAACGACAGCGACCCGGATACGGGCGATGCGTCGGGCCTGTCGGTGAGCGACTTCGATGCGACCAGCGCCAAGGGGGCGTCGGTCACCGTCGCCACGGATGGCAGCTACACTTACGACCCGCGGGGTTCGGCGACACTGCAGGCGCTGGCGGCGAGCGACAACACGACGGACACCTTCGGCTACACGGTGTCCGACGGCAATGGCGGGACGGACACGGCGACGGTGACGATCACCGTGAACGGCGTCAACGATGCCCCAACCTCCGCAGACACCTTTCATCACTATGCGTTAGGTCAAGGAAACCAGGATTTCAGCGACAGCGACGGGGGCATAGATGCGCTCATCGTCGGAGACATCGAAGATATCGATCACCTTCGCCACGCAGGATCCGATCTAGAGATCGTGTTCTCTGACGGTGCCACCGTTCGACTCGTCGATCAATACGCCGGCCAGCAGATCGAGTGGATCGCTGACGGAAGTCACGGACCGTTCTATCTGAACTTGACGAACACGGGCTCGACCGATCCTGATTTCCTTGCCGGGACGGACTCGGAAGACACGCTCGGTGGTGGTGATGGAGGAGACGGCATATTCGGTGCCGCCGGCGACGACACCCTGATTGGCGGCGACGGGGATGACACCGCGTTCGGCGGCGCGGGCGACGACCTTTTGATCGGCGGCTCGGGGGCGGGCAACGACACGCTCGACGGCGGCGCCGATACGGACACGGTGACGTACGCGTCGACGACCGCCGGCGTCGTCGTCAACCTCAACGCAGGTACGGCGGTCGGGTCCGAGATCGGCTCAGACAAGCTGTCAGGAATCGAGCATGTCATCGGCGGCTCCGGGAACGACACCCTGATTGGCGACAACGTCGGCGCTGACACGCTGGCGGGCGGCGCGGGAGACGACCGACTGGAGGGCCTCGGTGGCGACGACCTCTTGGACGGCGGCGAAGGAGCGGACACGCTGTTCGGCCATGCTGGTGCCGAGACGCTTGTGGGCGGTGCGGGGTTCGACGAACTGCGCGGCGGTGGTGCAGACGACACGTTGTTCGGCGGAGCGAGCAACGACGCGCTCTTCGGCGACGACGGGAACGACTCGCTCTTCGGCGACGATGGCAGCGACTTCCTGGCAGGCAGCTTCGGGAACGACGTGCTCGACGCTGGCATCGGCAATGACCGACTCGAGGGCGGTGCGGACAACGACACGCTGACAGGTGGCGACGGCCTGGACCGACTGTTTGGCCACACCGGTCACGATTTGCTCATCGGCGGTACCGGGTCCGATACGCTCGCGGGCAACGAGGGCGACGACACGCTTGACGGCGGCCTCGGCAACGACTCGCTTTTCGGTCAGGATGGCGCCGACAGTCTTTTGGGCGGCGACGGCGCAGATTCGATCTTTGCCGGTATCGGCAACGACTCCATCGACGGAGGTGATGGCGCGGACCGGTTGGAGGGTTCGACAGGTGCTGACACAGTCGCTGGAGGCGCCGACGGCGACACCCTTGTAGGCCAGTCGGGGAACGATGTGCTGGATGGAGGTGGCGGCGCAGACACACTGCTCGGCGGCGTCGGCGACGACACGCTGATTGGCGGCGATGGCAACGACCGGCTGGAGGGCGGTGCGGACAACGACTTCCTGCACGGCGGCCTCGGCAGTGACGTTCTGTTCGGCCACGCCGGTGCCGACACCCTCGATGGCGGCGAAGGTGACGACACGCTGCACGGCAACGACGGTTTCGACTCGATGCTGGGCGGTGTTGGCACCGATACCCTCTTCGCCGGGTTCGGTAACGATACGCTTGAGGGCGGTAGCGGCGCCGATACTCTCCTGGGCCAGGGCGGACACGACATTCTCGACGGCGGCGACGCCGACGACCGGCTGGAAGGTGGTTCGGGCAACGACACACTGATCGGCGGCGATGGTGTCGATCGATTGTACGGCCACTCCGGCAACGACACCCTCGACGGAGGGGTTGGCAACGACATTCTATTCGGCCACGCCGGAACCGACACGATCCGGGGCGGCGACGTGCTCGACGCGGGGCTTCTCGACGGCGACGCCGATCAGTTCGTGTTCGCCGCAGGCTCGGGCGACGACTCGGTCGAGAACTTCGAGCTCGACACCGACTTCGTGACGCTGACCGGCGGGCTGACGGGGACGGCCGTGGACAATGGCAACAACACCCTAATCACCCTCGACGGCGGCGGTTCGATCACGTTGCTCGGCGTCACCGGCTGGGCCAACGAAAGCGACCTCGGGCTCTAGGGCGAGGGGATTTCAGTCGCATCACGCAGAGCCCCTCCAACGTCAGCGGCAATGCTTGTCGCTGCCGACTGCCTGAGGCGTGAGGCCGGCAAGGGTCAAACCCGGTCCAACGGACTGCGGTCACGTATCGTCTGCTCCCAGGATTCGAGCGGACTTCAGTACCGCGAAAGCGGGCATTGGCGCGAGAACGTCCGCTGGACCCCATTGAGCGGACGGAGACCGCCCGGAAGCTCGAGGCGCAGGTTTAGCCAGGAGGCGACGTTGGCTGGTAGGCCCAACGATGATAATTTACTGCAATGGCAAGCGATCTAACCAATCGCATTCAATGGAAAGACGATTACAGCGTCGGCGTGCCCGAGCTGGACGAGCAACACAAGGGGCTCATCAATCTGATCAACCGGCTTACCGAGGAAGGCCACCGCTCGAGCGTCGTCGGCGACACACTCGATGCCCTGGACCGATATGCGCGGGAGCATTTCGGCGCCGAGGAGGCGCTGCTGCGCGCCTGCGGCGACCAGCATCTGGAAGAGCACGCGAAACAGCACCGAGCCTTCGAGGAGTGGTTGGACGCGATCAAGCAGATCTACCGTTTCGCCACCACGCCCGATCCCTTCGCGGACACCGTAAACGCCTTCCTTCGCAACTGGCTTATCAACCACATCCTCAAGACTGACATGGCCTACAAGCCGCTGGTCGCCGGCCGATCCTAGCAGCGCCTCGCTTCACCTTTCCCCGACTGGGCCACATCTTGTCGACGCCCTGGTTCGATTGGTCTTCCTCACGCGCCAAGGACGGTCGCCCGACATCCGGTACCCGTAGGCCCACTCTGTGGCGACTCCCTGTGGCCGCCGTTTTCGTTTGGGCCGGGTCCGGAACGGGTCGATTCTGTTGAAAAAGTCTGAGGTTGCTGGGGTGCTGTTAGGCTGATTCACTCCGGTCGTCGACAGGGGAGTGGCGGCGATGATGGGCGCGCGGCAGGTTGATCAGGGAGCACTGTTTTGCGAGTTCTCGCTCGACGAACACGTTCCGGCGGATCACCTGCTGCGGTCGATCGACCGCTTCGTCGACCTCGGCGATGTGCGGGCGCACCTGGCTCCCTTCTACAGTGCCGTCGGCCGGCCATCGGTCGATCCGGAGCTGATGATCCGCATGCTGCTGGTCGGCTACTGCTTCGGCATCCGTTCGGAGCGCCGGCTGTGCGAAGAGGTTCATTTGAACCTGGCCTACCGGTGGTTCTGTCGGCTCGGTCTCGACGGCCGGGTGCCGGATCATTCGACCTTTTCGAAGAACCGGCACGGACGGTTCCGCGACAGCGATCTCCTGCGCCACGTGTTCGAGGCGGTGGTACACCGGTGTTTGGCCGAGGGGCTCGTCGGCGGCGACGGCTTTGCGGTCGACGCCAGCCTGATCAAGGCCGACGCCAGCCGCCAGAAGGGCGTCGAGGGGTGTCGGGGGCTGCCCTCGGAGAGAGCGAGCCGCGCCATCGACGAGTACCTGGCGGGGCTCGACGACGCGGCGTTCGGCGCTGCCACCGCGGTGACGCCGAAGTTCCCCTCGCCGGCCGATCCGGCGGCGCGCTGGACCGGCGCCCACGGCGGGCAGGCGTTCTTCGCCTATTGCGCCAACTACCTGATCGATCTCGACCATGCCGTGATCGTCGATGTCGAGGCCTCGACGGCGGTGCGTCCGGCCGAAGTGACGGCGGCCAAGACGATGATCGAGCGCACCGAGGCGCGCTTCGAGCTCTACCCCGAGCGGCTGGTTGGCGACGCCGCCTACGGATCGGCCGAGATGCTGGCGTGGCTGGTGCACGAACGCGGCATCGAGCCGCACGTGCCGGTGTTCGACAAGTCGCGGCGCACCGACGGGACGTTCTCGCGCGAGGACTTCACCTACGATCACGACCGCGACGTCTACGTCTGCCCCGCCGGCAAGACGCTGAGGACCCGGGGAACGCGGGTCAACGACGGGGCGACGACCCTCTACCGCGCCAGCAAACGCGACTGCGACGCCTGCGCCCTCAAAGCCCGCTGCTGCCCCAAGGCGCCGGCGCGCAAGGTCCCGCGCAGCATCGACGAGGGCGCCCGCGACATGGCCCGCGACATCGCCAGGACCGACGCCTGGCGTGCCTCCCGGCGGGCGCGCAAAAAGATCGAGATGCTGTTCGCCCACCTCAAGCGCATCCTGCGTCTCGACCGATTGCGATTACGAGGACCCCACGGCGCCCGCGACGAGTTCCTCCTCGCCGCCACCGCCCAAAACCTCCGCAAACTCGCCAAGCTGATCCCGACCCCAGCGCCGGCTATCCCCTGAGCCGTTCGACGACCTCAATACGCGCTAACTGGCCGACGCCCCAGTCCCAGCACAAAACCAAGTTTCTCAACAGAATCGGTCACGAGCGGACGTGTCGACGTTACACGCGGGTTGTCCGATCTGGGGAGTGAAGCTGACCTCAGGGGCGAGAGAGCGGACGTTGAAGCCGAGACGTCCTTAGTGCCCCGCGAGCGGGGACGAATCTCAACTGAAGGCTAGACCGATGTTGTGCTTTCGCGCTGAAAGCGTGGTCGCTCAGCCTCGCATCTAAGAAACCATGGTGTCAGGTTCGTCGGCCAAACCACACCTGCTGTGCCGCAAGGCCTCGATCACCTTCTCGATCGTATCGTCATCGAGGGCTTGCCCCACGCCACCGACCGCCCCCCCCACATTGCGCAGATCGTCGAGGATTCGAGCCTGGTTGTACGCTGACACGGTGCCGTAGCTCGCAAAAGTCGTTAGCACGTGATCGTGACCGAGGTTTTGGCTCCAAGCCTTGAAAGCTTCAGGTGTTCGGCACAATCGCTCGCCCAGCTCGGTCAGCGTCTTGCGGAAGCTGTGGGGATTGAAATAGGAAAGGCCGGCCGCCTCGAAGGCGTCCCGAAATATCCGGCGGATCGCGCCCGCGTTGCGCCAGTGGTTTCTGCTCAACCCGATTGCCTCGAAATGTCCGCTTTCGCCCAGCGCCACATCGGTCGCCGGAAACACAGGATCGTCGGGTCCGAACAGCATGTCGGCCTCGAGGAAGCGGACCCAGTCCGCAACGATCGCTTCGATGTCCGCGCCGATAGAAAAGAAGTAAGAAGTGATGGTCTTTGACCGCTTTGTGCGGACCTCCCGTGCGTCCTGGAACACAACCCGCCGGTCAACGTCCACGTGCTTCAGCGAAAGTGACGCGATGGCATTGTCTCGTGCGCCGCTCAGGAGCGTGAAGGCAATGAGCGCCCGGTCGCGACGCTGAATGGCAGTTTGCGTGGGCATGTTGGTCAGGACTCGGCGGACTTGCTCGAGCGTCGGTGCTGGTCGCTCGCGCACCGCCTTGGCGATCCGCCCGTCATTGGCTGACGGGTTGAAGTACTCTGCATCCGAATAGCGAAGGCGCGACCGGTAGCCGGGCTGATCGGCGAGCCATTTCAGGAAAGCCTTCATTGCCATCAGACGGGAGTGGACCGTAGCCTTGGCGAGTGGCTTTCCCGTCGCGGGATTGACTTGTTCGTTCAGGACCCGCTTGAAACGCCGGGCCTGTTCGATGTGAAACTTGCGGAAATCGCGGTGGTTGGTCGAGGCCTCGAAAGCGGCAATTGTGGCGGCAGCATGATCGACGCTGGCCTCGGACAGCCGACGCGCCTCGCGAAGGTAGAGTAGGTAGCGACGCTTGATCCGCTCGTTTTCCGGCTGGTGTTTTCGCATGGTTCTCTGTCGTCCTCGGCAATTGATCATTTAGACAGGGTTGGGGGGGGTTCCATTAGGTGTGTTCAACGTTCCATGAGCGACACGTCCAAAATCTTCCCCAACGTTTGCTGTTGCCGGTATGAAACGCGCTTGTGCATGAGGGTCCCGCACACGTCGCACAGTGCACGGAGGTTGCCGCCGGTCGGGTTCATCGGAATCAGATCGGCGATCCCGCCAGCCGCTTTGCGGGGCGCTCGACACTTGAAGCAGTAGCACTCGTCAGGTCCGCACCGTGACCGCGGTTTCGAGCGGGACTTAAGGAACTCTATGAGGTCGCCGCCAAGAATGAGGGCCGGTTTGCGTTCGACCAGCGCCGGAAGACCCGACTTCAGCCACCGGCGCACTGTCTGCCTGCTGCAACGGCAGAGGCGCGCAGCTTCATCGACCGTATAACTGTGGTGGCGTTTAACCGCACGCCAACTGGTTCGGCTTTTCGCCGCCATTTCAACCGGCCATGCGCTCGATGAGTGCGCGGATATCCTCCACTCGCCATGCTGTGATGCGCGGCCCCAACTTCACGGGCTTTGGGAAGCGCCCGGTCTTCACACCCGCCCACCAAGTCGATTTGCCCACCGGAATCAAGGGGGGCACCGGCGGAACTGCCAGGGCGTCGCCGGTGATCTGGTAATGCCTCAAGTATCCAGTTTCGGGAAGTCGGTGCATCGTCCAGCCTCGTCCATGTTGAAACGAGGTGATACTGGGTCGGCCGACGACAGGAAAATAGCGGGGTGGATTGTAAGAAACCCGTCGGCTTAGAAGCCGAATTGGGTGGTCGGATTCAGTACGGGGAAACTAGATCCCGCCCCCGTCTAAAACACTTCTTTCAATAATTTCAACGGATTTATAGGTGGGTAGGTTCTCAACCAGGTGTCTTCGGAGCGCCGCCTGTTAGCTGCCAGTTCGCAACCTTCGCAACCTCTTCGATCCCGGTTTCGTTTGGCTTACCGTCTTCGCCGGTCAATCCGAACTCGGCCGCATGCTCCCGTAGCCACTTCGTCAGGGCTTGTTTCGGCGACTTCCCATCGGTCCGCGCGGAATCGCTCATCGCCTGCCAAGCGCGAACGGCGGCGGCAAGCTTCGGTGCATAGCGAGGCGTTCCTGTGTCGAGGTAGTCTGGGGCACCGGCTCCTTCAGGGAAAAAGAAGCCCGTCTTCAGGCCGCGCCCGGACAGCCATCGACGCAACGAGTCTTCGATCACTGTGGACCTGAAAATGTCGAGTGCACCGTCCGGCGCGTCGTGAAAGACCAAGCATCCTTGGATTTGATCTCGCTCGAGGGCATTTGACAGAGCCGTACGGGCGGCCCCGTATCCAATCGGCCTGTCTTCTACGTCCCAGTTTTCGACGTACGCCGAGGTAGACGAAGGGTCTTCACCTGCGATCAGGAGGGCCGCCTGAATAATCGTGAGCTCGTCGCACAGGCGCCAGTAGTCGAAGCTATCCATCCACGCACACCGACCGATCGTTGAGAACGGATTGTGGCCCAAAGCGGTACCTTGAGCTGGAAGGATACCGGCCGCTGTGTGTTCGGCAAGCTTAACCCGCGCGCATGATCTGCAGTCTCACGACGTCGCCTTCCGCCTTGAGGGCGTCGAGATGGTCGGCCCACCACGTCATCATGCGGACGCGCTCTTGCCAGTGGTCGCTGCGGGCATAGGCGCGACGGACTGCATTGCTGTCGACATGGGCGAGTTGGCGTTCGATAACGTCGTAAGACCAGAGCCCCGATTCGTTCAGCAGTGTCGATGCGGTGGCCCGGAAGCCGTGCGCAGAAACTTCTTTCTTGGAATAGCCCAGCCTGCGAAGCGCGGCGTTGAGCGTGTTCTCCGACATCGGCCGGCAAACCGACCGGATCGAAGGAAAGGCAAGCACCCCAACGCCTGTGATCTTAAAGAGATCGCGGAGGATCGAAACAGCCTGTTCCGGTAGCGGAACACGATGCTCACGGCGCATTTTTGTCCGTTCGGCTGGAACGGTCCAAATCGCCGCATCGAGATCGATCTCCGACCAACGCGCGGCCCGCAGCTCTCCGGGCCGAGGAAAAAGGATAGCCATGAGTTGAAGACCCGCGCGTGTCGTCGGCTGGCCGTCGAAACCATCGATGGCCCGGAGTAGCGCGCCCAGCGCCTTCGGGTCTGTAACCGCCGCCCGATGTGTAACGGTGGGAACCACCAGCGCCCCGCGAAGCGCAATGGTTGGATCGTTCTCGGCGCGCGCGGTCGCGATCGCGTACCGAAAAACGCTGCCAATTGTGCTACGGAGTCGACGCGCGGTTTCCAGTCGCCCGCGGCTCTCGACACGCCGCAGGACTTCCAGGACCTGGGCCGAAGAGATGCTCGTCACGGGCCGACTTCCGAGCATCGGCAGAGCGAAGTCGAGAAGCCACTCGTTCTTCGCCAAGGTCGCCGCCGCCCGCCCCTCTAGGCGCTGCTTTTGCAGCCACTCCTCAGCAACTGACCGAAAGGTGTTCTCGTTGGCGAGGGTCTGTCGGCGCTTCTCGTCCTTCTTCGCCACGCTCGGGTCGACGCCCTCGGAGAGAAGCTGCTTTGCTGCCGCCCTGGCGGCGCGTGCTCGTTCCAACGAAACAACAGGGTAGACACCAATCGCCAGGGTTTTCTGCTTACCGGCAAACCTGTAGGCCAGTCGCCAGAGCTTCGAGCCATAGGGCGTGATCGTCAGGTGAAGCCCGCCGCCATCGGCCAGTTTGAACGGCCTTTCGCGAGATTTCGCGTTTCGAATTCGTACGTCGGTCAGCGGCATGTTGGTATGTGGGTCCCGGGGCAATCACGAGGACCAACAAGAATACCAGCAAACCCGCCGGATGCCAACGCACCTAGCCGGACGGCAGAACACCGCCAAGCGGCGATAACTATTGGGAACGCCGAGAAAAACTTGGACGTCTTCGGATCACTTTGGACCCCGTCGGAGAAACGGGATGGTGCCCAGGGGCGGAATCGAACCACCGACACGCGGATTTTCAGTCCGCTGCTCTACCAACTGAGCTACCTGGGCGACAACCGTGCCATGCGGGCAAGACGCCGCTTATAGAAGAATTCACCAAGCCTGTCCACAGACCCAGACGACCGCCGGTCGGCTGCCCTCGGCACCATTTCCGAAACCGTAGAGTCGGATTGCCTTACACCTTCGCCAATCAATCTTGGCGCCGAATTATCATATAATTTCAATGCCCTAGAAACACGGCAAAGAAGGAAGTACGCGGGTGAATGCGAGATGCCTGCGCCGGGTGTCGGAAAAGTTTCCAATTCGCCGCCAATCCGGGCGACGGCACATCCGTTTTTCCTTTTGTCGTGAAGGCGTTAAGAAGATTGGCCTGATTGTTGCTTGGCGTAAGACGAAGGGCGTATACTATCCGTGTGCCCGCCACTCCGGAGCGTGACGGACAGGAATCGATGATGAACGGCCGAGAAGACGAGCACAAGGCGACCATCGAGACCAAGGCGGACGAGTCCGTGCCGATCGAAACAGCGACTGACGACCCAAAGGTCCTTTCGCGGCGGCGTGTGCTTCGTGGAGCGGCGGTTGCGGCGCCCGTCGTCTTGACCCTCGCCAATCGGCCGGCGCTCGCCAGCGGCGGCGGCTACCATTGCTCGGTCTCCGGAATGGGCAGCGTATCGACGCGGGCGTCTTCGCGGTACAGCGGCTGCTACGGATGTGGACCGTCAGTGTGGAGGAACCACAAGGACGACTGGTTCGTCCATCACGGCAACAAGTTCAAGAGCCTTTTCGGCAACATCATCTACTATTTCTGCTGGCCGAGCGGGGGTCATTCGGATGACACGATCGGCATGTGCTGCGATGCCGGTGACAACGTCTTCCATGCCGAATGTGTCGCCGCGCTGCTCAATTCGCTCCACTACTCCGTCTACGAGATCGGCGATGTGAAGTCCTACATCGAGGGCTTGATCGGATCGGGATGGACGAAGTGGCAGATCAAGAATCATCTTAAGGATCTGCGCGGAACGCCGTCGTACTAAGCCGCTGCCGGCCTCTCGCCACGCCGCGTCCGGGCGCTAACCTGCCCAATGTCCAATCAACCCGATCTGCTGACCGCGCCCGCGCTCCACTGGCGCAGCTGGGACGACGAGTTCGTCGCCTTCAACGAGCTTAGCGGCGATACGCATCGGCTCGACGCGGCGACGGCCGCGTTGCTCAGGGATCTCGCCAGCACGCCGGCGACGGAAGCAGAGATTGCAGCCCGCATCGCGACCGCGTGGCCGGCGGACGACCCGGACGCTACGGCCGACCGACTGATCAAGGCCCTCCGGCGTTTGAGTTTGGTGGTGCCGTGTCACCGATGACCGTTTCTTCGCTGTCGGATGGCGACCGCGCCCGCCGTTTGGCCGGACCCGGCATGGTGTTCCGCACGGGTCCATTCATCGTTCGATTGACCAGCCGGCTTCCGGCGATCGCTGACGGTGTGGGGCTCTTGTACGCAGACTATCCGTTGGCCGAAGGCGCCGAGTTCATCGATTTCGAGATCGGTGTCGACGCACCATCGTGGCTTCGCCGTTGGGTGCGTCCGAAGATCGTCTTTACTTTTGACGGTTACGAACCGTTCCTGCCAACCCCCTCCAACCAGGCGATCGCGGTCTTCGAATGGGGCTTGAACTGGTCCATCGCCACCAACGCTCACCAGTATCTGATCATCCACAGCGCGGCCGTGGAAGTCCGTGGCCGCGCGGCAATTCTCCCGGCGCCTCCGGGATCGGGAAAGAGCACGCTCTGTGCGGCACTGGTGCACCGGGGTTGGCGGCTGCTGTCAGATGAGATGGCCTTGGTTTCGATGGCCGACGGCCGTGTCGTCCCGCTGGCCCGGCCGGTCAGCCTGAAAAACGAGTCCATCGACGTGATCCACAGGTTCGCTCCCGATGCCGTGATCAGCCCACCGACGCCCGATACTGCGAAGGGAACCGTGGCGCTGATGAAGGCACCGACCGCGAGCATCGCCCGCAAACAAGAGCTCGCGACCCCGGCCTGGATCATTTTCCCAAAGTTCGAGGTCGGCGCACCGGCGCGGTTGGAACCCCGGTCCAAGGCCGATACGTTCCTCGAGATCGGCGAAAACGCTTTCAACTATAGTGTCCATGGCCGGCGCGGCTTCGAGAGGCTGGGCGACATGATCGACACATGCGGTTGCTTCGACCTCACCTACGGGGACCTTGACGAAGCCATCGGAATGCTGTCCGCATTGGCGACGGGGGGATAGCGCCCGCGCGTCCGCGTACGTACCTGCCCTCGGAGCCCGCCATGCCCGGCGTCAACGATCTTGTCACCGAAGCCTTGCGCTCGCCCGAGCGCACGGTGGAGTTCACCCTCGGTGATTGGAATGTCTTCGTCCGGCAGGCGCGAATTGCCGGTGTACTGGCGCGGATCGGCCTTCGCCTGATGGAATTGGGTTTGCTGGATCGCCTGCCAGACCCCGTGCGTCCGCACGTCGACGCCGCGCTGATCGTTGCCGAAAAGCAGATTCGCGACGTGCGTTGGGAAATCCATTGCATTCGTGACGCCCTGGCGACCGAGGGATTGCTGGTGATCCTGCTGAAGGGCGCGGCGTATGTCGCGGCTGGTCTCCCGGCGGCGCGCGGACGCGTGTTCGGCGATACCGACATCCTGGTGCCGAAAGCCGAAATCAGTTCCGCGGAGAGGGCGCTACGACGGGCGGGTTGGTTCGGCGAAACGATGGATGACTACGATGAGCGTTACTACCGCACCTGGATGCACCAGATCCCGCCAATGCACCATTTCCACCGCCAGACGGTGATCGACGTCCACCACACCATCGTTCCGGAGACCGCCCGCGCCGATATCAACCGCCAAAGCCTCCGCGACGCGGCGATCCCCATTGACGGCCTCCATGGCGTTCACGTACTGGCACCGACGGATATGGTCATGCATACGGCCGCCCATCTGTTCAACGAGGGCGAATTCGAGCACGGCCTGAGGGACCTCTCGGACCTCGATGCCCTGCTTCGCCATTTCGGCACCGATGCGGGCTTCTGGCCGGCGCTGGTCGAGCGTGCGCGATTGTTCGGCCTGCACCGGCCCCTGTCATACGCGCTTCGGTTCACCCACCAAATCCTGGGTACGCCCGTGCCATCCGCCACCTTTGCCGACGCCGGTCGCGACGGACCGGGAGTGGTGCTGTCGCCATTGATGACAGCGCTGTTCACCCGGGCACTGCGTCCCCACCATGGGTCCTGCCAGGACGCACTGACACCGTTGGCGCTGTGGATGCTGTATGTGCGCGCCCACCACCTGCGAATGCCAGCGCACCTGTTGGTTCCGCATCTGGTTCGCAAGGCGGTCAAGCGAAGGCTGCCGAAGAACGAGGATTGAGCGAGACGGCTTACCCCGCGTTGGCCTCGTCGTCGTCATCCGCTGGATCGTCCACCGCGGGGATCGCATACGCCCCGTTCAGCCAACGGCCCAAATCAACATCGGCACATCGTTTGGAGCAGAACGGCCGGTAGCGTTCGACCGACGGCTTGGCGCAGATCGGGCATGGGTGCCGGTGTCTTACGGCATTCGGCGCTTCCGCGTCAGCCATCGCTTCCACCGCCGGAAGTCGTCGGCGCCACACGGACCCCATCGGCAAGAGATCCGAAGCCAACGGTCGCATGCACACGGCGGCCGATTCGCGCTTCGGTGTCGGTCAGCGCCGTGGCCAGCGGCCCCGCCAGCTTGTCGACCACGGCTTCGGGTGCGCTGATTGTGAGATCGCTTCCGGGCGCCGTCCGGGCTTCGGCTTCAACGGCGCGCAGCGCCGCGCAGGCGAGCGTCTCCGCCGAATCGACATGGCCAGAGCCGGCACAGGCGGGGCAAACTGCGGTGAGCCGTTCGGCCAGCGAGGGCCCGCGTCGGCGACGGGTCATTTCGACAACGCCCAGTCTCGTGAACCCGGCGACCTGGGTTGGCCTTGGATCGGCAGCAAACGCCTCGCGAAGGGCTTCCAGGAGACGGGCCCCATAGTCCCGGCGCTTCATCGGCACGAAATCGATGGCGATGTACCCAGCGAGATCGCGCAGACGCACTTGATGAGCAATTGCCTGCGAGGCTTCCAGGTTGACCGCCAGAGCCGTTTCCTCGCGCCCTCCCGTCGACGCACCGGCAGTATCGACGTCGATCACAACCATTGCCGCCGTTTCGGCGAACGTAACGGCACCGCCGCCCGGAAGAGTGACCGTCGGCGCCAATGCCGCTTCGAGCTGTCGGTCGATGTCACGGCTGGCAAACGGCCCCGAACCACCCGTCTCGACCGACACGCATTCGACGAGATCAGGCGCTGCCGCGCGCACCTCCGCACCGAGGCCCGGATCATCCACAACGACCTGCATCAACGCGGGACCGGCTTCGTCGATAACGGCTGCGATGATCGCGTCTGGCGCCCGGCGCAACAATGCCGGCGCCCGGGCCGCGCGGGCCTGGTCCTGAATCCCGTCCCAAAGCGCACGAAGCGATCGCGCATCGTCGAGCACGCGCCGATCGTCTGCGCCCAACGCGGCACTCCGGCCGATCCAGCCTCCGCCGGCTTCGGCGATCGGTCGAAGCAGGTTTTCCAGGTGGCCGCGGGCTGCGTCGTCGCCGATCCGTCGCGAGACATGGACGCCGGTGCCTTCGGGCATCATCACCAGAAAACGCCCAGGCAAGGTCGGTTGGCGGGTCAGCTTGGCCCCCTTTCCGGGGGTCGGTTCGCGCATCACCTGCACCAAAACGGGGTCGCCCTCGCCAACGAAGTCGCCAATGCGCCCACCTCCGGCGTCCCCGATCCGCGCCTCGGCAAGGCCGAGGAAACCCGCCCTTTCGTATCCCACCTCGACGAAAGCGGCATCGATTCCCGGGACAATCCGGCCGACACGGCCGAGCATCACATCGCCCGCGCGCGGACCGTCGGAGCCACGCGCAACCTCGTAGCGACTGAGAACGCCGCTTTCCAGGAATGCCGCGCGCGATTCCCCCGGCGAGGCACTGATCAGAATCTCGTCGATGGCCACGATCCGATTATGGTGCGCGACCGTCTTCCTCGCACAGCCTTTTTGCGCGCCATTCGCATGTTGTGACCTTGGTCACTGAGGGCCGCCGACTGATCTGGCATACCTCCGCACGAGCCGGGAACCGAAGTCACGTTTATCCATGCCGATGACCGCCGCGATCCGCACCCTGTTCCGCCGTTTGCGGACCCTGTCGCTTCTCACGACAGCGTTGATGTGGGGAGCACCCGCTGCCTTGGCGTATCCGGATCTTCAGCTCAACATCCTTGGTGGCGCCTACGATTCGCTCAGCGAAACCGTCGTCACGACCGACAAGCGCTTCACGGTCCAAGCGTACGCAACCAAGAAAAGGAAGAAGTTCACCCGCCGTGAGATCCTCGAAGGCTCATTTTTTTAGCCATCGCGGTGACGCCGGAGTCCGAGAGCTTCATCGATTTCGGCACCTTCTCGATCAATGGTGTCGAGGTCGGGCTCGGAGACATGACCTATGGCAGGCCCGAGGCTTTGCCGCCCCACGGCACATACGATGCGCACCACCATCTGGAAGGATTCCGCTTCGACGTGGACGACACGGCGAAGGCATTCAACACCAAAGATCACGCTGGCAGCCATCCCGACCCATCCGGCAAGAAAATGCATGTCGCATCCTTTGATGTTGATGCCTCAAACCTGGCGCCCGGTACCGGCCTACACTTCGATCTGTTCGGCGGCGCCCCGACCGACGGCAATGTCACCGGTCCGGTAACCTACAACTTCGCCAACCTCGAGCGCATTCGGTTCGCGCCCTTCTCACACGATGCGGCAATGGTTTCAGGCGCGAACGAGACCGTAGCGGTGCCGGAGCCCGGAACCTTGGCGGTTTTCGCCGCTGGCCTCGTGGCGCTGATAATCCTGCGGTGGCGGTCCGACATCGCGCGCCAGTCGCGCTTGGGATAGACCCTTGTTCGGCTTGGCGTTAAGTTGCCGGCGCCGGTCCAGTCTGGATCGGCTGGTCCGACTGCCGAGGTGACGAGTCATGAGCCTGAAGGAGCAGCTTGACGAAGTGGTGGAGACCCAGCTCCGCCTAGTCAGGGACGACAGCCGGCATTTCTACGATCAGGTCAACAAGAGCAAGGAATTCGGGGTCGCCCGGGGTATTCTCCAGTCCCTCACTGAGGTCCTCGATTCCGAACGTGCCAAGATTCGAACCAGTGATTTCGATGCGGATATTCGGTTGCTACCAGCTCCTGACGCCGATCAAACCGCCAAGGCGACGAAGATCCACGTCACCAACAAGGTGGAATACCGCCAATGGCAGATCTTTCGGCTGCTCACGTTCACGGTGTCCGAGACGCGCGTGATCGACAATCAGGAGATCACCGTCACCAACGAGTACGACAGCGAGTTCGCGCTATTCGAATACCTGACCAAGGCGATCGCCGCCCGGGTCGGGTGAGAGGAGAGATCAGTCGAACCGGAAGCCCAGGCCTTTGAGCAAGGCCACGGTCTCATAGAGCGGTAACCCGACGACGTTCGAATACGATCCCATGATCTTGCGCGTGAACACGCCGGCACGGCCTTGGATGGCATAGCCGCCCGCCTTGCCCTCCCACTCGCCGTGACCGATGTAGTCCTCGATCTCGTCACGCCCCAGGCGCTTGAACGTCACCTTGGTTTCGACGGCCCGGCCAAATGAACGACCTTCTGGCACGATGATGCCAACGCCGCCGAAAACCCGGTGTCGCCGTCCCGACAGCAGCTTCAGAAAGACACGGGCCTCCTCGGCATTCCGTGCCTTGGTCAGAACCGTGCGACCGCGGGCAACGATGGTGTCGGCGCCGAGGACAAATGCCCCTGGATGCCGGTCTGCCACGGACGACGCCTTGGCGATAGCCAGTCGGCGGACCAGTTCTTGTGGCAGTTCTCCCTTGAGCGGCGTCTCGTCGATATCCGCAGCATCAACGGCAGCGGGCTCGATGCCGACTTGACGGAGCAGGTCCAAGCGACGGGGAGAGGCCGACGCGAGGACCAGTCGGTCAGGCGACGTATCGGCAGGCGATCGTCCCGCGTCGCCCCCTGGCCGGGCTGTTTCGGAAACGGTCACTTGTACCGGAAAGTTATCCGCCCCTTGGAGAGGTCGTAGGGGGTCATCTCAACGTTGACCCGGTCGCCGGCGAGGACGCGTATGCGGTGCTTGCGCATCTTTCCCGCCGTGTGGGCGAGGATTTCATGCTCGTTCTCGAGCTTGACTCGGAACATGGCGTTCGGCAGCAGTTCGGTGACAACGCCGGAAAACTCGATCACTTCTTCTTTGGCCATTCCTTCCTCTGGGCCGTTTTCTTCGCGCCCTTACATGGACGCCCGCAACCGCGTGGTCAAGTGGAATCGGGCCGTAACGAGGCTCCAGCGTTCAAAGATCGGCCATGGAATCGACGGGAAACCGCTCCTTGATACGCGTCATCAGCTGGTCGCGCACCTGCCGGTAAGCGTCGAGCCGGGTCTCCCTGCTGCCTTCGACAATGGACGGGTCCATGGTGCGCCAGAACAGGACCTCGCAAGCCATGACACGGGTCATTTCGACGGCCTTGTGTTGGGCCTCCGGCGACAACGAGATGACTTCATCGAAGGACGTGTCTTCGAGATCGTCAAACACCTTTGGCTGGTGCCGGGAGATGTCGATGCCGATTTCGTCCATTACGGCCACAATGAACGGGTCAAGCTCCCCCTCGCGGACCCCGGCGGAATCGACGAAGATCTTGCTCCCGTGAAGGTGCTTCAGGATGCCCTCGGCCATGGGCGATCTCACCGCATTGTGGGTGCAGGCGAACAGCACGGCCGATGGCAGGTCCGACATCGGCTCAGCCCTGTATCTGGAGCACGCAGATCAGCGTGAACAGGCGCCGGGCCGTGTCCACATCCATCTCGACCTTGTCGGCGAGGCGAGATTTCAGCAGTTCGGCGCCCTCGTTGTGCAGACCCCGGCGTGCCATGTCGATGGTTTCGATGCGGCTCGGGCTCGAGTCCCGGATCGCCTTGAAGTAGCTGTCGAGGATCAGGAAATAGTCCTTGATGATCCGGCGCAACGCCCGCAGCGGCAGCGCGAATCCGGTCAGCGGTTGGCCGCTCTCGGCGTCGCGAACATCGAAGGCCAGCCGCTCGCCTTTCACCGCCAGGAAAACTACGTAAGGACCGTCAAATCCGCCCACCGGCGCAAAGTGGTTTTCGTCGATGAGATCGTAAAGCGCCGCCTTGCGCTCGTTCTCGACCGTCGCGGTGAGACGGATTCGAGCCGGTTCCTCAAGGTGGATGGCGGCGATACGCTGGGCTTCGGGGCCTGGGCGTCGTTGCGCGGGCACGGCCGAGCTTGCTATGCCGACCCGTCACGCCGGTTCAACCGGACGGCCACCGAGCGGGCGTGGGCGCCCAGACCCTCGGCCTCGGCGAGCGCGATCGCCGCCGGGCCGAGCGCCGCCAGTCCATCCGCGTCGCAGCCGACGAAGGTGGTCCGCTTTAGAAAATCGTGCACGCCGAGGCCCGACGAGAAGCGGGCGTTGCGCACCGTCGGCAGCACGTGGTTGGGGCCGGCCACATAGTCGCCCAAGGCTTCGGGAGTCCAGCGGCCGAGAAATACCGCACCGGCATTCTTGACCGAACTGGCGAACCGGTCAGCGTCATCGAAAGCGAGTTGCAGGTGCTCGGGGGCGACGCGATCGACGAGGGGAACGGCGTCGTCAAGGTCAGGGACGGTGATGACCACGCCGTTGCGGGTCCAGCTTTCGCCGGCGATGTCGGTTCGCTCCAGGGTCGCGAGATGACCGTCGACAGCCGCGCAAACGGCATCCGCGAACGCCACGTCATCGGTGATCAGGATCGACTGCGCGGCGACGTCGTGCTCGGCCTGGGCCAACAAATCGGCGGCAATCCATCCCGGGTCGTTGGCGCCGTCGGCGACAATCAGCACCTCGGAAGGCCCGGCGATCATGTCAATGCCGACGATCCCGAACACCTGGCGCTTGGCAGCGGCGACGTAAGCGTTGCCCGGGCCGACGATCTTGTCGACCGGGGCGATCGTCTCTGTGCCGTAAGCCAACGCGCCGACGGCCTGTGCGCCGCCGATGCGCAGCACCTCGTCGACCCCGGCGATGCGCGCGGCGGCGAGCACCAGCGGATTGAGTACGCCATCAGGCGCTGGAACGACGATGACCAGCCGGCCAACGCCGGCGACCTTGGCCGGAATCGCGTTCATCAGCACCGACGACGGATAGGCTGCCGTCCCGCCGGGCACATAGAGGCCGGCGGCAGCGACGGGCGTCCATCGATAGCCGAGACGCAAACCGGACTCATCGATCTCGTCGAGGCCATCCGGCACTTGGCGCCTGTGAAATGCGGCGATCCGTGATTCTGCCAGTTCCAGCGCCGCGATCGTCCGGGTTTCGCAGATGTCCCATGCGGCATCAATTTCGCCGGCCGAGACGCGCATTGGTGTGGCCTCGAGATCGAGGCGATCGAACCGACGGGTGTAGTCGGCGACAGCGGCATCCCCGCGAACGCGGACATCTTCAAGGATTTCCGCCACCGCGGCGTCGACGTCGGCTACCGTCTCCCGCGTCATCGCCAACATGTCGGCGAAGGCGGCCTCGAAGCCGGGATCGCGGGCATCAAGCCTTATCGGCATCGGCGGTTCCCTGGAAGCGTTCGGTCCATCCGCCCGGCGCGGCGGGCCAACGGTATTGGCCCGGCGTGGGTGCCGACCTTATTAGCGGGTTTGTCGCTGCGGTGCTAGCGGATGTCGGGCGGCGGGTGCCCGTCGGGCGGTTATTCAGCCGCCCGGAGGTACCGCCTGGGCTGGCGGGTCTCGTAATGGACGACGAGCGCGTCGTCGACGTCCGGCTCCAGCAACGTGTCCAGCTTCTGCGCCACCGCCAATTCCTCCTTCTGCAGGTGGAACATGACATGTGGCGCCAGTGCCAGAACGGTCTCGCGGAAGGCCCTCCACTCGTCGCCTTCGAGATCGCCGCTCCGAGCGCGCTCGGCAAGGTGCTTGAGACGGCGGGCCAGGGGCCGAATGGCCTCGTGCTCGTGGGAGAGGATGACCGAAAGGTCGTCTTCCGATTTGTCCCAGATCAAGGGAAACAGGACTGCTTCCTCGAAGGTCGAGTGCCAGGCGATCTCGCCCGTCACGTCGACGATCTCGTCGAGCAGCTCGCGGTCGCGGGCATCGTTACGATCGATGGGGCGCGTGGCGGCAGCGCCGCTGACCCGGGCCTCGAGGGCGCTTATCATGGTCAGCATGCGAAAATGTTCTTCGTGGAGTATCCCGCCGATTCCCGTCGAAGCCACGGTCCTGCGCCTCCCATCCGCGCCAGAGTATCCCGGCGACGCAGCCGGAGCTGCGGGAGAAACTGGAATTATCCGCCTGTATTGTATGGTTATTATGCTGCAGACGCAAAAAGTTTTTTACGGTGCAAAAATCAACCGGTGATTTGATGCCCGGGAAGCGCTAAGCCGTTGATTCGCCGACGTAGGCCGACAGTACAGCGATCCACAGGCCCAACGCGACGATCACCGCGTCGGATCCGCCCAAGGGCCGGGTCCGCTCAAGTGGCGGCAGAATGGTCGAAGGGGAATTGTCGTGTGCCATGGCGCCATTCTGGCTCCATTGCCGCCTGTACGCAGTGACCCCGCTCACAGAGGGACGAGAATCCGCCTATTCCCGCTCACGCTCGATATCGGCGCCGCAGGCCGCGAGTTTCTCCTCCAGGCGTTCGTAGCCTCGGTCGAGATGGTAAACCCGGTTGACGACCGTTTCGCCCTCCGCCCCCAATCCGGCCAGCACCAGCGACATCGACGCGCGCAGGTCCGTCGCCATGACAGGTGCTCCCATCAGCCGCGGCACGCCACGGACGATCGCCGAGGCACCGTGCACGTTGATGTCCGCGCCCATCCGGCACAGTTCCGGCACGTGCATGAAGCGGTTTTCGAATATGGTCTCGGTAATCATCGCCGCGCCGCCAGCGGTGGACATCAACGCCATCATCTGCGCCTGCATGTCGGTGGGAAAACCCGGATAGGGCTCGGTCATGACATCGGCGCCGCGCAGCGGTCCGTTGCGGCGGGCCACGCGCAAGCTGGTGTCCGTGGCGGTGATGTCGACCCCGGCGGCGGCGAGGACGTCGGTCACCGATTCGATCAGATCGCCGCGTGTTCCGGTCAATTCCACATCGCCACCGGTGATCGCCGCGGCGACCGCGTACGAGCCGGTCTCGATGCGGTCCGGAACGACGGCGTAGGATGAACCCGACAGACGCGCGCAGCCGCGGATGCGCAAGGTGTCGGTGCCGATGCCGTCGATGCTTGCCCCCATGGCGACGAGGCAACGGGCCAGATCGGCGATCTCGGGTTCGCGTGCGGCATTAGCGAGGACGGTTTCGCCGCGGGCGAGGGTCGCCGCCATCAGCGCGTTCTCGGTGCCGCCGACCGTGACCATGGGAAAGGTGACGTGGGCTCCTGACAGGCCTTTTGTCGCTCGGGCCTCGATATAGCCTTCTCTTAGCTCGATCTCTGCACCGAGTTGGGCGAGTACCTTGAGGTGCAGATCCACTGGCCGGGTGCCGATGGCGCACCCCCCCGGCAGCGACACCCGTGCGCTGCCGCACCGCGCCACCAACGGCCCAAGCACAAGCACCGAAGCGCGCATCTTGCGCACCAGGTCGTAGGGCGCCGTGGTATCTCGGATCGTGCGGGCTCGCAGCTCCAGGACTCGTCCGCCGGCTCCGCCGGGCGCGTCCCCGTCCATGGCGATGTCGACGCCAAGCCCCGACAGCAAGCGCGCCATCGACGAGATATCGGCGAGGTGGGGCAGGTTGGACAGGACCAGCGGCTCGTCGGTCAGCAGGCTCGCTGCCATCAGCGGCAACGCGGCATTCTTGGCGCCGCCGATGGGAATGGTGCCGACAAGCGAACGGCCGCCGCGGATTCGGATACAGTCCATGCTGGGTCCGGGCGCTCCTTAAAGGGTGGCGGGATTGAGGTGGGAACGCAGCGGATGCCACATCCCGTCCGGAGGGCGGGTTTTACGCCAACCGGCGGCCGGCCTCAACCTTCGCCATTGCGTCCAGAAACGGTGTCGTCCTTATCTGCTTTGGAACGGTCCCGAATTCCCGAGCGCGCCCGTGCCTGTGCCTTGCGCCGCGCAAGGTTGTCGCGAAGCGCCGATGCCAGCCGTTGCCGGCGCTCTTGCGCTTCTACGCCCTTTCTCGATCCATTTTCGCCGCCCCGCTTTGCCATCTTCGCCCCCTACACCGGCGCGCGGTCGCCCAGGGCCTCGATCAGCGGTCCCAGGTGGGCCTCGTAGTTGCGCCAGCGCTCGACCGAGGATTTGTAGATGGGTTTGCGGACCTGCATCTTGCTCGCCGTCATCACCGGCCGTTTGTGGCGGTGGAAATCCAGACAGGCGTCGTCCCACTCCAGACCGCAGTGCTCCAAGAGCCGCCGCGTCGTCGCCTCCGGTTCCGCGACCATGGCTTCGTAGTCCAGTTCCAACATCGGCCGCGGCAGCACCTCACGCCAGTGGTCCATCAGCGAATCGTAAATCCGCCAGTAGCGGCCTAGCGCTCGGAGATCGTTGGAGTAGGTGTGTCCCTGAGCGAAGCTGACGACATAGCACGAGAGGGCAGTGTCAATGGCATTGCGCCGGGCGTGGATGATCGGTGCGTTCGGGAACAGCAACGCGATCAATCCAAGGAAGGCAAAGTTCCCCGGCAGCTTGTTGGTCACCCGCTCGGTGCCGCCGGAGAGGTCGGCGAGCCGGCGCAGGTACGCCCGTCCCTGCAAGCCGACGATCTTGGGGGTGAGATCGGCGACCAGGTCGGGGAAAGGTTTCGGGCGCTCGATGAGATAGCTTAGCATCCGCGCCATGTGCGGCACATCGAGAAGCTCGCCGGCGCCGAAGGCGCGTGGGTGGCTGGCGATGATCTGTTCGGTAAGCGTGGTGCCCGAACGCGGCATGCCGGCGATGAACACCGGCACCGGCGACGGGTCACCCCATCCGGCGGTCCGCTCGAACAGCTCCTTGGAGAATATTCCCTTGACGTGTTCGGCGTAGGCCGCCTGGGCGTCGGCATCGAACGCCTCGTTCCGAGCTGCGGATTGCTCCTGGCGGAGCCTGTTCCCAACCTCGAAATGGCGGAAGGCGTCGTCGTAGCGGCCGGCGGCGTCGTAGGTGCGGCCCAATGCGAAGTTGAGTCCCATGGTCATCGGTCGGCGACCGGCCCCGGCATCGGCCATGCGCCGCATCGCGGCGACCTCCGCCCCGTCGGGATCGAGGTCGTGGATATAGGCGAGGTGGAACAGCGCGCCCGACGAGCTGGGGTTCAACTCCAGTGCCCGGCGAGCGGCGGCGTCGGCTTCTTCCATGCGGCCGAGGGTGCCGAGACATCCGGCGAGGCGGACGTGGATTTGGTGGGCGTTGGGCAGTTCGTCGGCGAGTGTGCTGAGAATGGCGAGGGCGCGGTCCGGCGCGCCGGCCTCCGAGAGCGTATCGGCGTGGACCATCTGCAGGTTCCGGTTCTCCGGCGTGATCGCCAACGCCTTTTCCAGGCACTCGACGGCGCGGCCGGCGAAACCGGTTTCGCGGTAAAGCGTCGCCAGCGCCAGCCAAACGGTGACGTTCTCGGGCTCGGCCTTGGCGAAGGCGTGGAGGTCGAGCGCCCCAAGGTCCGGACGTCCCAGCCGGTGGCGAGCGAGGGCGAGGTTGACCCGAGCGTCGGTATGGTTGGGGTCCGCGGCGACGGCGCGCTCGAGCGTGGCGACGGCCTCGTCCTTGCGGTCCACCGCGAACAGCGCCTGTCCGAGTTGGTTGTGGGCGGGCGCGATTTCCGGGCGCAGTTCGACCGCGCGTTCGAGCACCTCGACGGCCTCGAACGGCTTTGCGAGGGCGACCAGGGCTGACCCAAGATTGGCGAGGATCAGACCATTTTCGGGGTCGGCGTCTGCGGCGCGGCGCAGATGGCCCTCAGCCTCGGCGTAGTGCCCGCGCACCAGCGCGCAACCGCCAAGAAGGTGGTGAGCACCGGCATGGTTGGGATCGGCCGCCGGCACGGCGCGGCAGATGTCCGTCGCCTCGGTGAAACGCCGGGCACCGAAGTGCTCACCGGCGAGCGCCAACGCCTGTTCCGCCGTCAGCTTGACGCGGCCTGAGGGACCGGTTTGCGCGGAGGGGGAAGCCGGGCGCGCCGCGCCGTTTCGGCTCATCGCCCCCGCGTTTCCCGCGTCACGAGAGAACGACCTCGATATCGCTCGCTGTCAACGACGAATCCGAGGTGTGGGTCACCGACTGATAGGAGGCGCCGCCGTTGTCAGTGAAGTAAAGGATGTCGGACCCCTCTTCAAAGACGAAGACCCCGGGCGACGAACTGACGAATCGGATGTCACCGATGGTCTGTCCGGACGTCAGCGAAACCGCCAAGAAGTTGCCATCGTATTTGGGAACCATTCCGGACGTCGGGACGGTGATCGTGGTGATTGTCGGTTGCGCGTTGCCGTTGAACACGCCGCCGGGCGTTGGCGTCGCGAAAGTCTGCGTGTACGTAGTCCCAGGCGTCGATATCGTCATGCTGCCGAGGACGATGCTCGTCGACCCGGTCATCGTCACGCTGACCAGAGACGTCAGACTAGTTCCGAAGATATCGGTGACGATCTGGATCTTATCTTCATTTCCCGATCCTGGCTGTGTGAAAACGCGAATACGTTTAGGATTCCCGTGCAGTCTTTGCGGGGGATCGGATGAAGCGTTTTGTAGAAGGGGTGGCACGGGACCAAGCGACGCTGTTTCC